>ENA-OWND01000775-OWND01000775.1-metagenome-genome-assembly--contig:-NODE-775-length-20960-cov-9.198565_pt1 | contig 20960 bp, 20 predicted proteins | sample MGYA00245342_ERZ651119 | MGnify/ENA primary metagenome ERZ651119 (study PRJEB26857, sample SAMEA4031756) | metagenome | biome: human; feature: oral; material: saliva | place: Philippines | collected 2014... | reverse complement strand
TGACCCCGCATTCGCAATGATGGTTCCACGATGTTTATGATGTTGCATTATACATTAAATTCGTTATAGTTATGACTTACATTGGAATCGACGTCAGCAAGGACACTTTCGTAGTGGCTTACTCACCGGAGAAGACCAGCAGGACGAGAACGTTCAAGAACACCACCAAGGGTATTCACGAGTTCATCCAAACCGTCTCCAAGGATAAACACCATTGTGTCATGGAGGCCACGGGCAACTATAGTGCCCTTCTTGTCTATCTGCTTTCCGAGGCAGGCATTACCACGAGTCTGGAGAATCCTCTGAAGGTGAAGAACTTCGCCCGTGTCATGCTCTCAACGGTCAAGACAGACGATGTTGACGCCCGTCTGATTGCCCTCTATGGGGAAAAGATGAATCCTGCGCCCTATGTGATGCGCAGTGATGCCATCCTTACACTGAAGCAGAAACGCACCGTCATCCGTCAGCTCAAGAAGCAGCTCATTGCTACGAAGAACCTCAAGGGTTCCATGGAAGTGCTGCCGTTCTTTGATTCCAAGTGTAGGAAGTCCATCGAACAGACCATCGCCTTCCTTGAAAAACAGATCAAACACCTCGAAGAGGATCTGTCAGACTTAGCCAACAGCGAGTACAAGAAGCAGATGGATTTGCTCACCTCCATCAAGGGCATTGGTGTTACCCTCGCTGCCGCACTCATCATGGCTACCGGCGGATTCACCTACTTTGACAATGCCAGGCAGCTCACCCGTTATCTGGGCTTGTCGCCGACTTATCAGCAGTCCGGTACTTCAGTCAATTTCAAAGGTCATATCAACCGAAACGGAGACTCTTCGCTGAGGAGCCAGCTCTACGTGGCGGCTTTCGCCTCGCTAAGGTGCAATACCGAGTGCAGAGCCTGTTACGACCGTCTGCGGTCTAACGGAAAGCCAGGGAAGGTCGCTGTCATTGCCGTAGCAAACAAACTCATCCGGCAGGCTTTTGCCGTGGTCACGCAGGAGAAACCTTATGTTGATGGCTATGTCTCCACATTGAGGTTGGCTCCTGCATACTCGGAAACAGGTGAAGGATAAAATCCAATACCTGAAAACACCGAGGGGATTGGGGGCGAGCAGCCCCCATAGGAGGTTTCTGTGTTAAAAACACTTAACCATATTCTATTTCCTTATTACAGTTCATATTATTTAATTAACTTTGTTGCTAACTGAAATAAAATGTATGTTATCATGCTAAATATATGTCTTATGGCATATATTCTGTTTTGTCAATATTAATATTATGGAATATAAAAAAGTTGCTTTAATTACTGGCGTTACCGGTCAGGACGGTTCTTACTTGTCAGAGTTCCTTATAGAAAAAGGCTATGAGGTGCATGGCATTATCCGTCGTTCATCTGTTGACTATCGTGAACGTATTGCTCATCTTGAAGGCAAACCGAATTTTCATCTCCACTATGCTGATATGGGCGACTCTATGTCATTGGTGAAGCTTGTAGGAAAGGTGATGCCAAACGAAATTTATAACCTTGCTGCACAAAGTCATGTGCAGGTTTCGTTCGATGCTCCTGAGTTTACTGCCGATGTAGATGCTGTAGGAGTGTTACGTATCCTTGAGGCTGTTCGTACTAATCATCTGGAGAAGACATGTAAGATATATCAGGCGTCAACATCTGAACTTTATGGTAAGGTTGAGGAGGTACCACAGAACGAAAACACTCCATTCCATCCTTATTCTCCTTATGCCGTGGCTAAGCTCTACGGTTTTTGGATTATCAAAGAGTATCGTGAGGCTTACGATATGTTCTGCTGTTCAGGTATTCTATTTAATCATGAGTCAGAGCGGCGTGGAGAGACTTTTGTTACGCGAAAGATAACTCTCGCAGCCGCACGTATAGCACAAGGTAAGCAGGACTGCCTATATCTCGGCAACCTTGATTCACTGCGTGACTGGGGATATGCAAAAGATTATGTTGAGTGTATGTGGCTCATATTGCAGCATGACAAACCTGAGGATTTTGTCATCGCAACAGGAGTGCAGCATACTGTTCGTGAGTTTGCAACACTTGCATTCAAATATGCCGGTATAGAACTGCGTTGGGAAGGCGAGGGCATCAATGAGAAAGGAATTGATGTTGCAACAGGTAAGGTTGTTGTGGCAGTGTCTGAAGACTTCTATCGGCCTACTGATGTTGTGAATCTCTGGGGCGACCCGACAAAAGCAAAGACAGAATTGGGATGGAATCCTCAGGCGACAACATTCGAACAGCTTGTTCATATTATGGTTCATCATGATATGCAGAAGGTCGCAGCCGACCATGTGGCAGGCGTTATGCGAACCAATCTTGCTGAATATCTGGAAAAGGGTCTGGTGAAATAATCACCATTCACTTTACCGCTTATGAAATTAATCATATGTTGATATTGAATTTTATAGATGTTTTTATTACTGTATGATGGCGTCGATAGCACCGCATGACATCTAATGTTTTACGAACGATGTAGGTTAAACTCATTAGCATGACTTTTTCATTAACATCCTTATGATAGAATCTGCAAAAATAAAAGCCGAGGCATTAAGTCTTGGCTTTTTCTGTTCTGGCATCTCGCGGGCAACTCGAGTTAATGCCGATATAGAACGAAAATATCGTGAATGGATAGAAAAGCATGGCAATGCCGACATGGATTATTTGGCTAATAACCTTGAAAAGCGTCTCGACCCTCGACTGCTTGTTGAGGGTACACGTAGTATAGTCAGCGTTGCTCTCAACTACGCGCCTTTAAGGTCATTTCCTGAAGGAGAACTACAATTGGCTGCTTATGCTTTAGGACTCGATTATCATGATGTAGTAAAGAACAAGCTACGGCAGTTGGCTGATGCCATTGTTGCACAGAACTACCGGGTGTTCTGCGATAGCGCCCCTGTGTTAGAACGTTATTGGGCAGAACAGAGTGGACTTGGATGGATAGGTCGGAATAAGAACTTGATCATTCCTTATGCAGGAAGCATGTTTTTTCTTGGCGAGCTGTTTCTGCAGGAAGATGTCGATGTGTATGATAAACCAATAAGAAATCGCTGTGGTTCATGTCATCGTTGTCAAGATGCGTGTCCGACGGGGGCTCTTTGTGGAGATTTTTTCAATTCGGAGCTGTGTCTTAGTTATCAGACAATAGAAAACAGAGGAGAACTGTCAGAGTTGGCAAAACGTACCATGGGCGATATGTTTTATGGTTGTGACCGTTGTCAGACTGCCTGTCCATGGAATTCTTTTGCTATACCTACTGATGTAGCAGAGTTCACTCCTAAGGATGAGCTCATGGCAATGAACCGTGAGAAATGGGGAAATCTTACCGTTGACGACTATGCCCGCTTATTCAAAGGCTCGGCTGTGAAGCGAGCAAAATACTCTGGAATAAAAAGAAATATTGACGCAGCAGTAGGAAAAACGGGAAAAGATAACCAGTGACCATTTGAGTTCATTCTATTTGTCACAGGATGCTAAGCGGTTTTCTGCTAACTATCTCCTTTAAAGGAATGGTGAAAGAAGATTGGCAAACCAGCCACGGAATTTCTGCCATGGCGTGCGCCACTTGTTCCACACCTCTTTTGTCAATTGGAAAGAGTTTGCCTTATCTGTATTGAACATAGAGGAAAGTTGTTGTGTTGTACATTGGTCAACGATTACTGCATTTGCCTCATAGTCCCATCTTAGAGAGCGTGCATTAAGATTGGCAGAGCCTATAGTGCAGAATTTGTCGTCGACAGTAATTATTTTAGTGTGATGGAATCCTGGTTTGAAAATCCACACGTTGCAGCCATTCTTCATTAGTTTATGGGCGTTATAGAACCCGCAGTCGGGAGTTAATAGAATATCGTTGTTCATACTGAGCATGATTTCTACTTTTACTCCTCGTTTGCTGGCACGCTTAATTGCTTTTTTCAACTTTGGACTAAGCGTGAAGTAGGGGTTTATGATTTTAATGCTGTCCTGCGCGCTATTGATGGCATTGATATAGAAATATCTGATTATATCGTTAGATATTCGTGGCTCGCGGTTTATTATTCCGATCATCTTGTTTCCTGAAGACTCGCATTGGTCGGGTGCAAGGTCAGCAAAAGCATTCTTGTTTTTTTTGCTTCCACGGAAATATTTGCTGTCAGTGATTATCTCGTTTGTCACCTTATACCATGCCTCAAGGAATATTCTCTGCAGAGTGTTTACTTCTTCACCTTCGATGCGGCAGTGCATGTCATGCCATTCGCCAACAACTTTTGTTCCGTCAATGTAGTAGTCGGCTATGTTCATTCCCCCTGTATAGGCTATCTCTCCATCGATGACAACAATTTTACGATGATCACGAGAGAACACATGGTTTATCCAAGGGAATCGAATAGGATCGAACGCATAGATTTGTATTCCTAACTGTCGTATCTTATCGAGATGTTTTCTTTTAAGCGGGCGGTTGTTGGATGTGTTTCCAAAGGCATCGAAGAGCAGACGAACCTCTACTCCTTGACGGCATTTCTCTGCAAGAATATCAAATAGGCGGTTTGCAATAGAGTCGTTGCGGAAGTTGAAATACTCCATATGTATACTCTCCTTCGCATCTTTTATGGCGAGGAAAAGGTCGTCGAACTTCTCTTTGCCCGACTTTAACAATCGAACACTGTTATTATGAGAAAAGGTGATACCTTTTTGACGTAGCTGTCGGACAATGAGTGAGTCAGAGGAAATGGTTTCTGTTTGCGGGTTCTCACGCTTGTCTCTGGCATATTGGGCATATAAAGGATTAGATATTATCATAAGCACTCCTATGATAATATTTAAGGTAAGTTTCTGTTTCAAAGTGCTTTTATTTTAAGATCAGCCACTCATATGTGGCGTTTTATTTATAACATACAGCTGTAATGATCGACGACTCCAAGCAATTTGTTGTCTTTGTCAACAACAGGTACCATGTGCACTTTGTAGCTGTGCATGATGGTAAGAATCTCTGATATCTTGGTGTCCACTGCGACTACTTTTGGATTTTGTGTCATTATGTCGCCTACAGTGCGATTAAAGAACTTCTCTTGCCAACGCTCCATGGCGCGACGTATGTCACCATCGGTTATCAGTCCTGTCAGATAACCGTTTTCAATGCACAAGCCAAGCCCGAGCTTTCCCTTGCTGACAAGAATAATAGCTTCTCCCAGGTGCATTTCACGAGGAATGATAGGCAGGTCGTCACTACGCATCACATCGCCGGCAGTCGTGAGTAAACGTTTGCCGAGATGTCCGCCTGGATGGAATTGTGCAAAGTCAGTCTGCTGGAATTTTCTTATTCTCATCAGTGTGATTGCTAAAGCGTCGCCCATAGCAAGCTGAGCCGTTGTTGATGAGGTAGGTGCAAGGTTCAGAGGGCAAGCCTCTTTCTCGACCTTGACAAGTATATGTGCCTTGGAGTACTTTGCCAGAAGAGACTTCGTATCGCTGCTCATTCCAATGATTGGCACGTTCATGTGTAGAAGAATTGGAATGAAACGAAGCAGCTCATCTGTATTACCGGAATTAGATATTGCCAATACTATATCATCACTGGTTATACCTCCAAGGTCACCGTGATATGCGTCAAGGGGATTCATGAAGAAAGCCGGAGTACCCGTTGAGGATAGGGTAGCAGCAACCTTCTCGCCGATATGTCCGCTCTTACCAACGCCGGTGACGATTATTTTCCCCTTGCAACTGAGCATCAGTTCGATAGCTTCTGCAAAGTTGTTGTCTAATTGTGAAATGAGATTTTCGAGAGCGTTTGCTTCGTCTCTCAAACATTGTGCACCATATTCCAATATATTGTTCATTACAATAATTCTTTAATTAGTGATTGCAGTTTATCGAGTTCAAGCATATTATCTGCATCCGACAGACCTCGGTCAGGATCAGGGTGCACCTCGAAGAAGTAGCCTGTCGCTCCAAAAGCCTTTGCTGCCTTTGCCATAGCAGGAACAAAAGAACGGTCACCACCCGTTTTGCCGTCAGCTCCGCCTGGGCGCTGTACAGAGTGTGTGCAGTCCATAATGACCCGAGGTACGATTTGAAGCATATCTGTTATGTTTCGGAAATCAACAACGAGATTGTTGTAACCAAAACTATTACCACGCTCGGTAAGCCACACTTCACCATGTTGTCCTGACTGACTGTCGATAACCTTTTGTACTGGATACTTCATGTCTTTGCCTGAGAGAAACTGCGCTTTCTTGATGTTTACTGTCTTTCCTGTCTTTGCTGCGGCAACAAGCAAATCAGTCTGTCGGCAGAGGAATGCTGGAATCTGCAAAACATCAGCTACTTCCGCAACAGGTTCAGCTTGATAACTCTCATGAATATCAGTGAGAATTCTGAGATTATATTTCTCTTTTATTTCGGCAAGCATCTGAACACCTTTTCTTATACCCGGACCACGGAATGACGATAGTGACGTACGGTTTGCTTTGTCAAATGATGCCTTGAAAATGATATCTGTGCCAAGATTCGTGTTAATCTTGACAAGACGCTGTGCTACAATGTCAAGAAGTTCTGCTGACTCGATGACACAAGGACCTGCAATGAATACCGGCTTCATTATAATTATTGTTCGTATGTTTTATATGCAAAGTTACAACTTTTCTTTTTAAACTCCAAATAAAACTCCTGTTGCGAAGAGCATATGTTAAAGCATAAATCGCTGCTATCAATATGATAACAGCGATTATAAGGTGCTTATTTGTTTATTTCAAAGGAATCTTCTCAATGCGTTTGATGTGTCGCCCTCCTTCGAAATCAGTACTTAGAAACTCATCCATTATGTCGTGTGCTGTAGACTGCGTTATAAAGCGTCCCGGCATTACGAGCACGTTGGCATCATTATGAAGACGAGACATGTGGGCAAGCTCTGGAGCCCAGCACAAGGCGGCACGAATGCTTTGATGCTTATTTAGCGCCATTGAGATTCCTTCGCCACTGCCACAGATTGCTATGCCGGGGTAAGTCTCGCCACGCTCCATGCCTTCAGCAAGGGCATGGGCAAAGTCGGGATAGTCGCATGACTCTTCGGTGAACGTTCCGTAATCTTTATAAGCAACGCCTTTTTCATCAAGGTATTGCTTGACATACTGTTTTAATTCAAAGCCAGCATGATCACTTGCCAATCCAATAATCTTGAAATCCATAATCTAACGAATATTTCGCCCCTCTCCGATATTATGGAAAGGGGAGAGGGATGTTTATTCGAATAATGCCTTTACCTGTTTGAATACGTTTGCTGCCGTAAAGCCGAGTTTCTCATCGAGCACTTTATAAGGAGCAGAGAAACCAAACGATTCGAGCCCCCATATCTTACCTTCTGCTTCTGGAACAAGTCCAAGCAGATTGACAGGTAGACCGGCTGTCATGCCAAACTTCTTTATATCAGTAGGAAGAATTAATTTCTGATATCCCTTTGCCTGTTCACGGAACAGTCCTTCGGAAGGGACACTGACGATACGAACCTTTACGCCGTCTTCGCGAAGCAGTGCTGCACCTGCAACAAGAGTTGAAACTTCTGAACCGGAAGCAACAAGAATTACATCAGGATTGTTGTCAGAACCTGCAACGATGTATCCTCCACGAGCAACTTGACTGTAGTCATTGTCTTCAGGAAGGTTCTTTATATTCTGTCGTGAAAGTATGAGAGCAGTAGGAGTGTGGGTGTTCTCCATAGCCATGCGCCAACATTCGGTGGTTTCTTTTGCATCAGCAGGACGTAATACGAGCATTGAAGGACGACCGGAGTGGTTGCGAAGCTTTTCCATGAGACGAATCTGTGCTTCCTGCTCCACAGGCTCATGTGTAGGACCATCTTCGCCAACACGGAATGCATCGTGGCTCCAGATGAACTTAACAGGAAGTTCCATCAATGCAGCCATGCGTACAGCCGGCTTCATATAATCAGAGAAAACGAAGAATGTTGCGCATGCAGGAATCACACCACCATGAATAGCCATACCGATGCAGCAGCATGCCATAGTTAATTCTGCTACACCTGCTTGAAGAAATGCACCAGAGAAATCGTCTCTTGTAAGGACATGTGTCTTCTTTAAGAATCCGTCTGTCTTGTCAGAGTTTGACAGGTCGGCAGACGAGACAATCATATTTGGTACTTGTTCTGCCAGAAGGCTAAGACATGTCGCCGAAGCAGAACGTGTTGCGTCATCGTCTTTCTGTTGGATCTTCGACCAATCGATGTCCGGGGTCTTATTGTTTAACCATCCGGCAAGCTGTGAAGCTTTTTCCGGGTTTGCGTCTGCCCAAGCCTTCTCTTCTTTATAGCGACTCGCTACAATGGCTTCTAATTCTTCAGCGCGCTTTGCATAAAGGTCGGCTACATCAGGGAAGATAGTGAAAGGATTCTCTGGGTCGCCGCCAAGGTTTTTAACTGTGTTGATAAATGCATCTCCACCAAGAGGTGCACCGTGTGTCTTACAGTTATTCTCGTATGATGTTCCGTCGGCTTTCAATGCTCCCTTACCCATGATGCACTTGCCTATGATAAGTGTTGGCTTTCCTTTGACATTCAGAGCAGCATCGAGAGCCTTACGTATTTGCTTTACATCATTACCGTCTATTTCGAATACTTCCCAACCGAGTGCGCGGTATTTAGCTGCGGTATCCTCGTTCATTACTTCCTTGGTCTCTGTAGAGAGCTGTATGCCGTTTGAATCGTAGAACATGATGAGATTATCCAATCCAAGAACTCCTGCTATACGAGCACCGCCTTGTGATATCTCTTCCTGAATACCTCCATCGGAGATGTATGCATAAATAGTCTCCTGTGCGAAAGTTGGGTTACCTGTACGTGCTGCAAGGAACTTTGCTGCAATTGCAGCTCCGATAGCAAAGACATGCCCCTGACCAAGAGGACCTGATGTGTTTTCTATGCCACGTGCTATATCTAACTCTGGGTGACCGGTAGTCGGGGATTCCCACTGGCGCAACTGCTGCAGTTCCTCAAGTGTGAACTTTCCTGTCAGGCACAGCTCGGCATAGAGCATTGGTGCCATATGCCCCGGGTCGAGGAAGAATCTGTCTCGACCTGCCCACGTTGGATTCTTAGGGTCATATTTGAGATATTCAGAATAGAGAACATTGATAAAATCTGCTCCACCCATAGCACCGCCAGGATGACCAGACTTTGCCTTTTCGACAGCAGAAACAGCAAGAATGCGGATGTTGTCAGCTGCACGATTCATTAGATTAATCTCGTTCATATCGGGTTTATTATTAAGTTTTTGACTTTATGCAAAGGTACAAAATTATAATGAATAAAAAAAGGAAACGATAGGATTTCTATCGTCTCCTTGATTTTCTTTAAACGTTAATTCTTATATATACTATTCTTTCACGGAGAACTTGTAGACAGTGTGGCTGTAGTACTTCTCGCCTGGTTTAAGATATGGTGAGGGCCAATCTTTCTTGTTTGGTGAGTCTGGATACTTCTGAGTCTCAAGACATACTGAAGCCTGTTTTGGATACTTAATGCCTTTCTTACCTGCTACAGTTCCATCAAGGAAGTTGCCTGTGTACACCTGAACGCCAGGCTCGTTTGTGTAAACCTGCATCATGATGCCTGAATACGGACTGTAGAGAGAAGCTGCAAGTTTTTTGTCATCACCCTTACCGTCTTTATAGGTGTTGAGGCAGAAATTGTGGTCTATGCCAAAGCCATACTTTATTTGTAGTCCGTTGTAGCCTGTCGTGTCAGCGATACATGTGCTTAGTGCCTTTGGCTTGTTGAAATCGAATTGGTTGCCATAGACAGAGCGAATCTCGCCAGTTGTCATGAATGTAGAGTCTACAGGAGTGTAATTATCAGCATTGATGTAAAGAACATGATTGTAGTTCTCTGCCTCGGGATGACCTGAGAGATTAAAGTATGAGTGGTTTGTGAGATTGCATATTGTCTCCTCGTCTGTTGTAGCTTCATATTGTAAATCGAGAGCATTGTCATCGGTAAGCGTGTATGTGATTGTCACATCAAGGTTTCCCGGAAACTGTTCTTTTCCATATTCATCCCGGAAAGTGAGTACGATCTTATTGGCAGTTACTTCCTTTGCATCAAAAACATTTGCGTGATAGCCGTTGTTTCCTCCGTGAAGACAATGACCGTAGTTGTTCTGTGTGAGTTGGTAATTTTTGCCGGCAACAGTAATCCTACCTTTGTTGATACGGTTTCCGTAACGTCCTATGGCAGCACCGAAATTGTTGCCCTCAACATTGATATACTGATTGAGGTTATCGAAACCGAGTACTACATCGCGGAATATACCATTCTTGTCCTTTGCCATTACAGAGACTATGCGCGCACCAAAATTAGTTACACATACTTCCATGCCATTGGCATTCTTCAAGGTATATAGTTTCACCTGCTTTCCATCAACTATGCTATCGAACTTTGCAGGATCAAGACCTGATTCTGTCATGTTGCTACCAGTGCATGATGCCATCATTGCAATTAGACCAAGACCGCAGGCAAAGAGGAATTTATTAATCTTCATAATTTATCTTTGTTTAATTGGTTGTAAAAATAAAAACCCCTCGTCAATGAAGTGACGAGGGGGCTGGATATTTTATTTAGCAAATCTTACGACCACCATCACCTATCACTACAGGTATAATCTTTGGCTCCTTGTCATATTTATCCTTGTATTTCTCTGTGACTGTCTTAATAAACTGATCGTAGAGGTCGTTTTTAACGAGATTGATAGTACAGCCTCCGAAGCCACCGCCCATGATACGTGAACCTGTGACACCACATTCTTTTGCTACGTCATTAAGGAAGTCAAGCTCTTCACAAGAGACTTCATAATCCTTTGACAAACCATAATGAGTTTCGTACATTTTCTTACCTACAGTTTCGTAGTCACCCTTTTCGAGTGCATCGCATACTGCAAGTACACGGTCTTTCTCTCCAAGAACGAATGTTGCACGCTGTATATCTTCAGCAGAGCATTCTGCTTTCACTTCCTCAAGATCCTCCCAAGTACAGTCGCGCAATGTCTGAATATGACGCTCAGGATGCTTTGCTGCAACAGCCTTTGCAACATTCTCGCATGAGTTGCGACGGTCGTTGTAAGGAGAGCCTACCAATTCGTGCTTTACACATGAGTTTACCAATACGAGTTTGTAGCCCTCTGGGTTGAATGGATAGTATTCAAATTCAGAAGAGTTGCAGTCCAGACGCATCAGCTTACCTGCCTGTCCGAATGCAGATGCAAACTGATCCATGATGCCGCACTTCACACCGACATACTTATGCTCTGTAGCTTGACCTGCACGTGCAATCTGCCACTTCGTGATTCTGTTTTCAGCAAAGAGGTCGTTCAATGCTACACCGAAACAAACTTCCATAGCAGCAGAAGATGACATTCCTGCACCAAGAGGAACATCGCCGGCAAAAGCAATATTAAAACCTTTTACATTTACACCGAGAAGGAAGAATTCCTGAATCATGCCATAAAGATAGCGTGCCCATGAAGCCTGCGGACCTTTTGGGTCGGAAACCTTGAACTCAACCTTGTCTTTAAGGTTAATAGCATATGCAATAACGGTATCGGTGCCGTTAGGACGAACTTCTGCCATAATGCCACAATCAACAGCTCCTGGGAAAACGAAACCGCCATTGTAATCTGTATGCTCACCGATAAGATTTATACGACCTGGTGCATGGTAGATGTTACCTGTCTTGCCGTCGAAATGTTTGATGAAACGACTTCTTACAAATTCAATATCCATAGTTGTAATGAATTATATTGTTATACCTTAATAATAAAATATTAGTCTTTCTTAGCCGGCTTACTACCAATGACACCGAAGAACAGCATATAAGCCACGGCGGCAACAATTACCCAATAGCTCTGAATGTATCCTACAATACCTGCCACATAATCCTGTACAAGTGGCAATGCGCCACCACCGACTACCATTGTCATGAATAAGCCTGATGCGGCTGCGGTGTACTTGCCAAGTCCTTCAGTAGCGAGATTGAAAATACCGCCCCACATTACTGATGTACAGAGACCACAGAGTACAAGGAAGAGACACTTGATAGGGAGTTCACCACCTGTCAGTTGGAAGATGACGAGGTCAACTGGTGACTCTGCTGACCCTGGCAGTGAGAATGTCTCTGACTCAGGAACAAAGATTGCGGCAAGGAGCAAAACGAGTGCTACGCTACAAACTGTTACTATCTGTGTTCTTGTAGAAACCTTTCCACTGATGAATGAAGAGGTGAGACGTCCTACAAGCATGAGCAACCAATACATTGCTGCTACTGTACCGGCAATGGCTGCACTACCGAGTACGCCACCTTCAGAGACTGGCTTTGACAGATAGAAAATCATCTCGCCAGGTATACCAACCTCAACACCAACATAGAGGAATATTGCAATGATACCAAGTACGAGGTGACGATATCCAAGAGCGTCCTTGATCATCTCTGTCATATTTCCTTCAGCCTGCTCTGGTTCAACAATCTTTGTAAAGAATATGATGATGAAAGACGCTGCGAAGATACCCATTGCAATTATGAGCAATGGTGCAACATCCTGCATTGATGTGCTTTTTGTCACCTGACCAATCATCGCACCAACAAGGAGTGGAGTAAATGTACCGGCAAGTGAGTTCATTGAGCCACCTGTCTGGATCAGCTGATTTCCCTTATTGCCTCCGCCACCAAGAAGGTTGAGCATAGGATTTACAACTGTGTTAAGGATACAAACGCAGAAACCACAGATGAAAGCACCGAGCAGGTACACAACGTATGTGCTGATTGCTGTACCGTCGAGTGTACTTGACAAGTACTGTACGGCAATACCTATGAAACCAAGTAATAGTGCTACAAGAGCTGTTTTCTTGTATCCCATCCTTGTAATCATCATACCTGCGGGGATACCCATGAAGAGGTAAGCTGCGAAGTTCATCATGTTACCCATCATACCTGCCCATTCGTATTGGATTTTCCATATTTGACCGAATGGGGCTGCCATGTTAGTTACGAAAGAGATCATCGCAAACAAGAACATCATTGCAATAATCGCAACGAGTTTTCCGTTGTTTTTTTCTGTTGACATAAGTTCTTTATAGTTTTAGTTATTCTGATTTTATTTACCTTTTCCTTTTTATTTCTCTACACCAAACTTGTAGATAGTCTTCTGTTTGTACATGTCGTTAGGACGTAATACTACACTTGGGAAATAAGGATGGTTTGGTGAGTCTGGGAAGTGCTGGCACTCAAAACATATTGCAGAGCGACGTGGGGCTGTAGCGCCATGCTGCAATTTGTATCCTGTTGCCCAGTTGTGAGTATAGAGCTGTACGCCTGGTTCGGTTGTGTATACTTCCATGGTACGACCGCTATTTGGCTCAACGATTCGAGCAGCAAAGCTTAGTTCGCCTTCTTCTTTTTTATTAAGTACGTAGCAATGGTCATATCCTGCTCCGTTTTTAATCTGTTCATGATCAGCATCAATGTCTTTTCCTACAGCCTTTTGTGTACGGAAATCAAAAGGAGTGCCTGCAACTTTCAGAATCTCTCCTGTTGGGATTGATGTCTCATCTATTGGAAGATAGAAATCTGCATTAATCTCACACAGCAGGTTATCAATAGTTGGTGTTGGGTCTGCAATACCTGCCAGTGAGAAGAATCCGTGGCTTGTGAGATTAAGAATGGTACGCTTGTTTGATGATGCGAGATAATTGATAACCAATTCGTTATCTTCGGTAAGTGTGTATGTCACATGGCATTTTACTTCTCCTGTATATCCTTCCTCACCATAGGGAGAAACATAAGTCAGTGATAGTTCATGGCTATTCATTTGAATGGCATCCCATACTTTTGCATTCCATCCCTGTTTTCCGCCGTGTAGTGAGTTAGGACCGTTATTGACAAAAAGCTCATAACCTTTACCATTCAATTGGAATTTTCCTTTTGCAATGCGATTACCATATCGTCCGATCAGTGTAGATAGATAAGGCTCTGGACTTGCAATAACATCTTTAATATTGTCATGCCCCTGTATTATATTGGAGAAATTACCATTACGATCCGGTACCATAATTGCTACGAGAGCTCCACCATAGTTCGTGATTGCAACTTCACTGCCTGCATTGTTCTTTAAAATGAAGAGTTCGGTTCTCTTACCGTCAATTGTGGTCTGAAAGTCTTCTTTCTTCAGACCACAGAGGTATTGTGTTTCTGTTGTACTTGACATAAATACGGTTATTAGTAATTATATTTGTTGCTTTATATCTGCAAAGTAAGCGAAAAAAAACCAATTGCACAAGCGAAACAGAAGAAAATAAGCAAAAGTGTCAGTTAAAAACTATTAATAACTTATTAATTACCTCAGTTCTGGATAGGAATTCATAAAAACAGCTACCTAAGAAGTTATACATAATCAATAATATAATGATATAAGGCTGTTCTAAGAGTTAAAACGCTATAATTTCTCCAACTTTGAAGCTCTTTATTGACCAAAAGTGGCATCTTTGCAGAGGTGGCTTTGCATTGACAGTATATCTCCGTCAGGTTTCTTTCGACTTTTTGTGCACTGCCGGATACTGTGAATAAAATTAACAAGGAAGTAAATTTCATGGTATAAAAAATGAGGATGTGTCAAACTGACACACCCTCATCTAATATTTGTTTTTGTCTTATTGAAAGTTCTGTTTTTATCCAAGATACTTCATAAGAATTTTAGCATTGCCTGAATCGCGTAACTTTGCGATTGACTTTTCACGGATTTGACGAACACGTTCACGGGTCAAACCAAGTTGGTCGCCTATCTCCTCGAGTCCTTTCTCATGGCATCCAATGCCAAAGCATTCGCGAATAATAGTAATCTCGCGCTCTTTCAGGACCTTGTTCAGAACATTGTTAAGCTCCATGGCCATTGACTCGTGATCTACTTGGCGGTCTGTTCGAGAGTCATCGCTTGAAGGCATAACATCAAGCATACAGTTGTCTTCACCATCCTGGAAAGGCGCATCTATTGAAACATGATGCCCGTCAGCCATGAGACTCTGACCGATTTTCTCTTCATCGATGTTTGTTGCCTCGGCAAGTTCCTGCACAGATGGATGACGCTGATTCTCTTGTTCAAACTTGTTAATCTCGTGATTAATCTTGTTAAGTGAACCAACCTGATTGAGTGGAAGACGTACTATACGGCTCTGCTCTGCGATAGCCTGAAGAATTGACTGGCGAATCCACCATACGGCATAGGAGATGAACTTAAAGCCACGGGTCTCGTCAAACTTCTGTGCTGCCTTGATAAGTCCGATGTTTCCCTCGTCGATAAGGTCGGTGAGTGTTAGGCCTTGGTGCTGATACTGCTTGGCAACTGAAACGACAAATCTTAGATTTGCGGTAACAAGTTTGTCTTTTGCACGCTCACCTTCAGGACCTCCCTTGCGAATAGCCTGCGCGAGTTCAATTTCTTCGTCAATTGAGATAAGTGGAGCACGACCAATTTCTACGAGATACTTGTCGAGTGCCTCGCTTGAACGGTTCGTAATACTCTTTTGGATCTTTAACTGTCTCATTTATAATAGTTTAAAACAGATACGATGTATGGAAAGTGCGTAATAACGCAAAATCGGTTGCAAAGGTACAAAAATAACGTTGTATTCCCAAAAATATTTGTATAATTAAGATTAAAATACAATTTTACTGCCTTTTTGTTTGAAGAATTAGTCTTCTTCAGAGTTTATTGTCTTCAGAATGACTGATGTTGCACCAATGGTGAAAAGTGTGCCGTCAGATATTACTCTACGTTCTTTGTCGCCAAGGATTTCGCCTCCGACGAATGTTCCTGTGTAGCTTGGACCATCGCGAAGAATATATTTGAGATTACCTTTCTTATCGTGCTGAACGGTAAGAATGCAGTGATGCATGTCTATACTTGGGTCGTTGCTCTCGATGGGGCATTGAATATCATGTCCTTTCTGGTAGCGTCCGATGATATTGTCGCCCATATGGAGTGGAAGAACCTGCTTGAAGCCAAAGATGTTTTCAATGACAATGAGTGAACCAACGGATTCTTCTTTCGGTGTTTCGTTTGGATTATTCTCTTCTGTTTGTGTTCCGTGAAGTTTTGATATTCCCAACCTAATTCCAAATTGCTTGTTACATTCAGGGCATTGGAAAACCAATGACTGACCAGACTCATATTTAGTCTCGTCGAAAACAATGTAATTGTCGCATTTTGGACAACGTACTCTTTTCATTATACTAATATATTAATATGGAATGGAAAATGAATCCTACTGATGTAATCAGTGATTATCCTTTCATTTCTAATACCCAAGCGGATGCCATACCATCATGCTTGTTTATTTCTCTCTTTGCTTTTTGAGCCTCTTCTTCTGTTTTATATGTCCCTATTACTACTTTCCTGCCTTTACCTTCGCCAATGATTCTCACATTCTTGTAGCCGTTTTCTACAAGTTGTTTTACATATACTTCTGCATTTTTAAGGGGGACCTGAGCAGCAAGAACTATAGTGTATGACGGACTTTTTACTTCTGCTATAGCTGGTGTCTGCAGTTCTGCTTTTGAAGAAGCAGGAGTCTCTGCCTTTGTCATCTTTGGCGCAACCGTATTAACGGTAAGCTCAGAAGCAACAACTTTTGGTTCTACTTTCTTCTGAACGTATACGTTGTGTACACTCTTTTGTGGAGTGACATTTAGTGAAATTGTTTCTTCTGTATTTGGCTGAAGACTGGAAATGATTGTCGAATTAACTCCACTGAGCAGTTGATAGCTGTCTTTATGCTGAGATAGGAATGGAATTGCTGTTATGAAGCAGGCGGCAATACATGCCACGGCAATCTTTCGCAGTGTTGATGTGCGGATTGTTATTACTTTCTCTTCAGCGTTTTCGTCTGTCATATTAGAAAATGAAACATTGTCTTTCTTATCTTTATCGTACTGAAGAAATGTCTCGTTGTCAGATGTCTCAATGCCGGAAAGACCGTAAAGACGCGGAACGAGTATTCCAGCCTGGCATGGTTCGAACTCATAGCTGCCCATACTGTTGATTGAAATACGTCCGACAGAGTTGATATCGAAATAACTGTTGTCTGAGATGCGTTCCTTAAGTTCATGCGTTTCTTTCTCAACTTCACGCTGCGCTTCCGGATAGCTCATGTCATGAGCCTCTATGTAAGATTGGATGAGTAGAGAATCGTTGAGTGTGAGCTGCGGATTGAATCCAACAGTAGTCGCCGGCGGTAAAATCATACCGTCGGATTCGTCGTAGCGAGAGGGTAAGCTATGTACGACGAACCCTCCGAAACCCGGAACTATGACGCAGTCGTGTTTCAGAAGGAGATACTCTATGTGATGATCAATCTTGAACATTATGTGCAAAGATAATTCATTATTTTGAAACGCCAAAGACTTTTATATAAAAAACTACGAAAAAAATAATTTACTGGTTTAAGTTTGGATTTTCATTGCAAAAACAGTATCTTTGCCGTTATATAAAAAAGATAAATGCAGTATGCAGTATATAAAAACTTCTATAAGCGGTGTGTATATCCTTGAGCCTAAGGTTTTTGCAGATAAACGAGGCTATTTCTTCGAGGCTTGGAAGCAGTCGGATTTTGAAGAAAATATAGGTAAGGTGGAATTCATTCAGGATAATGAATCACGCTCAAGCTATGGAGTACTCAGAGGCTTGCATTATCAGAAAGGAGAATGGTCACAGGCTAAGCTTGTCAGAGTAATAAAAGGCAGAGTTCTTGACGTTGCTGTTGACCTTCGTAAGAGTTCGCCGACTTTTGGAAAATACGTTGCTGTAGAGTTAAGCGAAGACAATAAGCGTCAGCTATTCATCCCTCGTGGTTTTGCACATGGTTTTGTTGTCTTGTCTGACGATGCCATTTTCACATATAAGGTTGATAATGTATATGCTCCACATGCTGAAGCAAGTATTCGTTGGAATGATGAGACTATTGGCATTGATTGGCATATCGATATTAATGATGTGGTGACGAGTGAGAAAGACCTTAATGGTTTTTCTTTGGCAGATGCTGAAACATTTGAATAGAAAAAATTGATATATTGAATAAGGTATTTGGAATATTGTCTGTTATTATTGCCTTGCTTTGTATGAGCTGTGGCAATAAGAAATCCGAGGAGCGTAAAAGCGATCCTCGCTTAGAGGCTATGCTTGCCGGAGTGTGGATTAATTCTGACGACGAGAGTGTCGTGTTTAAAGCAGTTAATGATACGCTGTATTATCCAGATCCAGAGATTCTTCCTGTTCATTATCGTATATATGGTGACTCCATATATATTGATGGCGATATTCCGATGAGCTATTTCATAGAAAAGTTTACGAGTAATCTTTTTAAATTCCGCAATCAGAATCATGAGACAATAACTTTGCTAAAGAGTGATAATCCTGATTTAGAGCAATCGTTTGAGGATAAGGATGATGTTTTTGATGATGATATTATTCAGGAGTTGGTCAAGCGTGATACAGTCGTTGTAAATGGTGACAGGCATTATCATTGCTATGTTCAGATCAATCCTACTACTTATAAGGTTATCAAGTCTGACTACAATGACGAAGGGGTAGGGATTAGTAAAATTTATTATGATAACATTATTCATCTTGCGGTATATGAAGGAGCACATAGGGTCTTTTCTTCAGATATTCACAAGCATGATTTCCATAAGTATGTTCCTGCAGAAGTGATGCGTCAGAGTATTCTCAGTGATGTAGTGTATGACCGCTGTGACAATTCAGGTATTGTGTTCCATGCGTTACTAAGAGTGCCAGAGAGTGCTTCCGGTTATCTTGTGTTCATAACGATTTCTCCTGAAGGGAAGATGACACTCTCGCAACCTGCATAATAAATCGAAACTTTCTGACAATATATTACTAAGGCTTCATCATATTATAATACCTTAGTAATACTATATTTCTTTAGCTGTCCGGTTAGCTATTCTTCGCATATACCGGCGTTGAGCCAGTTTTCTGCAAGGGCTTTACAGTCATTTTTGGCTGTTGCCTCGTCAATATCGTATTCTGAAAGAATCATACTAACCATATCTTCAACACTGAAGTCCTTACCCTGGACATTCTTCCAAATGTATGCTGCTGTATCATTCATTGAAATCAAATTATTGAAATCAATATTTTCAATACCCTCTGCAATTACAACATTCTCATTGCATATTTCATGCAGAACAAAGCCTTTCTTTACTTTCATAATTAAATTTATAAGTGTCCTGCGCAAGGCATGGACTTGTTTTTGTTTATTTTTCTATCATCGTTGAGTATATGACAAAAGAAAGAACAGCACTCATATGACTACCTGTGTGTCTATATGGGTCTATCGCCGTTGAAGTTGATATACTGCTTTCTTGCTACCCTCACCGTTAATTGTTTTTCACCACCACCCTCAAATGTAAGTCGATACCGCATGCACGCTGTACAAACCTTTTATTTTATTAATTATATAGATAATGCCATTAAACTGTTCCGAAAATTTTTACCCATTGTCTATATATGTATAGAATGTATCTTCTGACAGGGCGTAGAGCCATCCATATAATGGAATAGCATTTCCATTTCCACCCGTCAATGGTGTCGGGTGTCTTTCTTCCTTTGCGGTAGAATCCCACTACTTGAGCTTTTATGTCACTCAGTTTACAGTGTTCTGTGCTTATATTGCCGTCTCCAAGTAATGTCACATTGTCTCCTTCTATTTTAATCAGTCGGTGGAGAACATAGTGATTGTCTCCAACTATGGCCAGAACCGGCTCTCCAACTTTTGGATTTGTGGCATGGCGCAGTTCTGCTATATCGCGCCTGTCTTCAAGAAAAGGACGCATGCTGAATCCTGTGAGTGTCAGTGTCACGGTGTGACCTGCCTCCAGCAGTGCTATGAGCTTTGGGAAAAGCTCTGCATTGTTCAGTTGTACTTCTTGCTTCTTGAAATTGCTTGTTGGCATACTAATGCTGCTTCTTTGTCCGCACGGCAATATAGGTTGTATATTGGTGTCGTTTCTATTATTCTTGAGAGAATTTTACAGATGTTGTTGAATATTTCGCTGTCCCATTTCATTGCTGACACTGATGTTATCAGAGTAGTAAACGCCTCTATAGGATTTATTCGGTCGACATGATTTTCTGTGTCACGTACAATCTGTGTGATAGCTCCCAATCGTGCCTTTACATTTCTGTAGCATGGTGTTTTTCCGCTCCATGGACTTCCGTAGATGAAAGGTTCACCGTCAATAATTCTGATTATTGGATTGTCGTCATTCATCAGGTCACATCCGGGTATATGCCGCAACCACATACTTACTTGAGTACTCTTGCCCGTACCGCTCTTTGCTGTAAAAGCATAACCCCATCCGTCGTTTCTTACTAATGAGGCGTGTATAAGAACAAGATTGTTACTGCTTCCTGCAAATGCAAATATGAGCATAAGTGCATTGTTTAACCCGAAGGTACGCATGCTGTATGTGCCGTTCAGTGCAGCTTGGCAGTGTTTGAAATTACTGTCTGTAATGAGTAGGCAACAACTGTTTCCACATGTGTCCTTAATGATAAACTGATACCCTCCGTTTGAGCGTTTGTCGACAATTGTTTCACCATTGCCCGTGTCAATAGCCTTTATTCTTGTGCGCTCTGCCTTTGGCACAGGGCGAAGGGTGTCGTCAATATGAAGATGAAAGAGCAACTCCTCTTCGCTATACTCACGATTGGCATAACAAAAAGGTTCAAGCGAAGGCACCAGGGATGTATCGTTTTTCTGTCCCTCTGCAAACGTTAGCGACAAGATTAGCTCTGCTACCTTGTAGTTGTTGATGTGGCTCATTATGCGTAGTAGATGCTTTTTTATTTCCTTTTTCTCGGATTTTTTGCTTCTGCTTCTCTCTTTTTAGCCG
>ENA-OWND01000771-OWND01000771.1-metagenome-genome-assembly--contig:-NODE-771-length-21028-cov-11.612502_pt1 | contig 21028 bp, 12 predicted proteins | sample MGYA00245342_ERZ651119 | MGnify/ENA primary metagenome ERZ651119 (study PRJEB26857, sample SAMEA4031756) | metagenome | biome: human; feature: oral; material: saliva | place: Philippines | collected 2014... | reverse complement strand
GTCGTCGCGTCATCATCGCCTCGCCCATCAAGGCTGCCGGCGACTACACGGTGACGGTCGGCCTGCACGCCGAGGTGTCCGCGAACCTGCGCGTCCGCGTCATCGCCAAGAAGTGAAGGCTTCACGCATCGGTTGATTGACTGAAGGGTTGGCCCCCGCTCGGACGAGCGGGGGCCACCTTGTTGTTTGTTGCGTTGTTTGTCGCGCGGGGCGGGGGCCGAGTCCGAGGACCATGTGCCTGTTGGTAAGACGCACAAAGGACATCCGTCTATTCATTCCGACGACGTCTCAACCGCCGGCTACATAAGTCGAAAAATGGGGCATATCCTCCGTCTATTACAGACATGAACAAAACAAACACACCCCCCATCCACCGTTCCGCCCTCGACTTCCCCCTTCCCCCCATTGTTCACGCGACGAGCTTGATCGATCAGGATCGTGCCGAACGCAAGGGCCGCCGCGATTGGCGCGTCTCCTTCGATGAGAACGGGATGTGCCCGCACATCGAGACCCTGTACGGAGCATTCGCCCAGAAGGCGATGCGCGTATCTCAGGATCTGCACGACTGCGTTGCGGCCATTGACAAGCGGGTCGGCACATATAAGCAGGAGCTGCTGCTCCTGGAGTCACGCGAAGATGTGGGAGAAAACAGGCACCTGCACCCGGGGGCCTCGCACTACGAGCAGGCTAAGGCCCATCGCGCTGACCGTCAGCGCGCTGCGCAGGAAGCTGCGAACACGGCGACGATCCAGTCATTGCATAAGGCCATTGACGAACTCTTGCAGCAGCGTCGCCACGTGCATGGGCAGGCCCGGGATTGCGTGGCTCAGCTCTCCGCCAACTTCCACACCCTCGTAGCTGCGTACCGTCAGGGCGTGGAGTCAGGACCCTGGTGGCGCCGCCTGTTCAAGCCGCGTCGCACCATTTCCGAGCCGATCCCGAGGTTCGAGCCGCACGTCGAATGGGCAGAAAGTGACCTGCCCATTATGGAGGTCCAGATCGACACAACCACTTCCCCAGAGGTGTCCTGGCAGTACCGTCCGGCGAAGTAGTGTGCAGGGGACGTGGAATACCCCGGGGCGGGGGTCGATTCCGAGCCGCAGCCTCAGTACGATCACGCTCCGGAGGTTTCCGCGTCCCCTACCACCCGACGTTCGGGAGCTCGGTAGACGGTCAGTCCCGCCCAGGTAATAGGAGCCGAGGCAATATCGGAGGGGTGTTCGCGCCACGCCGCGAGCTTGTCTCGCTTCCATTGCGACATGTCCTCGATGGGCGTGTCGGACTGGAGGAATTCGTCCACTTTGATGGTCAGTTCGTGGAACGGGTGGATTGGGTTGTCCTGCGTGAAGTAGTCGAGGAAGGCCTGGTCGGTGTACATCGTCCATCGGGTGGCGAACACCAGTTCGGCACCGGCCTCGAGGCATCCTGCAGCGAGGCCGAAGGGTTCGTCCGATGCCGATTCGGATCCGGAGTGGCAGGCGATGAGGCCGACCCGTGGGGGCATGGGCCACAGGTCCCATCCGTCCACGGCGGGGACTGTTTCTTCGCCGAACTCGTCCATGGAAACAGTGAGGCCGCCGGGGAGAATTTCACCCTGGGGGTAGCGGCACCCGTCCTGGTCTGCTTCCATGTTCAATCGCTCGAATTTCTTTTCACGCCAGGTGGTGGTTCCCTTGGTGAGGTCCATGGCTGAGAACCAACGGAAGTCGCCAGCGTCGACCTCGTCGAGTCCGAATACCTCGGCGAGGTCATTGAGCAGCAGCGCCGAGGCATCGCCCGAGCCTTTGATGTGCCCAATGTAGAGAAGGCGGGTCAGCGGCACGTTTGCGTTGTTGACATTCGCGCGCAGAGCGTCCGATAGCCACAGTCTGCCAGCGAGGTAGCCGTCGTACCCGTATGGGGGCGTGACTGCTTGGTTTCCGAGCTGGTCGATGCGTTCCTTCCAGGTCTCAAAATCCTGTCGCTGCAGGACCTGTCCGTTATGCCTATTCTTCTTCCAGGGCTGTACCAGGTACATGCCGGTGCCCGGGGTCCACATCGGGTGAGGGATCGTCGGGTCCGAGTCGCGTCGTAGCAGGGGCGCCATGGTAACAACGTCAACAATGTCCATCAGCACTGTCGGCTTGTCAACGCCGGAAAGGTCCTCGCTCTGCGCGTGGCGTTTGAGGAACTGGCGCGCTTCCTCCACGTCGAGGGGAAGCAGTTCCCACGGTACTTGTCCGAGCTTGGGAGGTGGGTTGAGGAGGAGTAGGACGCGCTCGCCCTCGTTGGTGAGTGTGCATTCTCGTTTGACGGATTCGATGAATTCCGCGAGTTCGAGAGTGTCCGTGAGCTCGCACATGAATTCGAGGTTTGCGCGGTAGTCGACCAGGCATTTCCCGAGCCTCTCACGGAATGCCGCTCTTTCCATGTCATCGTGGACTTTTGAGGCGGTCCTACCCTTGCGAGGCGCAGCCAGCAGGGAACTGTTGTCTCCGGCGCTCATGGTGCTCGTGCCGGGCAGGGCAGGGTCGAACTTCTTGCGCAGGTCGTCAACTGTTGCGCCCTTGATACTCCTGAAGGCTGGCGGACACACGACGCTCTCCCACGTGACGTAGGTCGTCGAGGTCATGTCCACTCCATGGAAAACCATCTCTCTGTATGCGATGGCCGCGTGCGATGGGATGCTCATGGTTGCTCCTCGTTGGTCAGCATTGACGATCAGGCTAGCTTATCCCCTGGGATCCGTGGAGTACAAACCGTTTATTTTGCCGTTATTTGACGAAATCTGAACGGTGGCGCACAATGGGGGACACCGCTAAGGATACGCGACAACGTATAGTCGCGTTCACCGAAACACGTGACCTGGTTGTGAAGGAAAGGGTACTTCGCATGTTGCTGTTTGGGTCAAAAGAGACACGCACCCGAGCCAAGGCTGAACGGCTATTTAGTCAGGGCATCGAAGCGGCGCGCCGAGACGATTACCTTCGAGCAACCGCACTATTCGAGCGGGCCATGAACCTCTACCGGATGATCCCAGGCACAGAGGAGGAGGAAGCGGTCTGCCTGAAATACCTTGCCGTCATACTGCTCGCTCTAGACAAACTGTCCGAGTCCGAATCCGGCTTCCGTCATGCGCTCACCCTCTACCAAGAACTCCCCGGAACAGAACTGGACCAAGCCGACTGCCTGTATGCTCTCGCGATCGCCCTGTGCAAGCAAGGCAATCTAGCGGAGAGTGAAATCCTCTCCCGCCAATCACTCGCGCTCTCCCAAATGATCCCCGAAACAGAGAAGAACCAGGCCGACTGCCTGCTCAACCTCGCCACCACACTACTCCTGCTGGGCAAACCAGTAGACGCCGAATCCATCTACCGACAGTCACTTGCTCTCTACCAAGAACTCCCCGGAACAGAACTGGACCAAGCCGACTGCCTGTACAATCTCGCCAACACCCTGAGCGATCTAAATAAATCGACTGAGGCTGAGTCCATCCGCCGCCAAGCGCTGGCCCTCTACCAGACAATCCCCGGAACAGAACGCGACCAAGCAGATTGCCTACACGCCCTCGCCAACACACTGGACGAGCTGGACAAACCAGCACAGGCAGAGCCGTTCTTCCGCGAAGCGCTGGCCCTCTACCAGACAATCCCCAGCACACAACATGAACAGGCAAGATGCCTGTACAATCTCGCCAACACCCTGCACAAACTAGGCAAAAACGCGCAGGCCGAACCCCTGTATCGCCAGGCAATCACGCTCTATCAAACAATCCCAGGAACACAACAGAAACAGGCTAACTGCCTGAATAACCTCGCCACCACACTGGACGATCTTGGCAAACCAGCACAGGCCGAACCCCTCTACCGCCAAGCACTTACTTTCTTCCAAACGCTCCCCGGAACACAACACGAACAGTCTAACTGCCTATACAACCTCGCCAACTCCTTGCACAATCGAGGCAGACAAGCACAAGCCGAACCCCTCTACCGCCAGGCACTCACCCTCTACCAGCAAACCTCAGGTACAGAATTTGAACAGGCCAACTGCCTGTACAACCTCGCCAAAATACTGATCGATCTGGGCAAACCAGCACAGGCTGAATCCATGCTTCGGCATGCACTCACCCTGTTCCAAGCGATCCCTGGTTCGGAAGAGAAACAAGCTCACTGTTTGTCCAATCTCGCCGCCACACTGAACGCTCTGGGCAAACCAGCACAAGCCGAATCTGTCTGCTACCAGGCACTCACCTTGTACCGAGCGATCCCTGATTCAGAGAGCAATCAGGCCATATGCATGTCCAACCTCGCCACCATCCTGGACGCTCTGGGCAAACCAGCACAAGCCGAACCCCTCTACCGACAAGCGCTCACCCTCTACCAGACGGCCCCAAAAACTGAACGCAACCAGGCTCAATGCTTGTACAACCTCGCCGCCAGCCTGAACCGGCTGGAAGAACCAGACAAGGCTGCCCCCCTCTACCGTCAGGCACTCACCCTGTTTCGAAGCATTTCCGGGACAGAACGCGACCAAGCCAACTGCCTGAATAACCTCGCCACCTGTATGCTCAATCTTAGAAAACTATCCCATGCCGAATCTCTTTATTACCAGGCACTCACCCTGTACCAGAAGATTCCAGGAACAGAATACGAACAGTCCACTAGCACGTACAGCCTCGCCACAACCCTGCTTTCTCAGGGCAAACTGGACCCGACTGAAGCCCTCTACCAAGACGCACTTAAGCAGGCTGTTTCGGCTGCCTTATTCAACGACGAATACCGCTACCAGCTCTCCTCCACCACCAAACGACGCGCCTGGGTCACCAACCGTGCCCAACCTTCCATGATCCTCGCCATCGCACTTGCAGACGTGCTTGAAGAGTCATCTCTTGTCGCTGAGCTTGTAGCCAAGTGGCGCATGGTCGGCTCCCTGGCCACTATGCCCGCAGCGCGCAACAGCGACATTTTCCTGATCACCACGATGCACGACTTCACCCCAGAACCTGAAGAAACCCTCACCCGAACACCCGGCCCCAACCTCGTCCTGCCCCACCCACGCACGACACCCCTCTACCAGCACCCCACAATCGCAGACCGCCCCCGCGCCCACTACCGGTAGCCCCAGCAAGAAAGACCAACACCCATGCCCACCCACGACGACGCAGAACAGCTATACAAACAAGCAGTGGAAGCCGCAGGCCGAGGCGACCACTTCAAAGCAAAGGAACTGTTCGAGGGCGCACTCGAACTCTACCGAGAGGTCCCAGGTGCGGAGAAGGACCAAGCCAACTGCCTGTACAACCTCGCCACAACCCTGCTAATACTGGGCAAACCAGCACAAGCCGAACCCCTCTACCGCCAAGCACTCATCCTCTACCAGACGGCCCCAAAAACTGAACGCAACCAGGCTCAATGCTTGTACAACCTCGCCGCCAGCCTGAACCGGCTGGAAGAACCAGACAAGGCTGCCCCCCTCTACCGTCAGGCACTCACCCTGTTTCGAAGCATTTCCGGGACAGAACGCGACCAAGCCAACTGCCTGAATAACCTCGCCACCTGTATGCTCAATCTTAGAAAACTATCCCATGCCGAATCTCTTTATTACCAAGCACTCACCCTGTACCAAAAGATTCCAGGAACAGAATACGAACAGGCCACCTGTTTGCATAATCTCGCACTTTGCCTGAAGGTGCAGGCTAAACCGAACGAAGCTAAACCTATTTTCCAACAAGCACTCACACTCTACGAGAGCATCGACAGAACCACAATACAATATACAAACTGTTTAGCTAACCTCGCCGATACCATGAGTACACTCGGCGAAAACGAGAGAGCCGAACCACTCTTCATTGAGGCTATTACCCGGGCGAAAACGGCTGAAAACTCAAATAACATACTCGGCCCGATTCTATACAATTTCGCCCGCAATCTGGAAGCTTTAGAGAGGCCATCGGAAGCTGCTGCCGTTTACTATCACGCCTACGCTGCCTATTCCACACTGACCGAAAGCGATACACATCAAGCTGACTGCCTGCATAATTTAGCAGGAATTCTACTCAAACAAGGTAAGGGTAGCGAAGCAGAGATTTACTACCTACAAGCGTTAGAAAAATACGAGAAGAATAATAGACGAACGAACAATAGATATTCTGAATGCAAATTAGCCTTGAGTAAGCTAATGACTAAGGGGACCCAAGCAAAAATAGTCAACCTGGATGATCCCGAAGATCTCAACACCCTTTGGCATCAGGAACTTCAAGAAGGAAATACGGAACAGTCGATATACATTCTTCGCCGCATGCTCTACATTTTGCAAATGCATGACGGATGTGAACTTCAAATTGCAACATTACTATACAATCTTGGCATCAGTTATTCTCAAATAAGTCAACCTGAAACTGCTGAGCAGTTACACCGTCAAGCTCTCGCACTATTCAAGCAGTTCAAGGAAACAGAAAGACAACAGGCCCTCTGTCTACAAGTTCTTATCCAGACATTACATTCACTAGGCAGGAGCCTAGAAACAATACACATCTACCCGGAAGTTATCGAACTACTCAAGAGCATCCCCAATACAGAAACACTACTTGCAGACAACATTTACAACTTTGCCATCACAATGTTAAATATGAATAATCCATCAAGAGCAGAAACTCTCTTTTACCAAGCACTTACACTGTACAGAAAACTTGATAGATCTGAGAAATACCAAGCCACTTGCCTATACAATCTCGCAGTTCTCCAAGGCGACACAGGTCGAAATCAAGAAGCGGAGCAACATTATATACACGCTCTCAATCTGTTCGCAGAATGCGAGAATACAGAACGCGAACAAGCCAGATCCCTCTACAATCTTGCAAACACTCTGCACGAACTTGGAAATCTACCACAAGCTGAAGACACATTTCGCAAAGCCCTCACACTCTTCACAAAAGTTGAAGGAACAGAGAATAGTCAAGCCAATTGTTTATACAATTTGGCTAACACATTATATGATCTCAATAGAAACGAAGAGGCGGAACCCATCTACCGTCATGCTTTAAACCTTTACGCAAGCACGGACGGCACCGAACTAAGCCAAGCTCATTGTCTTGGCAATCTCGCAGAGACACTCAAAACACTTGACCGAATCACAGAGTACGCGACTCTTAGCCGCAGAGCACTCACAATCTTCAGAACACACGGTGGCACGCAAACGGAAATCGCTCGCTCACTTTGTAGCTACGCCACAGCAATGGGTATGCTTGGTAGAGTTGAAACAGCCGAATCAGCATTGTGGGAGGCACTGAATCTTTTCGAAGATGCCAACAACACTGGCAAAGACAGAGCTGCATGCCTCCACCACCTCGGTACAGCTGCGCGCGAGCTAGGAAAGCCTGAGGAAGCTATACACTTCTTCATTGAAGCACTTAAGCTATACCAAAATACAGGAATTTTAGAGAATTCTGAAATCGATTGCATACACGCTTTAGCCCACACACTCAAATTATTGGAAAGATACGAAGCTGCCCTCACCCTGTTCCGGCAGCTGCTTTCACTCTGCGAAAATAGTGATTTACCACGCTATGTCGACTGCTTGATTAATATCGCAATTATTTTACACCTGCAACATCAAACGGAAGAAGCCGACCAAATCCTTAAACAGGCACATGACATCTTCACAGAGAAGATACCAGAACTTGACTCACTAGGTGCAAGCATACTCGACACAATAGCTTCGTGGAGCACTGACCCTGCATTTCGACGAAAACACCTCATCCTTGCACTACAATATGCAGTACCTGCAGCGGTCTTCTTTGACGAATTCCGATTCAAACTTTCATGCTCCTCTGCCAGGATTGCCTGGATCACCAACCGCGCCCAACACTCGATGAACCAGGCCCTCGACATCGCCGCACGCCTGGGCGACGCCCCCCTCGTGGCCGAACTGGTTGCCAAATGGCGTATGGTCGGCTCCCTCGCCGCCATGCCTGCAGCCCGCAACAGCGATGATCCCCTACTCACATTGGTGCCCAACTCCACCCCAGAACCAGACGAATCCCTCATCCGAACACCCGGCCCCAACCTCGTCCTGCCCCACCCACGCACCACACCCCTCTACCAGCACCCTACAATCGCAGACCGGCCCCGCGCCCACTACCGGTAGGAATCACCAGGCACCACATCAGGACCGATCGGATGCAGCCACATCTGAGTTCTGTGCGCGCTTCTCGAGCCACTCCTCCAAATAGGAGCGGGTACCCCGATCAGAGCCATACCCGCTATCGGAAACCGGCGCACCCCCCGCGCTCCTCTGATGCTCGCGGGCATGACGTACCACGTCCTCGGCCCGTTTGGGCTGTATCCCTGCAAACGGATCCATCAGGCGGGCGCGCGACTGGGCACACACACGCTCCAAGCCGTGAACGACCGGAGCACCATTGATGGACCCGCGTTGCACCTGCTCATTGTGATCCACCAGCAGTGTGAACGCCTGTGTCTGACCGTGCCGCGTCGCCAGCGTCGCCGCCGCGCTCAGGTTCGGAAGCCTGCTCAACGACCCGCCCGACCAGGTCCCCAAACGCTCCGCGACCTCGATCGCGTCACGAATCGACGTCCTGAACGCGATCACCGAAGAGGCATTGCCATCCAACGCGTCACGCAAGCTCGGGGTGAGCTGCCCCATGTGCTGGTGTGCCAGCGCCAATGCCAGTCCAAACTTGCGTCCCTCCGCCAGCATCTCACTCAACAGCGACTCCTGGAACAGGTGAGCCTCGTCAACCACGACGTGGAACGGCTTATCGCCCGGGCAACGCTCCGGCATAGCCAGCGCAATTTTGCTCAGCCACATCATTCCCAGCATCTGCGCCTGATCTCGACCAATCCGCGGCGACGATAAGTCCACGAGCACGATCCCGTTAGATGCCATGACCTCACGAATATCCAGGGCATCAGCCCCCGTCCCCAGCACACCTCGCATCACGGGATGACGCACGAGCCTTTCAAACTTCGAAGCCGACCAGGCAATCACCTCAGCAAAGTCACTGGATTTATTTCCGAGCAGCTCCTTCCGGATGCTTTTTGCCAGAACCGGATCAACCTCCCAGACAGACTCCATGACAAGCTTCAGCAGCCCCTCGTCGGTGAGCAGCAGCGGAATCAGCGTGATCGGAAGATCCGCACCAAACAGATAGTGCAACGCCGAGGCGAGCTGACGGAAAATACGCTCGAAACGCGGCCCAACAATGCCGGTTCGCTTCGGATCCAGGATCAGGTAGAGCATCTCGAGAAACTCCGAACACACCGTGTCAAAGTCCCCGCAATGAAACAGGTTCACGGGCACAGGATGCGCCGCATCCGCGCAGTCGATAAACAGGCAACGATCCAGCGCCTCCTCGGGCAGCTCGTCCGCGATGCGACGCACCAATTGCCCGTGGGGGTCCAAGACAATACCTCCTCTACCCGACATTGCGAACGAATGGACTAGGGACGCCGCGAGCGTCGACTTCCCGGTGCCCGAACCCCCGACAATCTGAAGGTGCTGCAAGGACCCTTCAACACTCAACTGGACATCGCTCATCGCACCCGTCGCAGTGATCGCGGCCCCCACGCGCATTCCCCCGACCTCGCACACCATCGCCTGGTCAGACAGAGGAACACTGTCGATCACGGCTTCCGCGACTGGGACACCGATAACCCGCGCGCTCGTGCCTGCCAGAGGAAGTCGCGCGAACGCCCGCACCAGTCCCTCGGGCTGAGCCGCACCGACCAGAGCATCCAGCCCACTCCACACGCTCTGCGCGACGCACTCGTCCACGTCCCGACGCCGCGCGCCATTCACCCAGTCGCGCATCGCGATCCACAGGCGAGCGGGAATGCCCTGAAGATCGTCCGACCCGAGAAAGACACGCAGCCGCATAGGCCTACCCAGGTACGAGCCGACCTCGCCGCCGACACGAAGACGCTCAGTAGAGGTAAAGATCTCCTCCACCATCGCGGCCTCCAAAGGACTGGCGTTAGCAAGACGCACTTTCACGTATCCACCGACTTCGTTGAGAATCCCCAGGAGAAGCTGCGAATCTGATGGCTTCGGGGAGGGCCACGTTGGCATCAGCTCACCCACAGGTAGACGCTCGGCTATGCGAGACGACCAGAGCGAAGAGCCTCCTCTGGCGCAGTCCTCCTTGGGCGGGAGGGCCGCGAGAACCTCACACACGTGCGCGGGGCACGAGGCCTGGGATACCTCGACGGACTCCCATTCGTGTACGTTGCGGCCGACCCAGGCCAGGTCTGACCCGAAGGATGCTCCCACGCCCGTCGCCTCCAGCTCAATAGAAACCAGGCCATCGGCGTCCCCCCGCCAGGTAATCGACACGCTGGCATCCGCTGGCTGTGCCTGGATCAGAGCCAGTAGACGATTCGTAACGACCTGAGCGACCTCTTCAGAGTCCTCTGTGCGCCGCAACTGACGCAGACGCCAGACCTTGGGTTCCATATGGTGGCACGCCTCAATCTCAGGCCTGTCACCCCTGTGCGTCCACTCAGATTCCGTGTTCACAACAGCTCCTTCCACTCGCTGTCCGCCGATGACAGTCGTGATACTTCACGCCAACTTATAGAGACGGAACAACCCGCCTCAATATGAGCACAGGTCACCCACTGCGTGTTATTCCGCCCTCCCTTCCGTCTATTCATGATGTGAGCAGAAAGGAGGTTGATGATGGCTCAGCAGAAACCGTGCAAGTGGTGCCTTGGCACCGGACGATCGTGGTCCGTTTACGTCAAGGCCTACGTCGTCTGCGACGCCTGCAAGGGCAGCGGGAAGGCGTGAAACTCGGGTGGTGGGGGCTTGTCCCCCTCCACCCGATCACAGTCGGGGCAGTGGGGCTGCTACTATTCGTGTAGTTTCATCTGCCGGAGGTCACCGATGATCGAACGCCATCCTGATACCAAGGAATACCCCACGATCTACGAGTCCTGGCCGAAAAGAGGCCCACGCCTGGAAGACGTCGTCACTCACATCTTCAAGGCGAGCATCCTCCCGCAGTACCAGGAACGGTGCCTCATACTGAAGTTTGACCATCATGCTTCGATAGACACCTGGTTTGACGCGAAGAGGGACACCCTCAGGACTAGCTTTCGTCGTTCTATCTTGCCCCCAGTACTGGGCCAACTTCCTGATGGACTGACACAGAAAATGCTCGTCAAAGCAGATACACGTCTGAACAAAGAACACGGTGAGTACATCATCCACGGGATTTATGATGCGCAACACCTAATCGTCCGTATCATGATCTGGTCAGATTGCCTGTACGCCTACTGGCTCACTGAAATACCTCATGACAAGAATGTAAGAAAAGACGATCAGAAACGGCGAATCATCACCAACGTGTTCCACGCCCTTACGGAGCCGCGAGATGGCGTTGAGATCGTCTCGTGGCCAGATGGCATCGAGGATTTCTCTGACGTGTACGCCTACATCATGCGCACTGCTCCCACCTTCTCAAAAGCAGATGTCGATAAGCGTATTGACGAACGAGAGGAAGAGTTGAACGTGCGGATCGAGCGCCAGTGGCGGCATCTGCCGGATCATCCCCGCGCAATCGAGCAGCCGATCCATCATTTCGTCACGTACTTCACCGATCAATCCGACTGTCAATTGACGATGGTCAACGATGCTCACTGGGAGAGCCAGTGGGTCATGCTCCAGTCAGATCCCACTCCTCTTCAGATCTACTTGGCCACCATCGCGGGGACTGAAAGATCGGGTCTGACCGAAAAGGTCGAGACCAGTTCGCTCGCCTGCCCCCCAAAGGCGAAACACGCGGGTGGGTTGTCACCAGATGTTCGTTCCACTGTGTTCCTACCTGCCCCACTCAACGAATCCTTGCAGGAGAGGATCGGACACGCACTTCAAAACAAGACTCTTCCCACGTACTGGGAGAAGGTGGATGATCTACTGGACGCTAGCGCCGATCTTGCCTCCACCTGGTGTGGGCTGACCAACGTCAAGTCGCTTCTGTGCCTGGCCGCAGCATGCCGATTTGGCCCTATTATCAGCCACTACATTGAGGCAAAACCGCACGACACTAAAGAAAAGAAAAAAGGAACTCAAGAGAAGGAAAAAGGAAACCCTCCATCGGCTCTATCAATCGCCAGCAAGTTCCTGAGGCAATGGGACAAGCAGGTGTACAGAATCCAACAGGTGAAAGATGGAGAAATGGACCCCGAGACCCGAAAGGAGCTAAACGTTACGAATTTCCCAATCACAGAGTATGTGGATTCCGGATTCGTTAAACACGTATGGAGGCGCCTGCATTTCAACGAACTCAAGGGAACGGAAGCGTATAATCTGGAAAATTTCGGCGCATTCATGTCGATTACAATTGATCAATTTGTCAAACTCATCGTACGTCATCGGTTCAAATTAGATAGGGCCGATTCCACACCCACTCGCAACGCCAATAACACCAGCACCTGCACCCCCGATCAGAACCTGGAAACACTCAAGCAGTTGCGACAGAACAACGATCCAGAGGGAGTTGGCTCACAGTTGGACCGCCTTTTTCGCTCAGCTGCCGTATACGTGACATGCCCTTCGCAGGAACAGCCCGAAGCCCGCGAACGGCTCGCCACAGCATGGGATGACGCTCTCGCACTGACAGAAACTCACAATTCACGTGCCCACAAGGCAATGTTGTCACAGGGAATGGACGGATTCATGAGCGCCGTTCAACAGCTTCAAAAGGACCACAATGTCTAACTCATGCACCCTACATACCGGCCAATCGACAGACGGTCGCCCAACCATCGGCACAACACAACGACCCCTCACAGAGTCGTTGTATACCGTTCCCATCGAACTCGATGGCGGCACCATGTTGATCACCACCACGATCAACGTTCCCCACACAACCGAGCGGCTCCCGCTACCCGACTTCACCATGGTCTTCGACGAGGCTAAGCTGCCCACCTGGGTAGATGCCCTGTTCGGCGAAGATGTGGCTGACATCTTCTTCGAGACGCTCACAGTCCCTTCGCCGCAACCGAGAACCATACCCCTCACCCTGTCTGACCTCGCCACAGATCACCTACGCGCAATGGCCCGTTATGCAGAAGGGCTGTGGATCCGACGCTACTGGCCAGCCACAAGAGAAATTCCCATCGAAGACGAGGACGAGTCGTCCCCCCAGACCCACACAGACCTCGGATACGAGGCAATCCCAGCAACCAGCACTTTCCTCACCGACCTCGAACTGGTTGCCCTCGCCGCAGACTCGTTCCTTCGTCCCTTGCTCGGCAATTCCCCCCTCATTGCTACCGTCACCAGTCTCCGATTCGACGACGCCGCACTCATCTTTGACACACGCGAGCGTATTGCTCCGCGATATCGCCCCCTCGTCCTGGAAATCCTCCGCCGATTCTTCGACCTCGCGTCCGACGAGGAATACGACGCTTGCCTCGAAGATCCCACCGCACTGGCAATCGCCACTGAAGCACTCAACACACTTGATGAGGAATTGGAGGCGCACCAACTCGTCGAGAGCACGCCCGCAAACGTCTTCTACATCGTCCCCTTCGAGCTCGGCTGTCCCCCCGACATCGCTGAGGATGATTTGGCGTTAGCCGCAGGCTCCAGCGACCAGCAACAAGGTAGTTTCGACACCCAGGGTGCCTCATGGGAAACCGTCATCGATTGGATGAAGAACACCCATTGCCTGTTCGATCCCGCACAACGCGCGCAATGCGTCTCAAGGTATACGCAGGGCAACGGATTTGTGGTGACAGTCAGCGCGCCCCTCGTTGAGGCATTTCCTGAAGGGGTGGAACCCGAGCTCGCATATGCGCGCATCACATGGGAGGACACCGCTGAACCCATAGTCTTCCCTCTCCATCTCAACGCTGAAAGAACAAAGATGGAAGGTTCTGGACAGGTACCCGGACGCCCCACCTCGATCGACGTGGTTTCTGTGGATGACCCCGGCCCCGTAGCACACCCCAGCGAATGCTACGCCATCGAGGAGGACCAAGAGCATGCCCTTGATGGAGCCTCGGCACGCATTCGCGAATGCCGCCTCAGCGAGAACAGCATCGACGAGTACTCATGGACACCGCCAGAGACTCCCCATAGCTTCCCGTGGCTATGCGAGCTGGTCGCAGCCTTCCAAAAGCCTTCAATTATGAGACCAACCAAACCAGAGGAGGGTGCTGGCCTCTGGGAGTAAGTGGTGATTCGGGAGGTATCGCTTCCGTCTACTCATAGTATGGACAGACACAAAGATTCCTCCAACTCCATCATCCTTATTCCCGGTGAATCATCCGCCACCGATTCCCCTTCCTGGTTGACAGCGACGACGGAACACGTCCTCACACGCTCACCCTCAAGCCTCGCACTTATCATCCCCGACGAGGCCTCGGTGCTCGACATTGCGCGAAGAATCGCCGACACTGCACAAACCCTCACCCAGGAGCGTCATGTTCGAACCTCTGCGGCGCTGCTGATCCGAAAAAACGCGAAGCGCGCCGACGCAATCCAAGCGATCCACGCCATTCCGGGACGCATTGCGCTGATCTTCGAACCCCATGACGTCTACCTGCAATCGGACAGCATGACGAAGCCTCTGTGGCATGTTGCCACAGAAGAGGGCCTTCCCCTGATCATCGTGATTCCTCACAGCGAGTGGGAGGAACTGTGCAGCGAAGAGCGTGATGAGAGCCTACCCGCCGGGACGACCGTCATCCACATGGCCCATTCGGTGTGCCACCACGAGATCCGCACCCACCTGCTTCGTGAAGCAAAAGAACTCGAAACCTTCCACGGGGTGACGATTCCCTCCGAGACGATCGACGCGGCGGCCGACGCCGTCCCACACGGACGAGACCAGGCCCAGCCTCTCCTCGGCACACACCTGCTCGATCTATGGTCAGCTAGGGCCTCCATGCACGGCCAGGACCTCGTCAAATCGCCCGAATCCTCCCGATCAGGCAGCCCCCACCTCAGCAGCCTCGTCGAACACCTGCGCAAAACGGTCAGGGGACAGGACGAGGCCATCCACACGCTCGCTCAACAGGTGTGCCTGGGGCGCAACGGCCTTCGCATGCGAGCAGACAGGGTATCGAGCGCGGTCTTGCTGACGGGAACCACAGGCACAGGGAAGACTCTCCTGGCACAGCAGCTAGCCTCGTTCCTGGGCACCGATCAACTGATTCGCGTCGACATGGCGGCACTCAACTCCGATCATCTCAGCGCGACGCTCCTGGGAGCGCCTCCGGGATACGTCGGCAGTCAGGAAAGGAACGGATGGCTCACAACGAGGATTCAGGAGACCCCCAGAGGAGTTCTCCTCTTTGACGAGGTCGAAAAGGCAAGCCCCGCCATATGGATGCCCCTCTTACTGGAGCTTCTCGGCAGCGGGACACTCACCGATTTTTCTGGGCGAACAGTCAATTGTCGGGGTTTGGACGTGATTCTCACGGCGAACATAGGCGCGGAAGAGATGACGAAGAATCCTACCGGATTCGGACAACGCGTGGATCCCATACACGCGACACACAAGTCAGTCAGGGACTCAATGCCTCCCGAGATCTACAACCGCCTCGATGCCGTCGTCGTTATGAATACCCTCGATGACATCAGACTCGGAGCGATTCTCGATGACTGTCTCGCCCACGCGACCGAGACATCGGCACAGATCGGCTATCAGCTACGTATCAGCGATGGGGCGCGCGAGCGCATGCTGCGGCAGGCAGCCACATGGCCAGACGGTGCCCGACGCCTTCACCGCGAAATAGAAACCTCGATCTTTACACAGCTACTCACACTGACACCGGGCGCATACCGGCTCGATAGTGGAGAGAAGGGAGGATTCCACATGAATCTAGATCAATGACAACACTGCCCTGACACAACGACAACAAGGCTCGGGACTCGCCTGTTGGCGAGTCCCGAGCAACCTATGTGTCAGGCGCGTGCCGCGCGCTTTGCGCGGCTACCGCGCCGAGCACGCTTAGCCTTGCGCAACTCCTTCTCCTTCTCCACTTCTTGCTCCCACTTTTTCCAGTACGCTTCAAGCTCCTTCGTGCGCTCCTTATCAGCCTTTGCTTGATCCCACAGGAGGAGAGCTTCCTGGCGTGATTCCTCACCTGCTCCCATCACTGCCTCAACGGCTGCAACGAAGGCCCGCTTGCGCGACTCCTTCATTCCGGCCCGCTTCAGCAAGGCACCCACGTACGTCGCCCTCATCAGTTCCACAATTGGTTCAGGTGCCTCACTCTTCATATACTCATCGTCACCCGGGTACAACACGTCAACAAAGAGCAGGTGCTCATTAGCTAGCCCTGTTCCGTCTTCGTTTTTCTTGTCGACACACACCTTTGCCTTCCGACAAATATCGAGGCGATTCCAGATCTTCTTGTTAAACACGTCATTCTTTCGCAGCTCGCGAATGCATGCAAGCGCAGCGGCACGCACTCCATCACTATCGTCTCCCCATACTCTGACAGCCTCGAGCCAATTGTTATCCTGCACGAGCACAGTGCAGAGCTTATCCAGCAGGATGCGCTCACCAAGCGGCTCGGTAGAATCGACGTAGTGTGCAAAAAAACGGATGATCGGAACCAGACGAGGATCATCACACTTTATGCTCTTAGCAAGGAGATCCGGCCTCACGGGAATCCCCTTGGACTTACGTATCCAACGCAGCCATTCTCCGCCCAGCGTCCTCAATACAGACTGAACGTACTGAAGGTTGTCGGCCTCATGAACCGATAGACTACGGTTGAGCTTGCAATAGGTCTCCTCACAAAGATCAGCAAAGGATTCATGGCACGTATCCCTGTTTGCACACTTTGTAAGCAGACTCTTCTGCTGCTTATCTTCACCCTCCTCCTTATATTCATACTCCTCCTTAACCTGATTTCTCTTTTGTGATCCACCCTCTCCAATTGGGCTGTCCTGATCGCACTCCCCTTCCTCAGCACCTTTCTGACGCTTCACAAACTCGAGGGGCATGACACAGTCACAGGTTCCGCCATTGTGAATCATCCTCCTCGCTTGCTTACCGTTATTCCAGGCCTTCTCCATTAGCTTCGCATATTGTTCGAAGCGGCATACCGACAGCTCCACACCGTTCATCGTGAAACCGATTCGACGCATCTGATCGACCCATCCGTCCGCGACAACAAGCGTCATTCCTCCCACCCCTTTGTCGATAATCGGGCGTAGCCAGTACGTTGCAGCGTGTTCTTGCGGCGAATAGTCAAGGCGAGGAACGCTGTCCGTTTTCTCCCCTTTATTCTTCGCCTCAGCATTCTTCGCCTTAATTTCCTCCTTGATGCGCTTGATTTCCTTCCACCATGCAGCGAGCTCGTCGATCACTTCCTGAACGCGCGCAACCAGCTCGTTCAGCTCTTCCTTGCCTGACCGAGAGAGACATCCCGCCTCCTCCATCGCGGCCAGGTTCAGCATCCGCTCAATCTCCCGCGCGGTAATGATGTACTTGTTCATGATCGTCCTTCCAGTCGGGAGGGGAAGTTCCCTCATCTCTCCTGGGCGCTCCGCACAGGGATTGGAAGGGTGGCGATCAACAGAAAGCACGCGCGTGCCCCCGGGGATACAACCCCCGGGGGCACGCATCTGATTACGGGTGTTTTCCGCAGAAAATCAAGGTGCTTGGATGATGACGCGCCTGTTGACAGCCATCAGTTCTTCGATGGGAGTTCCATCTGCATTGGTGTCGACGACCTGATGCGGGCACTCATAACCAAGACCTGTGATAGATGTCACTTTTACTCCGTTGTTCTCGAGGAGACCTGCAACGACCTCCGCTCGCCGTTCAGACAAGTCCTGCCGATGCTCCGCGGTTCCCCACGAACTCGTACAGCCGGTGACGCGCACCTCGCTCACACCACTGCTTCGAATCTGCGCAGCAGCCTCCTGAATGCGAGACTTCGCAACCTCCTCGTTACGCAGCACGTCGACGTCTGCCTCGAAACCGACCTCGGTATCCGGCAAGGACACCTCAAGGGACGGTGCCGCGCCCAATTCGAAAGCGCCTACCGGAACGGGAGTTACCTCAGGAACAGCCGGCAGATCGTCGCCGGTAACCTTCATCATCGGCGCATCATCGAAGACTACTTCTCCGTTGGCCGCTGCAATCAGCTTCGTCCACAGGCTCTTGAGACGGTTTTTTGCCGCCGTGTCGAGAAGTGGCTGAGGTTCCTCGACGCTACCAAGGCCAAACCAACGGACGGTCACACCCGTCAAGTCGGGCAGTGTGCCAGCACTGCGCATGCGCTCGATCATCGCGTCGACGTCAGCATGCGGTTCAAGCAGACCCGTATTCTGGAAGGCCATTGCACCAGCCGTAGACACGCCGGAATCCACAACCAGGATCGTACGATCACCAGACCCATGAGCCAACGAACTCGCCGCGAGGGACAGCGCGGACAACATATCCGACTCAGGCTTTTCTGCGGGGGTCAGCATGGCCGCCAGAACAGAAACCTCGTAGGTTCGCCGCTCCTTTTTTCGAGCGTTACTGTTCCGCGCCTTGCTGGTCGAGTCAATGCTGGCAACCAGGCGCGGGACCCCGTCAGCGCTAATGATGTAGAAGGTGCCGCCCATGTGGTCGTCGATCGCGGAGGTGATCTGCTCGGAGGACAGGAGGTCAAAACGCTGCTGGTTGGAACGATTCGATGCGATGATCGCGACAGAGCCGCTAGTCGCACCGGAATTGGCGCTGTCGTCGCAGGCCGACAAAGTCAGACCAACGACAGAGCAGACGACGATAGACAGGACAGTGATGATGTATTGGCGCATGCGCCGCATGTGTGAGTTTCTCATACTGATAAGAGACGGAAGACGCTTCTCCGAATAATCACTCCCACATCCAACATGTGAGATCGAAACGAGGTGGCCGGGCACCCCGGCAGGGGATGCCCGGCCACGATCACTCACGGACTAGTTCTGCGCCATGCAGTGCGGGCAGACAACGGTCACGTAGTTCCAGCTACTGTTGGCCCAGAACGCACGGCCACAGCTCCGGCAGCGGTGGGCCTCAGTGTACGTACCCGTCCTGCGTGCGGACCCAATCTTGGTCGCCACGGTATTCACCTCCTTTCGATTCGTTAGTTTCGGAATGCCTCTACGGAAGCCAGTGATTCTCGTGGATCGGACACAGCCATCCCAGGAGACAGACGCCGCATCCAGTTGCTCTCCAGTTACCCTTGCAGGAAGGACACAGGGTCATGGGAACGTCGTCACACACCAGACATGCGGGACCGGGAGGATCCGGGTGCCTGCGCTTCCATACCCACTCCCACAGGCGAATCATGGTTTTACACCGCCCTCAGGGGACTAGGAGTGATAATTTGGGGATCCTGATCGCGATACGTATCCGCGACCGCCGACGTCGCATCGGGTGCCCCCATATCCTCCAAGAGGGCAATGTCGTATCGGCGACTCCGTTCTTCCGCACAAGGCTGGACCGCATCGATGTCCGCCGCCGTCTCCAGCTCGTACAGATCTTCCTTGGCGAGCAGCGACTCACAGCGACGACGAATGGAAACTTCCTTCTCGCGCGCTGCCTCGAGGCTCTTGTGAATCTTCTTGAGCTGGCCACGATACTTCAACAGCTCGTCGTACAGAGGTTCGTAACCCGCTGCTAACACTGCGGTAAAACTGATCGGCAATAGGAACGATACGACGAACAACACGATCGTCACTACAGGCAAGTTCATTCCGCCATCACTCAATCCCCCCGTATTCTCAAACAGTCGATACAAATATTGGGATGACGTTGCAGCATTCTGGCTCTGTTCTTCACTCAGATGAGAACTACGCAAATAAGCCAATAGAGCTGCGGTACTGCTTGCGAGAAGGATCGTGACAACATCCAGGATCACAGCCATGCGAACGCGGTGCAGCGCGTGCATTTCCCCAGCCGTATGTGCTGACATCAAAGGAATACACGCCAACAAGAGAGCGATCAACAGGGTAGAGAACATATCCGCGTTAAGAACACCCAGCGCACTGTAATCGAATGCAATCTCAGCGAACAGGATCACCAAAAGCACGGCATAAGACCGCCACCGCCGCCATCGCGACAAGGTGCGCGCTTCAGCAAGTCCGTCTCGCCCTTTCTTTTCGATCACGCGCGCTTCGGTCTCGTTAATATTGGCGACGATCCGCTCTTCTTTGGCCTCCAGGTTAGCTACCTTCGCCTGCGCCTTGTCCTCCTCAGCCAACGAGTTGGCGCGCAAATCCGAGTCAATGGACAGCGCTTTGATCAGGCGCTTCTTGAGCAGGGCGCAGTGCAGTTTGACCCAACTGTCCTGAGTCCTGTCGGGCAGACCAGGGTCATTGACCGTGTCAACGTCATGACACCCTGCCCGCACCTGCCTGGCCGCAGCCTGCTCGACCTCATTGATACCCATCTCGGGATACAACACCTCCGGCACCAGCGACATGGCGCTCTGGTGTACGATGTCCTGACTGGATTCAAGAACGTCGGTCTTCTTCGAGGAATTCGGTCCCCGTGCCTTCCACTTGTTGCGCATGTCTTAGATAGACGGAAGGAATCTCCAAAAAAGACACAACCCTTGCCTACCTCGCTCGCACACACGCACTTTTCATTGTGCTCGCGCGGAAACATCTGATTGTAAGGGCAAGCACATCGACTGTGGAGATTCCCTGTTCTCAGGGCCGTGAAGCTCCCGGCACGCTCTGCTCCGACGCAGCCACCAAGTAGCCAACCACCCGATTAGCGGCTCTTCGCATTTAAGGGTGTAGGAGGTGTCGAAGTGGATCGAGGCCAGAGGAGAGATACCCCGCACTCCCCGCGCAGAGAAGAACCCTGAGCAAGCGACCGCAGGACCGGATAGATGACCCCCGCTCTTCCCACAGGCCTCCGACAGGTACGAGTGCGGGCCCCGAGGATCTCCTCGGGGCCCGCACTATGCGACTACCTACGCGGCAGTAGCAGTCTCATCGAATGTTGCCGCCGCCGTTGTTTCCACCGTTAGCGCCGCCGTTGTTATTGCCGTTGCCGCCACCGTGGTTTCCACCGTTG
>ENA-OWND01000770-OWND01000770.1-metagenome-genome-assembly--contig:-NODE-770-length-21094-cov-11.885546_pt1 | contig 21094 bp, 19 predicted proteins | sample MGYA00245342_ERZ651119 | MGnify/ENA primary metagenome ERZ651119 (study PRJEB26857, sample SAMEA4031756) | metagenome | biome: human; feature: oral; material: saliva | place: Philippines | collected 2014... | reverse complement strand
TTGCAGGCCTTTTCGCGTCTAATCTTTATCTTTTTACCCACACATTTAAGACAGAAAATAATCATTTAATATATTAATTCATAACGTATTCTATATGGTAACTAAAATGAAAGAACTTAGACTTAGAAAAGGAAAACGGGTTTATGTAGAGCCCGAATGTATGTTTATTCCCATACTCACAGAAGACAGTTTTCTACATACGTCTGTGAGCCATGGTTATCCAGCTTCTACTGAAGAAGAATGGCTACCAGAACAGCCAATAGATGGAGGAGGTAATTGGAATGTTTAATAGATTATAGAAATAATATGAAAAAAAGAATTTCAAACATTTTTGGGAGTTCAATGATGCTCCTTTGCCTGTGCTCAGCTTGCTCTACAGAGAGCACTTTAGAAACAGAAAAGAGTATAGAAATAGGTAATAATGTGCAAATCAATCTTAGTGAAGAACCCTATCTTGCAGAGAAGCCTGCTACGCGAGCTACAGCAATGTGGAATAAAACGATTGATTTGGGAAATAACATGATTTGCGAGATTACATTACGGCCTGATACCACAAACCTAAGTCCCAACAAAGCAACTCGTGCAGCAATGAGCGAGGGACATTATAACATCTTCGTGTTTGATGCATCGGGCCACAAACTAACAGGGACGGATAAGACGCTATCGGGCACTGTTACGAATGGAAAATTTGTTCCTGATGTGAACAAATACATTCGATTGGAGCAAGGCACCTATACTTTTGTCTGCACGAACATGGACAACATGGATGATAATGGACAGCTCATTGTAGAACGCAAGGCCGAGAACCCGATGTTAGGTTATGTTACCCAATACATAAGTGGTAGCGGACTGAAGGAAATTTCATTTTCTATGAAACATTTGGCAGCCCGCATAAGAACAGAAGTAACTTCTTATACGGTTTATGCAACAAATCTGAAAGCACACCATGATTTAGGTAATTATTTTGCCCTTCCACAATATTTTGATTATAAGGGCAATCCTATTGACCATACGGCCACCGCAAGTGAAATTAGTCAATATAATATTGGCAGCTATCGTGAGATTGAGATGCCTCTTAAGAAGATAGGAGATCAGAAATTTTCTTCGATTGTTAAGCCTTTCAAAGTAACTTCCGATTATATGTATTTTGCAGGAACGTCTGCGAATACAACTGGTGAGTGGTTTGACTTAGGGGCAAGAGGCCCTCTTTATGGTGGTTTTGTAAATCATGCTATGGATGTTTATGATAACAGCTATCCTATTCGAATGAATCACTCTTATGTATTTACACTTGAATTTAGGACGAGACGCCCACTATATCTCTATCAAGATGGAACGGTTGGTTATCTTGCAGATAAGGCAGACAGGACTCCGGTTGCAGTGGTCGTTAAAGAAAAGACAGAAACAGAGGATGGAATGGCTGCTGCGCTAAAGGGGGCTGGAGACCAACAATGGAATGTAACTCCTGGACGAAGGTATAATGCTTCTACCACCACTACTTATAATAATACATATAGCGACATGCTTGGCTACCAATATACTTGGGAAGCTGCCTATACAAAGGATAATGTAGTGAAAGCAACCAGTAATGATTATCCGGCTTTCAAGGCGGCTGCAGAATATAATCCAGGGGTGACTGTTACAGATGGATTGGTCGGTAGGAAATGGTTTCTACCTTCTTTAGGCCAATATAAATATCTCTATACACTTGGTGGAACTGATATTTCAACATTAAACGGACCATATTATACACCAGTAAATACAAATGGAGATAAAATAGCGCAAGCGTTTACTGATGCTGGTGGTGAGACTTTAGTAAGTACATGGCATTGGGTATCATCTGAGCTTGACGAACGTTTTTCTCCAGTAATAACTATCTATCCAAGCGGAATGTTACATGGCGGTACAACAAAAACAGCTAAATTCCATGTACGCCCATTCATATTCTTCTAAAATCTAAAATGCTGTGAGTTCGATAATTTACAAATGACTCTAACCTTAGTCATAAAATTATCGGGCTCACATCAAATATCATAGTAGAAAAAATGTCGGAATAAACCGACACATGTTTAATTAAAAATAAAATAATATGCCAGAAACAACACTTTCTACGCATGACTTCACCAAAGTGGTGGAGATTGTACTAACCGATTTATCGCGCCTGAATAATGGTGCGCATTTTCAATTCATCAAAAACGTGAGTGACCGCTTGGCTACGGACACGAAAATCAAAGAGAATGCCGTTGGACAAGCTGTAATCAAGGCGCTGACAGAGGCTTTGGCAACTGAAGACAAGTATTTGGTGCTATCACAAAAGAGTCTTTTGACCGACGAAATTGCTACTGCAGATAAAGAGCGCGACACGCTTTTTACAGGTTATCGAACGGCAGTAAAAGGGTTTTTGAATATGCCTGTAGCTGCTTTAGCGAAAAATGCACACGAATTGTGGCAACATCTTGCCGACTATGCCATTGACCCGCAAATGCAACTCGAGCGTGAAACTGGTCTCATCACCAACCTTTGCACTGACCTCGTAGGAAAATATGCTACACAGGTGCAGGCCTTGGGACTGAAAGCTTATGTCGATGCGCTGAAAACAGCCAACGAACGCGTGGAAACCTTGCTTGTGCAGCGCACCACAGACAATTCGACAAAAGTTGTGGGAGCTTTGCGCACAGCTCGCGAGGCTTCGGACAAAGCTTTTCGCAATTTGTCAAAGGTGGTCAACGCCTTAGCTATCCTCGGTAATCCAGCCGATTATGCAGCTTTTATCGACTTTATGAATACACTCATCAAGCGCTACAAAGAGCAGGCAATTCCAACAAGTACGGCGAAAGCGACTGCCGAAAAGCACAAGGCCGAATATGAAGCACGGGTAAAACCCAAACTTGCATCGTTTGAGGAGCAACAAGGATTTGAAACGGGCAGTCTTTCGTTTACGGGTAAAACAAAGGGGACGGCTGCAAAGCGCCTTTTTGAACTGTCAATAAAAGGCCAGAAGACAGCTGACGGCAAACCCAAAATCATTTGGGTGGGCGTGAATAAAGATGGAATGCTGTTCTTATCAGAAAAGACGAATGAGAAGCCGAAAGCAGAAGGCGGAACAGCTGAAAAAGGCGATTTCGGTATTAAACACAAATAATAGCCATAAAATGCGCGAAGACGCATTCATAAATTGACTATAACGCAACAATAGGGTAGTCATAAAGACTCCTAAATCTAAAGTGGTGGTGCAGTGCTGTTGAGATAACAGCGACTGCACCTTTTTCATTCTAAAAGGATTGTCATTCAAATTTATATTGTCATACAATGTTCACTAAAAATAAAAAAGCACAACCCTGTTGTATAGGCTGCGCTTTTTAGAATATCTTAGTCTATATGGTTTTCGTCTTCTATTGTGCCTGGAGAGTTCTCAACATCTCTCTAACTCCTTAGCCATTTGTTGCTGTAGCTCCTTAGCATTTTCAGCTGCTTTCTCAGCAAAGTCCTCTTGCTGGCTTGCATAGATGATTCCACGAGAAGAATTTACAAGTAGGCCGCAATCGCTTGTCATGCCATATTTGCAAACTTCTTGCAAACTACCGCCTTGTGCGCCTACGCCTGGAACCAAAAGGAAATGGTTGGGAGCGTATTTGCGAATGTCACTAAACATAGAACCTTGTGTTGCACCAACCACATACATTAGGTTGTTTTCATTACCCCACTGTTGACTCTTTTCCAACACACGCTCAAAAAGTTTTTGTCCATCCTTTGAGGTGAAGAGCTGAAAATCTTGACTGCCTTTGTTACTTGTTAGTGCAAGCAAAATCACCCATTTATCTTTATACTCAAGGAATGGTTTTACACTGTCTTCGCCCATATATGGAGCCACGGTGAGTGCATCGAAATTATATTCTTCAAAGAAAGTTTTGGCATACATTCGGCTTGTGTTCCCAATATCACCACGCTTTGCATCGGCAATGATGAAATGCTCAGGATAGTTTTCTTTCAGATATTGAATTGTCTTTTCAAAAGCTATCATCCCCTTCAAGCCATAGCACTCGTAAAAAGCAAGATTAGGCTTGTATGCAACACAATAGGGGGCAGTTGCATCAATGATGGCTTTGTTGAATTCGAAGATTGCGTCATCGTGTTTCAAAAGATGTTTCGGCACCTTTTCCAAATCGATGTCCAATCCCACACATAAGAAAGACTTCTTACTAAAGATTTGATTTACGAGCTGTTGTCTGTTCATTTATTTTGATTTTTCAGTTTTAGGCAATTCCTTTTTCTTATCTTCTTTTCGCTGAGTGGAAACCAAGAGATTCATAAAATCATCAGCCTGAACAGTACGTTCCTGCTGTTCCTTATCATCTTCTTTCTTTGTATATTTAATACCCATTGCAAATGATTCTTTTAAAGTTCGTTTTCCTTTAATTTTTCTGCATTTTCAGCAACCGTCAATGCATCAATCATGTCTTGAATGTTGCCATTTAAGAACCCTTGAAGGTCGTGGGTAGTATATCCAATTCGATGATCAGTCACACGGCCTTGTGGAAAATTATAAGTTCTGATTTTTGCCGAACGGTCGCCTGTTGAAACCAAGCTCTTTCTTCTGTCAGCAATATCATCCACATATTTTTGATGCTCACGATCATGAATAAAGGTATACAGACGGCTCAACGCGCGCTCTTTATTCTTCGGTTGGTCACGCGTTTCTGTACATTCAATCAGAATTTCTTCTACCTCACCAGTGTTTGGATTCTTCCACGGATAGCGCAAACGAACACCAGATTCAACCTTGTTCACGTTCTGACCACCGGCACCACTTGATCTGAAAGTATCCCATTTGATGTCTCCCTCGTTGATATTTACTTCAAATTTATCGGCTTCTGGTAAGACGGCGACCGTAGCAGCACTCGTTTGCATACGGCCATTTGATTCAGTAACCGGGACGCGTTGCACGCGATGTACACCGCTTTCATACTTCATGATGCCGTAAACATCAGTACCACTAATGGCAAAGTCAATCTCTTTATAGCCACCAACAGCACCTTCTGACACGTCAGTTATACTCAGTGTCCAACCTTTCATGTCGCAATATTTCTTGTACATATTGAAGAGATCGCCAGCAAACAAAGCAGCTTCATCGCCTCCTGTACCCGCACGAATCTCCATTTGTACATTCTTTGCATCTTCTGGATCTTTCGGAACGAGAAGCAGTTTAATCTCTTCTTCTAATTTGGGTTGCAGACATTCGTTCTCCTGTAGCTCTTCACGTGCCATCTCTTTCATGTCTGCATCATCTTCATTTGCTAATATATTTTTGGCTTCTTTAATCGAATCTAAGCAAGAAATATATCTTTTTCTGGCGTTCATAATGTCGCCTAAGTCTTTCCATTCTTTCGTAAGTTTCACATATCTTTTCTGATCTGCAATAACATCTGGGTCAGTAATCAATGTGCTTACCTCTTCAAATCGACTTTCTAAACCATCTAACTTTTCAAGTATACTATTATTTTCTGCCATATAATTTATTTTAATTCCAACAACATCGCGTTGTGAGGATCTTAATATTCAAACGTGCCATATTCTGAATGGATAACGAGACTGCGTTTCCCTTCTTCAATATGTCCTACAATTTGTGCATCGATATTAAAACTATTACTAATTGCAATAACTTTGTCAGCAATCTCAGGACGCACATAAATCTCCATTCTATGTCCCATGTTGAAGACCTGATACATCTCTTTCCAGTCGGTCTTTGAACATTCTTGAATAGCCTTAAACAGCGGTGGAGTAGGGAACATGTTATCCTTTACGGCCTTACAATTATCTCCTATGAAATGCAAGAGCTTAGTTTGAGCGCCTCCTGTGCAATGAATCATTCCGTGAATTTCAGGACGCAACTCATCAAGTACTTTCTTAATTACAGGGGCATAAGTGCGTGTTGGAGAAAGAACAAGCTTTCCTGCATTAACAGGACTGCCCTCAACGGAATCTTCAAACTTATACTTTCCACTATAAACCAATTCTTCTGGTACTGCATGATCATAACTTTCAGGATAACGATTGGCCAGATATTTGGCAAAGACATCATGGCGTGCACTGGTCAAACCATTACTTCCCATACCACCATTATATTGCTTTTCATAAGATGATTGTCCTGTAGAACTAAGACCAACAATCACATCTCCGGGTCTGATATTGGCATTATTGATAACGTCACTACGCTTCATGCGGCATGTAACTGTAGAGTCAACGATAATTGTTCTGACAAGATCTCCTACATCAGCAGTCTCTCCTCCAGTCGGGAAAATGCCAATACCCATGTCGCGCATCTCAGAGAGTAATTCGTCTGTTCCATTGATAATAGCTGATATAACCTCGCCAGGAACAAGCATTTTGTTCCTTCCAATAGTACTTGAAACAAGTATGTTATCTACTGCACCTACACACAGCAAATCGTCTGTATTCATGACAATGGCATCCTGAGCAATACCCTTCCATACGCTGATATCGCCTGTTTCTTTCCAATACATATAGGCTAATGACGACTTTGTTCCAGCGCCATCAGCATGCATAATATTACAATATTCAGGGTCATTGCCGAGAATATCGGGGATAATTTTGCAGAAAGCTTGTGGATATATACCTTTATCTATATTTTTGATTGCGTTGTGAACATCTTCTTTAGCAGCGCTAACACCACGCATCATGTATCTATTGTTCATAAGAAATTAATTATATTAGTCTTTACTATGCCAAAAATGCCAACTTTCAAAGGCTTGAAGTAGCAACATTTCCAATCCATTCTTTACGGTTGCTCCATACTTTGCACCTTTTTGCATGAATAGAGTTTCGTCTGGATTATAAATCAAGTCGTAAAGCAATGTGTGACTATCCATTGCTTCGTAGGGTAGGGCAGGACATTCGTCTGCTTTTGGATACATGCCACAAGGAGTACAATTCACTATCACTTTATACTCTTTAATTACCTGCGGAGTTACCGATTGATAACATATTGTGCCTGGGCGTTCAAACCTACTGACCTTTAATGTTTCGATACCGAGTGAGTTTAAACCATATTGAATAGCTTTAGAGGAACCACCTGTCCCTAAAATTAGTGCCTTCTTATGACATTTTTCGAGAAGAGGTTCTATGCTCTTGGTAAAGCCAAAGACATCACTATTATAGCCTTTCATTATGATTTTTTTCCCTTTATGGGTAATTTTAATCACGTTAACAGCACCAATATCTTTAGCTTCAGGACTTAATTCATCCAAAAAATCAATGATTTTCTCTTTATAAGGGATTGTAACATTTAGTCCTTTTAAGTCAGGATTTTGTGCAATGATTTCTGGAAGGAAATCTAAATTAGGGATTTCAAAGTTACAATATTGAGCATCTATGCCTTCGTTTTCAAACTTCTCATTGAAGTAACCAATTGAAAAGGAGTGACCAAGTGGATATCCTATAAGACCATATTTATCCATACAACAAGATGTTATCTATTTTTTATTTTCGTGCAAAATACATTGTGCAGATTCCAAATGTTAGTCTTTGGAAACTTGCATCCTTGAAGCCAGCTTTCTTTAAGATTTCTAACATCACTTCACCTTGAGGAAAAGCTTCTATTGTGTTCGTCAGATAACTATAAGCGTTGTTATCTTTTGAAATTAGTTTCCCATAAATAGGTAAGATTGAGTGTGAGTAAATCTTGAATAATTGCTTCATCGGAAAACTCACAGGAGTAGTTAATTCTACAATACTTAAATGTCCACCAGGCTTTAACACCCTACACATTTCTTTGAGTCCTTGGTCAAGATTTTGAAAGTTTCGAATACCAAAAGCAGCTGTGACAGCATCAAACGAATTGTCATTAAACGATAATTGCGTGCAATCTTCTTTCTTAAAAGAGATAATTCCTTGTAATCCTTCCTTCTCAACCTTTTGCTGTCCAATCTTCATCATCCCCTCACTGATGTCTATTCCGACCATCTTCTGTGGAGATAACAACTTTGCAGATAGTATGGCAAAATCTCCAGTACCTGTTGCTATGTCTAAAATGACTTTAGGATGAAAAGGTGAAAGCTGGCGAATAGCTTTCTTTCGCCAGCCTTTATCAATATCCCATGAGAGACGATGATTAAGAGTATCATAAGTCGGAGCAATGTTATCGAACATTTCTTCAACCAATTTTCCTTTCTCACCAGTCTTCCCGTATGGTTTTATCTCTTCTTGTTTATACATGCAAATTTGTGTGGAAGATTATCTAACCGTCTTCAAATAGTTTTCAACATTCTTTTCGATACGTGCTGCTATATCACCACTTTCAACGCTCTTATCAAACTTTTCGCCTGTGATATGCTCGTAAAGTTCGATATATCTCTCACTAACGCTTTCAGCATATTCGTCAGAAATCTCTGGCATTTGTTGCCCTGGCTCATTCATAAAGTTATGTTCTATCAACCATTGGCGTACAAACTCTTTCGACAACTGCTTCTGAGGCTTGCCTGCTGCAAGTTTTTCCTCATAACCATCAGCATAGAAATATCTACTTGAATCTGGAGTATGAATCTCATCTATCAAATAAATCTTTCCATCACGCTTGCCAAATTCATATTTCGTATCAACCAAAATCAGACCTTGCTTGGCTGCAATTTCCTGTCCACGTTTGAAGAGTTTCTTCGTGTAATCCTCTATAACGTCATAATCTTCCTTTGAAACCAAACCTTGAGCAATAATCTCTTCTCTTGAGATGTTCATATCATGACCTTCGTCAGCCTTTGTTGTAGGAGTTACGATTGGTTCAGGGAATCTCTCGTTTTCACGCATTCCTTCGGGAAGTTTTACTCCACAAAGATCGCGACATCCTTCCTTATACGCACGCCATGCACTTCCCGTGAGAATAGAACGGATAATCATCTCTACACGAAAGCCTTCACATTTAAGTCCGACTGTAACCATTGGATCTGGTGTTGCCAGTTTCCAGTTAGGGCAAATATCACTTGTTGCATCAAGAAACTTAGCCGCAATTTGGTTTAAAACCTGACCTTTAAAGGGGATTCCCTTAGGTAAAACAACATCAAAAGCCGAGATTCTGTCGGTAGCAATCATCACAAGTAAGTCATCATTGATGTCATAAACATCACGAACCTTACCATGATAAACACTCTTTTGTCCATCGAAATGGAAATCTGTCTTTGTTAAAGCTTTCATTTTGAATATTAATTAAAATCGTTGTCTGAATTTTCAAATATTGTAAATTCTTCTTCTTTTTCAGTTTGTTGCTTTTCTGCTGCAGCTCTTTTGCTCTTTTCTTTTGACTCTTGCTCTTGCTTTTTGTCAAACGAATCATAGGCGTCCACTATGCGCGTAACAAGTTTATGTCTAACAATATCTTTTTGTGATAGATTCACAACGCTAATCCCTTCGACCTTTCCAAGTATATTTAACGCTTCCTTTAGCCCACTTTTTTGAGCTTTCGGCAAATCTATCTGCGTCATATCTCCCGTGATTATCATCTTCGTACTCCATCCCATACGCGTCAAAAACATTCGAATTTGCTGAGGAGTTGTATTCTGTGCTTCATCTAAGATTACTACAGCATCACTCAATGTGCGTCCGCGCATGAAAGCGAGTGGGGCAATCTGGATAATATGTTTCTCCATCATATCTTGCAATTTCACTGCAGGAATCATGTCTTCAAGAGCGTCATATAGGGGTTGTAGATAGGGATCTATCTTATCTTTCATGTCTCCAGGCAGAAAACCAAGCTTTTCTCCAGCCTCTACTGCAGGGCGACTTAGTATTATTTTCTTTGCAGTTTTTTCCTTTAGTGCCTTTACTGCAAGTGCAATACTTAGATAAGTTTTTCCTGTTCCAGCTGGACCTACCGCAAAAATCATGTCATTTTTATTAAATGCATCGATAAGTTTTTGCTGATTCTCCGACCGACTTTTAATGGGCCTTCCTGATACACTATAAACCAAAACACCCTTGATACTGTCGCCTTTAGTCTTTCCAGACTTTACAATATCAAGGATATCTTCATCAGAAATAGAGTTATACTTCAACACATGTTTCTGCATAGAAGCAATATCTTCTTCTATTTTGGCCATCTCTTCCTCATCACCAAGAATGCGGATAACATTATCTCGCGCAACGATTCTCAATTTAGGAAAGAGAGATTTTATCATTTGCAAGTGACAATTATTGAGTCCATAGAATATAACTGGATCAATATCTTCTAAGAATATATGCTTCTCTATCAATGTATAAACTCCTTAAATATGGATGCAAATTTAGAGTTTTTTTTTGAAATTACCAAATATTTGGTCTATCTTTGCATCTCGTAAAAGAAGTTTATGATAGTGTTATGAAGATTTCTAAAAATCGATTTTTACAAGGTTTTGGTCTGTCGGTAGTATTTTTGGGCTTTATCCGTTGTCTGTTCCCATCAATAACAGGTAATGGAACACATCAAACGAGTGCTGAAAAGATTGTAAAACCAACTTTAAAAACACATCAAAAGCCAATACAAGAGAATATTAATTTTGCACAAACGAAGTCCTCTTTACCTGTTAGTTCCGTATTTTTTAAGGCTGATGGTTCTGTCGTAAAGAATCGTATTTATAGTGTTCCCAATTTCGGAAAAGCTTTCCCTGACCAGAATGATGTTCAGCTGTTGTCAGCAAAAGCGCTTGGAGTTACACCTGTGAAAGACCGAGCTGATGCTGAAAACAGAAAGGGAGAACTCGTTTATATCGGTGGAAATCCATATTATTATATAGACAATTTAAAGTCCAGTATTCCTTATTTGGTTCCCAAAGCAGCAATACTTCTGCAGGATATTGGACACAATTTCTTTGACTCTTTACAAATAAAAGGAATCCCATTACATAAGATTATTATCACCAGTGTAATGCGTTCAAAAGATGATGTACAGCGACTTCGCAGCCACAATGGAAATGCAACTGTTAATAGTTGCCATCTATATGGAACTACTGTTGATATTTGTTACAATCGATATAAAACTGTAGAAGCACCAAACGAAAAGCGACGTGCGGTGCGCAATGATACATTGAAATGGATTCTTAGTGAAGTTTTAAATGACATGAGAAAACAAAATAGGTGTCACATTAAGTACGAAGTGCACCAAGGATGTTTCCATATAACAGTAAAGTAGGATGTAATCACGACATTTTTTCACTTTGATATCACTTATTTATCATAATCATGATTATATAATAAAAGACATATTGTGAGGCCAACACAATTAAATACGGAAATAATATAAATCTTACGAGAAAACGTTTAATGGCATTTCAGGAGACAATCTCAAACTAATGATGGAATAAAATGAATGAGATTATGCAATGATTTGATATGAATTGTTTTTTGATTGCAAACTACTGATTTTTAAGTATTTGTTACATTATCAATATAAAGTTTCAGTTTTATCATTTAAGACGCTTACAAGAAAAATCATAAAAAATGAGGATTGCAATTTAAAATAATTGAATATATCTTTGCAAACAGATGAATTGATTAATTGATTATTTGAAAACTGGTTGATTATACGGGCAGATTTTATATACATAAAAATATATAATTCTGTCCGTTTACCAAATACAGCATGAGTATTTCCATTCAATATATTGTAATTTTTGTAGTCATTGCGGTTTCAGTCTGCTTTGTATTAAGAAATCTCTACAAGGCTATTTATCGCAATGTTAAATGTAAAGACTACAAATGTGCAGGCTGTGCATTTTATGATAAATGCAAAAAAGTAGAAAAAAAACAATGAATATATTTGGTCAAATTGTTTTTTTATATTACCTTTGCAACCGCAATTCGGAAACGAAATGGTACCTTGGCCGATCGGTTAGGTAACGGTCTGCAAAACCGTGTAGAGCAGTTCGACTCTGCTAGGTACCTCTTTTAGGTTGAGTTCTATACTCAACCTTTTATTTTTTCCTATTATCGTTTATATGAAAGCACTTGTTCTATGTAAGTCTCATGATTGCTATCAAATAATTTTTGAAGCCTTTTCTTGATGATATAATTCATAAACAACTTGACAACTCCAAAGAGAAGTGCACCCCCTACTCCACAAACAATAGCCGTATAGCGTCCAAATGGTAAATCTTTATCTGGGAAAAATGAAGCAATAAAGATTGGAATAACGATAAAAATACCGCATAAAGTCATTTGGAAACGTTCACTTCCCAGGCTATCGAGAATCATTTGCTTATCAAATAAATATGATTGCAAAGATTCTTTGGTTACACCATAGCCTTTCATCTGTGGAAAATCATCAGATTCTCCATATGTATTAATCATCCGCCAAACAGCTTGTTGCAAATCATCTACTTTGTATTCTGTTTCATTTAAGGTAAAGTTCATGTCTCGAAATAAATTTTATTAAAGAATAAAGAAAATAGAAAGCAGTGTTCCTATAAGCCGGGTTCTGTCTCCATCAAAGCGATGGCGCCCTGTTATTTATCTAATCTGTGAGTCACCCCACAGCTTAAGCATTCTACCCTCCGTAGCGATTTATAATCTTTAAGCGGACAACTTTCAGTCTACGGTATACATGAACTTGCAGCCTCCAGATAGCACAGCCTGACAATCGCCTGTCAGCTGGTAGTCTCTTACACTACCTTCTCACCCTTACCTTGAATGGACTTGAAAGGCTATTCCTTTCAGTTTCGTTTTACAAGGCGGTTATTTTCTTCTGCCAACACCTACTGTTACCAATAGCTTCTATTTTCGGAAGTGGAGTGTCCTATGCTGCCCGGACTTTCCTCTCGCGTCAAAACAAACGCCAGCAACAGAGCCGGAACACTGCTTTCTGTATGCAAAGATAACGCAAAAGATGTGTTTTACAAAATAAATGAATGACTTTGTTATAAACGAAAAAAAATTGATTGCCTCACGACAACCAATTTCTTCTTTAACCTTAATAATCTAATACCATGAAAAACATGTTGCAAAGATAGGCATTTTTTTGTGTTCTTCCAAAAGAAATACCATCATTCTCTTTGATAAAGTGCATATTTAGCGTTTTTAAAGAGAAATTAAATCGTTTGCATTTGAAATTAAAGAATGTATTATATTCTTAATTCTTTCAAGATATCAGCCATCTTTTGTTTTGTTGTTATGGTTGTAGGAACGAGCGGAAGTCGAAGTACGTTCTCAATCATTCCCATATCGTTTAATAATGCTTTGCAGCCCGCAGGATTCCCATCTACAAAGAGTAAAGAGTAAAGTTCTGTGAACATGTGATGAATTTTGCGTGCAGGTTCATACTCACCATTAAACTCCAATCGAATCATTCTGCTAAATTCCTTAGGTAGCGCATTACCAATCACCGAGATAACTCCTGCTGCCCCGCTTGCAATCATAGAGAAAGTGAGTGCATCATCGCCACTAATGACATCGAAATTATCTGGCTTATTCTTTATTATCTCATCCACTTGTTCAAGGCTTCCACTGGCTTCTTTAATAGCAACTATATTAGAAAAGTCCTTAGCAAGCTTGACTGTGGTTTCTGCTTTCATATTAATTCCTGTACGTCCAGGTACATTATATAATACAATTGGTAACGGACTAACTTCTGCTATAGCTTTAAAATGTTGGTAAAGTCCATCTTGCGAAGGTTTATTATAATAAGGACATATACTCAAAATACCATCAATTCCCGTCCAATCTGTTGTTTTTATTTCATCGACAACAGCTGCAGTATTGTTTCCTCCACAATATTTCAGTATAGGAATCCTGCCTCCAACAACACCTTTTATAAACAAAGTGAGTTCTTCTTTCTCTTCTTTTGTCAAGCAAGGAGCTTCTCCTGTGGTCGCCAAGATACATAAGAAATCAGCGCCATTAGTCAATTGATAGTCCAATAGCCGTCTAAGTGATTTATAATCCACTTTACCTTCTAACGTAAAGGGGGTTATCAAAGCTATTCCTAAGCCTTTGAAGATGTTGTGTGCCATATCGTATTGTTTTTACTTTCAATCATGTCTACAAAGATACAAGATTTATATCGATTTGCAAAGATTATCTGACAAATAAATTCAGAAGTATAGTTCTCCCCTACTTTATCCTCTCGATCCTATATATAAAAATATCATTCCCAGCAGCACTAATGCCAAATCAAAAGCTTTTGCTTTAAGATTCTTCTCATGAAAGAATATTGCTCCCGAAAGAAAACTAACCAAAACGCTTCCTCGTCTAACCATACTTACAATTGAAATCATAGCCCCTGGTAAGCTTAAAGCATAGAAATAAACAAAGTCGGCAGCACATAAGAACACTGAGATAAACACCACTGACCAGTCCCAATGAAATGGAGTTGTACGATAACGCGTTGGCCACCACAACACAATCATCATGATTCCCATTAATAACATCTGGTAAATGTTATACCAACTTTGCACTATCATACGGTCTATTCCAACACCACCATCAGTAGCATTTGCCATTAGATATTTGTCGTATAGTCCACTAACAGCCCCTAATAAAGCTGCAATCACAAGAAAGAAAATCCATTTATTGTGCTTGAAATCAATCCCTTCACGACGTCCACTCTTACTCAACATCAAGAAAGATATGGCTGCAAGTGTTACGCCGGCCCACTGCCAACCATTTAAACGCTCACCAAATACAAGCATAGCACCAACAAGTACCATTACAGGGCGTGTAGCGTTGATTGGTCCAACAATAGTAAGTGGGAGATGTTTCATTGCAAAATAGCCGAATATCCAACTCGACAAAACAATCAAACTTTTTAGAATGATATAGCGATGAACCTCCCAACCTCCTTGTGAAACATAGAAAATACTGCCATCAAAGATATGAGTGGTTGATGACAATACGATAAAAGGCAAGAAGATTAGTGACGAAAAGACAGTATTCAAGAATAGAATCGGAAGCACAGCATTGTCGTTTAACGCCTTTTTTTTGAACGAATCATAAAATCCCAACAGGCCTGCCGAGAGAAAAGCTAAAATTAACCACATTATTTATTAATATTCTATATTTTCTAAAAACAAAGCATGTCCCGGCATACTCTCACCTGCTTGACTCCGGTTTCCTTCTTCTAATATTCGTTCCAAGTCTTTAATTGTAATGCGATGTCGTCCTAACAAAATTAGTGTTCCAACGGTTGCACGCACCATATTCCTTAAAAAGCGATTGGCAGTAATCTCAAAATACCATGAATAAGGAGATGTCTTGACCCATTTACTCTCTTTAATTGTACAGAGTGTTGTTGCATTATCTGCTCCCGATTTACAAAAAGCAGCAAAGTCTTGGTGTTGCTTCAATAGCTCAGCTCCTTGCTCCATCAGTTCAAAATCAAGCGAATAAGGACTTTCATACGAGTAATTTCGAAGGAAAGGGTCCTTTCGTGTGTGGATGAAATAACGATAAGTACGCCATTTTGCAGAGAAACGTGCGTGCATGTTACTATCAACAGGTTGGATGTTAAAAACGGAAATATCACGTGGCAGGAGTCTATTGAGCTTATAGGTTAACTGCTCACATTCAATTTTTTCAGCCAAATCTAAATGTGCAACCATCATACGTGCATGCACACCTGTATCAGTTCGTCCTGCACCAACTATCTCTACACGCTGCCGAAGAATTGTCGACAAAGCATTTTGGAGAGTTTCTTGCACCGACACGCCATTGGGTTGAATCTGCCAACCATGGTATGCTGTACCATCATAACAAAAATAAATGAAATATCTTTGCATACATCTATATTTTCTTTCCCATTCTTTCGCTATTCGAATGCCATTCAAGCAATTGGGGTTTTGTATTGAATTATATCATAAAGAGCGGCATTTTACGCGATAAAATATATCGAATTACGAGGTTAAATGACGCAAATTGTTTTCCAAACACTCACATAAACCAATCGCATACGAATAACATCATTCTGCACCATAGTTCCTAAGAGATTTAAAGATGACTTTATCAAATCCATAAACATCCGCGAAATGCTGAAGTTTTCCTTTGCCATCAGGATATATTGTGAAATAGGTGAGGTAGATAGGAACCTGAGGTTCTACGCTCAAAGACCTGAGAATAAGTGACTTTTTTAGCGTATCAGGCCTTGTTTTCTCCATATTTTTATGTTCCTCTTCAGAAGAGTTTACCCCCTCTTCACCTATTTTCGCAGTCATTGAATAATGAAGTTTCCGAATGATTGAAGCCTCCTTGTCTTTCAACAAGAATACCGCTAAGTCAAAAGGTCGCTCAACGCGTACGCAGCCATGACTGACATCACGATCTGTTTGAGAAAAAACATGCTGCTGATTTGTGTCATGCAGGAACACACTGAAGCCATTAGGAAAACGAAAAATGATTCTACCGAGTGAATTGCCCAAACCACCTGTCTGAATGACTAAATAGTCTTTGCTGAGCAACATCTCCCTTGTAATCTGGTCAAAAGGTATCTTTTTACCCGTTTTTCTGTGTCTAACAAAGAAATGATGGCTATCAAAATAGTGCCTATCACCACAATGATTAACTATACTTTTCTTTATAATACTACGCGGAACTATCCATTGTGGATTAACATCCATACGTATAATACGGCTCGTCAACAATGGAGTTTTAGTATCTTTTGAACCACATCCTATCTTCATTTCTTCTATATCATCACGATTAACCATGCGTAAATGAAACGAAGGGATATTTACCAAAACATATTTCTCATGCAAATCAGGCATATCTTTATAACGCCAGCGGCAGCGATCCATATTGCACAAGATAGCTCTTCTTTCGTCTTTATCCCGTGTTATTGCTAATAAACTTTGGAGTTGTGAATACAACTTGCTTTTAGGTTGTATCTCATGAAGGAATATTCCCACACTATCGTGCGCTATTTTATCCAATGCTAATCTATAAAAGTCTTTCCCCACACGCTGCATGGGAACATCAAATAGAGTTGCATAACTAACACTTACTGAGTCACTATCCCTCACATCCATACGATTAAACAAGCGATAGGGATTGACAAATCCAAACTTTTGTCCTGTTGTATAGCGTAAATAAGCCTTCGTTAAGTTGTATTCAAGTTGGGCAGCAACCTTATTAATAGAATTGCTTTGTTTGTCAAAGTCTAACGTTCGAAATCTTTTCAGCCCCTCTTCTATCTCATAAACGCGAAACTTTTTCTTGCTAAAACCCAATAGGTCGACTGTCTTCAGATAGGAAAGCAAGGTATCTGCCTGGTCATTTACACCTTGTCGATTAATCCATATACATGTTCCACCATTTAAATAGTATGATTTCACACGCATATCAGTGGCTGTTGAGTCGGCATCGGCAAAGGCTGCTTGCCTTAAAAAATGCTGAATGCGCTTGGCCTTCAGCGTAAATGCCGATGAGTCTAAAGTCTCAAAATCTGATAATTCTATGTTTTTATTGGGATTTTCATATTTATTGCTGCACGCCATGCAAAACAAAAGTATGAAAAATATACTTGAAAGAATTCGATACATTGAAGATTTTACTTATTTGATTAAATGTTACATATCAATATACAGAAATCTTTCTGACCGTTTTCCCGACCTTAACAATGTAACACCCTCTATGAAGATTCAAATCAAAACGCTTGTCATTGCTATCTACTCGCATCGACATAACGCAAACTCCTGTTACATTATAAATATAAACAACCTGCCCAACACCTCCTGTAATACGCAGTATATTCTGACTGAATGATATCTCTGCCTCATTAGATTTAGGGATTTCGTTCAAATTTGTGTTTACAATGGCGCCTGAAACACAAGGAGAAACCATAGCAAACAAGGTCAAAAAATATATCTTATACAGAGATCTCATCATTATCTTTTTTAACAAGCGTTACATGAAATGCTGTTTATTGAGTTACAAAGTTATAAAAATATGGATAAAGATAATATTTAATTAACAATAATTATAAACGTAATCATTTACGAAAGGAATATTCTTATCATGTTTTAGTCATTGCTTCAAATTTGAAGAGCGCCATAAAGTATGAAACAAAATGATAGTAGAAATGTAAGGTGAAGTTAGCAAAAAAGCAGTTAAATGTTTGGCTATTTAAGAGAATTACGTTATTTTTGCAACTATAATAATAACAATTTTTAATAAAAAGCATTTATACCTAATCAACTATGAGTGAGAAAAGAGTATATACTTTCGGTAATGGTAAGGCTGAAGGTAAGGCAGATATGAGAAATCTGCTTGGTGGTAAGGGAGCGAACCTTGCTGAAATGAACTTGATTGGAGTGCCAGTTCCTCCAGGTTTTACTATCACAACGGACGTTTGTAATGAGTATTTTGAGAAAGGAAAGGAAAAGGTTGTTGAGCTTTTGAAAGGTGAAGTAGAAGCTTCAGTAAAACACATTGAGAATTTGATGCATTCAAAGTTCGGCGATGTTGAAAACCCATTACTTGTAAGTGTGCGTTCGGGTGCACGTGCCAGCATGCCAGGAATGATGGATACTATCTTGAATCTTGGTTTGAATGACGAGGTTGTAGAAGGTTTAGCACGTAAAACAGGAAATGAACGCTTTGCATACGACAGCTATCGTCGCTTCGTTCAGATGTATGGTGACGTGGTATTGGGTATGAAACCTGTTAACAAAGAAGACATCGATCCATTCGAAGAAATTATCATTGCAGTGAAAAAGCAGCGTGGTATCGCTCTCGACAATGAAATGAATGTTGATGAACTCAAGCAGTTAGTTACCTTATTTAAACAAGCAATCAAAGAGCAGACCGGACGAGATTTCCCAGTTGACCCAATGGAACAATTGTGGGGAGCTATCTGTGCAGTCTTTGATTCATGGATGAATGAGCGTGCTATCCTCTATCGCAAGATGGAAGGTATCCCTGCTGAATGGGGAACAGCTGTCAGTGTGATGGCTATGGTATTCGGAAACATGGGCAATACCTCTGCAACGGGTGTGTGCTTCAGTCGTGATGCAGCTACTGGCGAAAACCGATTCAATGGTGAATATCTTGTAAATGCACAGGGAGAAGATGTCGTTGCTGGTATTCGCACTCCACAACAAATTACAAAAGAAGGCTCACTACGTTGGGCTGAGCAGCAATGTATTGATGAAGATATACGTGCTTCCAAGTATCCGTCTATGGAAGAAGCCATGCCTGAGATTTACAAGCAATTGAATGACATCCAACAGAAGCTTGAAGCACACTATCACGACATGCAAGACATGGAGTTTACGGTTCAGGAAGGGCACCTATGGTTCTTGCAAACACGAAACGGAAAACGTACAGGTACAGCAATGGTTAAGATTGCTATGGACCTCTTGCGTGAAGGAGAAATTGACGAAAAGACGGCTCTTTTGAGATGTGAACCCAATAAATTAGACGAACTTCTACACCCTGTATTTGACAAAGAAGCGCAAATGACCGCAAAAGTACTGACTCGTGGTCTTCCTGCAAGTCCAGGTGCAGCTTGTGGACAAGTGGTCTTTTTTGCTGACGATGCTGAACATTGGCACGACGACGGTCACCAAGTTATCATGGTACGCATAGAAACCAGTCCTGAAGATCTTGCCGGAATGAGTGCTGCAGAAGGTATTTTGACTGCAAGAGGTGGTATGACAAGCCATGCAGCCGTAGTCGCTCGAGGCATGGGAAAATGTTGTGTCAGCGGTGCAGGAGCAATCAATGTTGACTACAAATCACGCACAGTAGAGATTGACGGAACTACCATTCACGAGGGAGATTATATTTCTATCAATGGTTCTACAGGCGAAGTGTATTTAGGTGAGGTAAAAACCAAACCTGCAGAAGTTACTGGTGACTTTGCCAAGTTGATGGAGCTTTGCCAGAAATACACCAAACTTGTCGTTCGTACAAATGCAGACACTCCACATGATGCAGAGATTGCGCGTAACTTTGGCGCTGTAGGTATCGGACTTTGCCGTACTGAACACATGTTCTTTGAGAACGAAAAGATTAAGGCAATGCGTGAGATGATTCTCGCTGATACAAAAGAAGGTCGTGAAAAGGCTTTGGAGAAACTCCTACCCTATCAGAAACAAGACTTCTACGGAATACTCAAAGCTATGGATGGTTATCCTGTAAATGTTCGTTTACTTGATCCACCTTTGCATGAATTTGTTCCTCATGACCTCGCTGGACAAAAGGTTATGGCTGAAGAAATGGGGATATCGGTTGAAGAAATTCAGCATCGTGTAAACTCTTTGAGCGAGCATAATCCAATGTTAGGTCACCGCGGTTGCCGATTGGGTAACACCTATCCCGAAATAACTGCAATGCAAACACGTGCCATTTTGGGTGCAGCCATAGACTTGAAAAAGGCTGGTTACGACCCCAAACCTGAGATTATGGTACCACTTATTGGTAGTGCAAACGAGTTTGATGTGCAAGAGGCGGTCATCCGCGCTACTGCCAACCAGCTATTCGAAAAGGAAGGTGTTGAAATTCCATTCAAGATTGGTACAATGATTGAAATTCCACGTGCGGCCTTAACTGCCGAGAAGATTGCAGAAAGAGCCGAATATTTCAGCTTTGGAACCAATGACCTCACACAAATGACCTTCGGTTTCAGCCGCGATGACATTGCAAGCTTCTTGCCTGTTTACTTGGAGAAGAAGATTCTGAAAGTCGACCCATTCCAGGTTTTAGACCAAGCAGGTGTTGGTCAGCTCGTTGAAATGGGTGTGAAGAAAGGTCGTTCAACCCGTCCAAACCTAAAATGTGGTATATGCGGAGAGCATGGTGGTGAGCCATCTTCTGTTAAGTTCTGCCACCGCGTAGGTTTGAACTATGTAAGTTGCTCTCCATTCCGTGTTCCTATCGCACGATTGGCTGCGGCACAAGCTGCTATAGAAGAATAAGTTTCTTTTCTATATACAATCATTTAAGCTGAATCTCTGTTTTGAGATTCAGCTTTTTTAGTTTCTAATATTCAAAACTTGAATACATCAAAACAAGCTCAGAATAACGCTCTATAACATCTTCGATTTAACGTAAACGCACAAAAAAGGGTGCAGTGCTGTTATCGCAACAGCGCTGCACCACCACTTTAGACTTAGGAGTATTTATGACG
>ENA-OWND01000769-OWND01000769.1-metagenome-genome-assembly--contig:-NODE-769-length-21107-cov-59.081275_pt1 | contig 21107 bp, 18 predicted proteins | sample MGYA00245342_ERZ651119 | MGnify/ENA primary metagenome ERZ651119 (study PRJEB26857, sample SAMEA4031756) | metagenome | biome: human; feature: oral; material: saliva | place: Philippines | collected 2014... | reverse complement strand
TCGAACTGCTCGGTGGCGCAGAGAACATCACCACCGTGAACAACTGCGCAACCCGACTGCGTGTCTCCGTCGCTGATGAGTCCCTCGTCAACACCTCGGATGCAGAGTTCAAGAGCGCTGGCGCCCTGGGTGTCGTCCGCAAGGGCAAGGCCTTCCAGGTGATTGTCGGTATGGACGTTCCCCAGGTTCGCGAGCGTTTCGAGACCATGGTGAACGAAGCTAAGACCCTCTCCTAAGAGGACTCAGCGTTCAACCGCCTGACGGTATGACGCCTCATAAGGTATAGACTTCGCCGGCGGTATCGGATAACACCGATGCCGCCGGCGAAGCTGTATCTTGGGTATCCTTGGCTCCGGTTATGGGCCTCTCTCAAAAGGTTCTGCGTGAGCGGGAACAATACGGCAGAACCGGGCTGTGGAATCCGAAGCGTGTAATATTTATATATTGCTCACTATCGGATTCAGGAGCTCTGAGTGGATTTACAAGACGTCGTGAATGCGAATCAGCACCGGTTCAGTGAAACTGAACGGGAAATTTTGGCCTTCATGCTGGAGAACGAGGAGTTCGTCGCGGAGTCGACGATCAATTCTTTGGCGCACAAAACCTACACTTCGACCAGCTCGATTATTCGACTGACGAAGAAGCTGAACTTCTCGGGATTCGCTGAGCTGAAGTACTTCATCAAGTCTTCCCTCAGCCGTAATGAGCCCTTCAACCCCCGTTTCATCGAAAATGGCCGCGAGGATATTCAGCGCACCTACGACTACCTCGATCACATGGAGCTGAGCGGGTTACTCAAGCGTATCTACGAGGCGCGCACCGTCTACTGCTTTGGCACCGGTTACGCTCAGCGCAACGCGGTGCAGGAGTTTGCCAAGTCCATGCAGGCCTGCGGCAAATTCTGCCATGTCATCCCGGCGCGCAACGAGTTCGAGAGCGCCATGAACACCATGACCCAGGACGACGTGGTGATTATCGTGTCGTTCTCGGGACAGACCGAGAACATGCGCGAGCACATCAAGATGCTGTCGCTGCGCCGTATTCCCATGGTCGCGGTCACCGCAATTGGCGTGAACTACATGTCCTCGCACGCCGAGTACTCCCTGCACTACCAGGCGACCCCCACCCACATCAGCACCCAGCGTAAGCCATACCACTCATTCGTGGCTCTCTGGGTGGTACTGGACTACGTGGTGCGTCGTTACATTGAGTACTCCGAAACCGCTCGCCGAGAATCACTCAGCAAGCAGGTTGAGGATGCCCTCGACGGAGGCACCGAAATCACCCCGTAGTTGCGGGCGCTCCTGCCCGGAGCTAATGCATACACTCCCGCTGCCCTGAATCTACCTCCTGAACAGAACCCGAAAGAGACACCTTCGTGACCGCAATCCTGGCGCTGATTGATAACTCCGAGAAGATGCGTAAGTACCTTTTCTGGTACCTCATGATTATTCCAGCCCTCCTTTTCCTGTGGATTGCCGTGGGCGCGACAAACTCCCAGATGAGCTTCCAGGACGCCATGAAGATTCCTTTCTTCACGGTGGCCTTCATGAACGGATGCTTGAGCCTGCTGCTGGGCGGTACTCTTAAGCTTGCGGGAATCGAGAATGAACGCACCGAACGCGCCTACGCCCTGTACCTGACCGTACTGCTGGTCATTATCGGTAACCTGCCCGGCGCGCTCCTGTCCTTCTTCCTCTTCCGCTCCCTGCGCTTCGGCAACCTGGAGGGTGAACTGGCCCCCAGGTACCGCTGGGTCCTGCTGGCGGCTATGGCGTTTTATGTCATGGTGGCTTTGGTGCTCACCATGGCTAATCTCTCGATGACGCTGGGCTAGGCCGTCGTCGTAGATCGAATAACATCTGAGCGCGAGGACCGCTCACGAAGCACCACCGGATTGCACGCCGTGCATCACACTGACATACAAGGATAGTCGAGACGTGAATCATACTCCTGATTCTGTTCACATGCAGAACACCGACGGAACCCCGAGCGATATCGCCGAGGTACCCGTCGCATCGGCGACCCCCGAAGAACAGGCGCAGCCCGCCGAAGCGACCGAACCCGAGATGAATATCGCCGAACTGCCCCCGCACCTGAACCCCGCCCACGAGGACTTCGATCCCTCGGCGGGGCTTGAGCGCTGGGCCGAACAGATGGACGTCTACACCGGCCCCGACGCGATGCTCGACTTCAACCAGGTCGACTACGTGCACATCGACCTGTCCGATGCGAATCCCTCCGGCCTGGCGCAGCTACTCGCCGGACGTAAGACCCGCCTCTCCACCATCCTGCGCGAAAAGTCGCAGCTGGAGGCGGGCATGCGCTCCGCCCGCACCCTGCGCACCAAGATTTACGAGCTTGCCACCGACCACGGTCTGGACTCCGGCTACTTCGTGGCGGGCACCGCATCCTGGCTTTCGCACGACACTCGCGAGGACGCCGCAGCCTACGAGAAGCGCTTCATCGCGCCGATCCTCATGGCGCCGCTGAGCATCACCCCGCACCCGAAGGATGACGACTTCGAGCTGCGCCTGGCCGGTTCCGCGCGCCTGAACCCCGCCATGGTCCGCCAGATTAAGCAGGAGTACGGCATCGATCTGGGCACCATGGACGTGGCCCAGCTGGCGAACTCCATGTCTCGGCTGGACCCCGAGCCGGTCATCGAGCGCATGCGCGCCTCCGCCGGCCGTATTCCGGGCATGACAATCGAGTCGAAGTACTTCATCTCAACCTTTGCCGACCTGAAGGAAAGCCTGGGCGAGCTGCCCCACACCGCCATCACCCCGCTCGTGCGTGACGTGGCGGCGCTGAAGGTGCCCGGCGTGAAGCCGCGCGAGCTGAACGCCCACAACCTGCAGCAGCCCCTGGACCAGCGCGACCCCGCCGAGGAGATGCTCCTGCTGGATGCGGACGCCAACGCCCAAGACATTATCGACACCGCGGTGAGCGGTTTCTCCTTCACCGTGACCGCGGCCCCCGGCACCGAGCCGCTGCGCACCGCCGTGAATATTGCCTCCGCCCTGATTGGCCGCGGCAAGTCCGTGCTGGTTGTGGGCGAGAAGCGCTCGACGCTCGCCGAGTTCTCGGCCCTGCTCAAGCGCACCGGTATCGACAGCCTGCGCTACGACCTGCTGGCCGAACACGATTCGGAGGCGCAGCGCGCTGAGTTCATCCGCGCCATCGTACGCAACGAAAGTGCCGAGGAGCCCAACTCCGAGGACCTCAACGAGGAACTGTGTGCCACCCGCCAGACCCTCATCGACCACACCCGCGCTCTGCTCACGAAGGACCCACACTGGCAGATTTCGGTGTACGCCGCCCTGCAGCGTCTGGCCGAGCTGACCGCATCCGAGGACGGCCCGGCCACCCGCGTGCGCTTCGACCGCCCCATGCTGGACTCCCTCCTGGAGCGCGAGCAGGTGCGCGCCGAGCTCGTGCGCCTGGGCGAGATTGACGGATTTGCCGCGGCCTCGCGTACCTCGCCGTGGTACCGCGCCCGCCTGGTCAATGACGAGGAGGCTGCGGAGGCCTACGCCCTGGTCATTACCCTGAAGTCCTCCCTGCTGAACCTGCGCGAGGCCATGAACCGTATGGCCACCATGCTGGGCCTGCGCCCGGGCCGCACGATTGCCGAGTGGGAGTCGCAGCTGGCGATCCTGATGCGCATTCGCGAGACGCTTAAGCGTTTCCGCGCCGATGTGTACGACCGCCCCGTGACCGATCTGATTGCCGCAACCGCCTCCGGTGCGTGGCGTCGCGAGAACGGCATCGAGATGAGCAGTATGCAGCGCTCTCGCCTGCGTCGCGCGGCGAAGGAGTACATCCTGCCCGGCGTGAACATCGGGGATTTGCACGAACAGCTCAAGATTGTGCAGACCGAACGTGCCGAGTGGATTCGCCATATCGAGGCACCCCGTACCCCGCAGATTCCGCAGAATCTGGATCAGCTGGCCGACGCCCTGAATTCCCTGGTGTCCGAGCTGGCGGGCTTGGGTATCGTGCTTGCCGATACGATCGACGGCACCGACTTTGTGCGCACCGACCTGGACGTTTTGGACGCCCGCCTGGACGCCCTTATGGACGACCGCGTTCTGCTCATGACCCTGCCCGAACGTGACGCGCTCCAACAGAAGCTTCACGAACGCGGCCTGTCGGAGCTACTCGATGACCTGTACGCCCGTCAGGTACCGACCGAAGTTGTCGCGGCCGAGCTGGAACTCGCATGGTGGCAGTCCGCGCTGGAGTTCCTGCTGGAACGTCACGAGGGTAAGCTACTGGACGGCGACCGCCTGCGAGACACCGAATCCCGCTTCCGTCGCGCTGACTACGCCCACATGACCAGCGCCCCGGCCCGCCTTCTGGCAAAGGTCGCGCGCGTGTGGACCGACCGCATCGAATCCGAGCACGACCAGGCGGCCTACCTGAAGAGCCAGCTGCGCGGCTACGAGTTCGTGCTGGAGGAGCTGCTGACGCACGCGCCCGTCATGGCGCGCACCCTGCTGCCCCTGTGGACCGCCAGCCCCTTCGCTCTAGCCCGCAAGGTGCCGGCCTCGATGCGTTTCGACGCGGCCATCCTGCTGGATTCCGAATCCACCCCGCTGGCGGCCAACCTGCCGGCCATCACCCGCGCCGACCAGGTGATTGCCCTGGGCGACCCGCACTCGGGATACCCCTCGCCGTTCATCGTGTCCGCGCCGACTTTCGGCGCGCCGGACCCCGCCGATGAGCAGCTGGACAGCACCTTCGACGTACTTGCCACGGTACTGCCGAACCGCACCCTGGCCATGCTGCACCGCAGCGTGGACCCGGTGATTCTCGACTACCTGAACCGCGAGTTCTACGATTCGCAGCTGCATTCCGCTCCGGTGAGCCGCGCCTCCTCGCAGCCGGCCGCAACCCTGACCGTGGAGTACATCGACACTCGCGGCAAGGTGAGCGATAACGCGAACCTTGATTCGCCCGGCGTTGAGGTCGAGCGCGTCACGAACCTGGTGCTGGAGCACGCCTACCGCACCCCCGACCGCTCCCTCGCGGTTGTGACGGCCAGCCCCAAGCACGCTCAGCGCGTGGCCGAATCGGTGCGTCACGCCCTGAACCTGTACCCGCAGCTCGCCCCGTTCTTTGCCGCCGGCGAGGAGTCTTTCCGCGTGGTCGACCTGACCCGCGCCGAGACCCTCGAACGCGACACCGTGATCTTCTCGCTGGGTGTGGGACGCGCCCGCCTGGGCCAGGCCTCCTATGACCTGGGGCAGCTCTCCGCCGAGCACGGCCGTCAGGGCTTTGTCGTGGCACTAACTCGCGCCCGCCGGGCCCTGCGTATCGTCTCGTGCATCGACCCGACCGAGCTGGACCCGCAGAAGCTACACCACGGCGCGGTCGACTTCTACCACCTGCTGCGTGAGCACGCGGAACGCCAGGCCCGCGAAGAGGCCGAGGCGAAGGCACAGCGCGTGCCCGAGACTCTGCCGCGCAACGCCTTCCTGGCTACCGACGAGCAGGAAACCCCCGACCTGGGCGATTGGCTGCTCAACGATCTGGTGGCGCGTCTGCAGGCCTGCGGCGTACGCGTGACGCAGGGTGAGGGTGACATCGCGCTGATTGCGCACGCCCCCGAAAAGCTCGTGGCCGAGCCCGTGCCCGCCCTGGGTGTGGCTCCTGTGGTTTCCTCCGGCCCGAGCGCTCCCGCCGCGATGCCTCTGGTGGCTTGCTCCGACGGCGAGCAGAACTATGCGCGGGCCTCGGTGCGCGAGCGTACGCGCCTGCTACCCGAGCGTCTGAGCCGCACCGGCTGGAACTACCTCACGCTGGGCACCCTGGAGGTCTTCTCCGATCCGGACGGCGTGGTGGCGCGCATCCTGCACTACCTTGACATGGATGAGGATGCTGAGGACCGTGGCTAACTATTCGCCCGTGCCCAAACCCCGACGCGGTAACCGCCGGGTGAGCGGGGGCGGAACCGTGGGAGGTGCCGAACCCCGTCTTGCGGGTCTGGACCCGTCGTCGGGGACCCCCGCCGCCGCGGTGCCCGGCGACCGGTCGGCCGCGCCAAAAACTGCCGATTCCGGCGGTGGCTCCGGCAGTAGCTCGCGGAAGAAGGGCGCCGCGCACGGCGCCGCGAAGCCCCTCACCCCCGAGGAGAGGGAGCGCCTGGAGTGGATGCGCCAGCAGCGTCCCCCGCACTGGGGTAACAACATCGTCTAGGCTTCTGTGGTCTGAGGCCGCGAGCCATCATCCAATACACGCTAGGGCGGCGGGTACCGAACAGGTACCCGCCGCCCTAGCGTGTTATCGAACGCCGAGCCGGTCGGCGCTATCCATCCGTCGCGTTCTGCGACAGCTGGTTTGAATTCTTATTAGTTTGAGTTCTTATCGGTGCTGTAGAAGCCGGAGCCCTTGAAGGTAATGCCCACGGTGTTGTAGCGCTTGCGCAGGGTCTCCTGACCGCACTGGGGGCAGACGCGCAGGGCGTCGTCGCTAAAGGACTGGCGCTGTTCAAATACGTGATTGCAATTCTTACACTGGTAAACGTAAACCGGCATAACTTCCTTCGCCCATTGATATTTCGTTGATTACGGTTAATTGCGTGGTTTGAGTGTACCGCTTTTGAATCGTGAGGGGTATTTTGTTTTCTTCCCAAGACTAAAAGTAACGCGGCGTATTCGTTATGAGGGGTTCTGCGCAGTGCGTTCTGCCGGACGGTAGGTTCCTTCTTCGGTCAGAATAACCGGCAGGATGCTGTCCCAGCGGTCGTAGGGTACGGTTTCGTAGATTTCCTCGGCGAAGACGATGCCGAGGGTCTTCTCACGCAGTTGTTCCTCGCTCAGCAGGGGGATGATTCGGTCGTAGTAGCCGCCTCCCTGGCCGAGGCGATGCCCGGCCGCATCGTAGGCGAGGGCGGGGATGAGGCGCACATCGGCCTCGACGAATGCCTGTACGTCGCGTTCTTCGCCCTCGGGTTCGGGGATTCCCATGGGGCTGCGGGGGTGGTCAATGGTGGGATCCCACTCAACCCAGGCGAGGGTTCGACGGGGACGGACGACCGGCACGATGATGCGGTGTCCGGCCTCGTGCAGGCGGGTAAGCGCCTCGGTGATGGGAGGTTCCGAGGGGGTGGGCAGGTACGCGGCAACCGTACCGGGGGAGTGCAGACGCTCTCGCACCTCGCGCAGAATATTCTCGGTGAAGAGGTCCCGCACTCGCTGCTGTCCGGCGGGCCCGCGCTCGCTGCGAGCGATGAGGCGTCGGGGACGAATCTGCGAACGGAGGATGTTCTTATCCAGGGAGATATCCTCGGCGCTGGCGCCCGAATCGGAGGTGCTGGCGGCTACTGCGGTGTTGAAGTGCATGGGGGTCCCATCGTCGTTGCGGGGTGAGCGGTGTCTTGGACATGAGGTACAGACTCGCGGTGTAGGCCCCAAATCTCGCGAATGGTGGAGATTTGTGAAGGGGCACACTTCCCTCAGTATAGGACGATTTAAAGAAAGAGCGGCGTGCCGATCTTTTAATATTTTCGGTATCTGCACGAGCCTGTATGCAGTTAATCACGTTAGGGATTTTTCACGTCATAGTTTCATCGATTCGACCTAAGTACTTTACAACTTAGGGTATTCTTGTGGCATGGCTACTGAAATTAAGTCTGTTACTAAGGCGGTTATTCCTGCCGCCGGTTTGGGCACCCGATTCCTGCCCGCCACGAAGGCTACCCCGAAGGAAATGCTCCCCGTCGTTGATCGCCCCGCGATTCAGTACGTGGTGGAGGAAGCTGTTCGTGCCGGCCTGCACGATGTTCTGATGATTACCGGTCGCAATAAGCGCGCTCTTGAGGATCACTTCGACCGTGTTCCCGTTCTGGAGCGTCAGCTCGCCGAGCAGGGTAAGGACGCCCTGCTGGCTTCGGTCCTTGAGACCAACGAGCTTGGCGGTGACCTGCACTACGTGCGCCAGGGCGACCCGAAGGGTCTGGGTCACGCCGTGCTGCGCGCAAAGCGCCACGTGGGCGACGAGGCTTTCGCCGTTCTGCTCGGTGACGACCTGATTGATGAGAAGGAAGACCTGCTCTCCCGCATGGTGGAGGTCCAGGAGCGTACCGGCGGTTCCGTCGTTGCTCTGATGGAGGTTCCCCGCGAGGCAATCTCGGCTTATGGCGCTGCCGCTATCGAGACCGTTGAAGGCGAAGACGGCTTTGTTAAGATCACCGGTCTGGTAGAGAAGCCCGCCGCTGACGAGGCCCCCTCGAACTACGCGGTGATTGGCCGTTACGTTCTGAGCCCGAAGGTGTTCGAGGTTCTGGAGAATACCGCTCCGGGCCGCGGCAACGAAATTCAGCTGACCGACGCCCTGCAGACCCTGGCTCAGGGCGACGGTGAGGGCGAGGGTGTCTACGGTGTGGTCTTCTCCGGCCGCCGTTTCGACACCGGCGATAAGCTCTCCTACCTGAAGGCAAACGTTATTCTTGCTGCTGAGCGCCCCGAGTTCGGCGACGACCTGCGCGCTTGGCTGAAGGAATTTGTGGCCGAGAACTGCTAAGGCCGTTCTTTCGTAACACCACCCCGGTTACGGGGTATCAATCACCTGATACGCTGAGGGAGGCGTTCCTTGTCGGCTTGCCGAGCGGGGGCGCCTTCCTCAATTTATTTGGTCGTTCCGTCTTTTGGGGAGACGGAGTGGCTAATATGCGTGCAATATTGCGCATAACGTTGTGTATGCCGTCCGGGGTATATGCGCTCATCCATCCCATTTTTACCTTTTATGGAAAGAAATGGGAATATAAGGGTATGATTAAAGTCTAGGGATTTAGGGACGATAGAGGGCGACCTAACATGACGTTGTTGAACACCTCGGGTGTATTGGTAATTCTGACCGTGATTTTGCTGCTGTGGTTTGTACCCAGGAGCCTGCGTCGCGCGCCCGCCGGCCACACGGTTGAGCCCGAACGACCCCTGATTAGCGCCGAACGCACCGCTGAGGACATTCTTGCCTCCGCCGGCGTGCTGCTGAACGAATCGGAAGCCTACCAGTCTTCTGACCACGCCGTGGCGCCGGGTACCTCCCTGCCCTCTTCTGCTCTTCCGCGTTCCTCTTCCTCCTCGCACGCGGTGGGGGACGGCGCGGCACCGCAGACGGCATCCATTTCGCAGATTCGCGATTCCTCCCCGGTGGCCCCGTACACGGATGAGATTCCCGTGGTGGAAGAACCCAAGCAGTCCCTGCTCTCCTCCCTCGATACTTCAACCCCCTCTGGTGTGGCCTACCTGGTCGCCGCCGGGGCTGGCGTTGCCGCAGTGCTGTGCCTGCTTCTGGCCCTCTTTGATCTGTTCTCCTGGGCATGGTTCGTGATTTTCGCCGTGCTGGGTGGTCTGGCCTGGGCCGCGGGCCGCTTTGGTCTGGCAGATACCTTGAGTCAGCGTCTCGCTCACCGCGAGGGCGACGATGACGAAGACGAGCGCTCCGAGGTCGACTTCGACGATGAGCAGCTTGATCGTGAAGCCGAAGAGTCTGCTTCGGCTACTGAGGCTCACCCCGCGCCGGCTCCCGCCCCCAAGGCTCCCGTCGCACAGCCCGTCCGTCGTGAGGGTTCCTCTGAGGCTTCGTTCCCGAAGACCCCGGTTCCCGCGGCTGAGCATCGTGACGCTGAATCCCGCACACCCGAGCCCCGAGTGCATGAGCCCCGAGTGCATGAGCCCCGAGTGCATGAGTCCCGTGCCGCTGAGAGTGCCGACTCTGCGCAGGATGCGCCGGCCCACCGCCGAGCGGAGGGCCGTCCCGCGGCTTCGCGCCACGCACAGCATCCGCAGCGCCGCCCCCAGCGCCCGAGCCGGTTCCAGCCCATCCGCCGCGGTAGCGTGCTCTTCGACCAGGAGAGCGGTAGCGGGGCGCCCTCTCAGCCCGCCCCTCGAGCTGCTGAACCTCAGTCTTTGGCCGAGCGAGCAGTAGCGGCTCAGCACACGCAGCCCGTGCAATCCGCTCAGCCCCACCCCGCGCAGCAGGTTCCGCAGGCGGCGCCTCAGCGGACGGCCTCTCAGCAGGCCCCGCGCGTTGCTCCCCGGGCCGAAGCCACGGAGCAGCCGGCTGTGCACCAGGCTGCCCCCGCTCGCGAGCCCGCTCCGCGTGTGCCGACCGATTTCTCCGCCCCTCGCCCTGCCGGCACTTCGCAGGAGCGCCCAGCGGCTCAGCAGGCTCCGCAGGCGGCGCACCCGAACCAGTCGAATCAGGGTCAGCCGCGTCCGGCCCTGCGCGACGGTTCCCCGGTGCGTCAGACGCCTCAGCAGGCCCCCGCACCGATTCCGGAGGAGATTCCCCTGCCGGACGTTCTGGACGATTCTGAGTTCGACGCCCTGGATATCGCCTCGTTGAACAACCCCGCAACCCAGCCTGGTTCGTCGCTCGGCGTATCCCGTCGCGCGGGAAGCCGTCATCCCGGTGGTGGTTCCTCATTTGAGGCGGTCAGCAACACCTGGAACCCCGTGCAGCTGCCCAAGCCTCTGAGCGCCCTGCACCGCGAGAACGACGAGAAGAACTCCAAGAAGTAGCTGGGCAGGCACCTGCGGGCTACCGCCGGTTGCGTGCATTGCCTAGAAACTCCCATGAACGAATGTCCCGAAGGATAGAATCCTTCGGGACATTCTGCGTATTCGGTGGTGTATCACCGTGATTATTTGGCGGGGGAGCAGCAGAGACAAAAAGAAAGGGAGCCCCGTCAATGGGGCTCCCTTTCCAGCATCACACACAGGAAGAAAGTCTTCTAGACCGATCGGGGAGGCCTTCCCACAAGGCCAGCCCCATTCGGTAATAAAAATATAACCTAATTCGAGAGGGTGCACAAACTGAAAATAGCGACGGTCTGTCACTAAACTAAGGTTGCCCTAAATAAAATCCGCGCCATTGCTGGGAAGAGCGGAGCATCGAGGGTGCATAAAAATCTTTAAAAAAATTTTCGGGAGGCCGCTCGAAGCTCGTTGGGCCATATCAGAAAGGTATACACCGTCGGAAAACGTTGCTCGCCGAATCGCCCTTGGGTACTCGTCTGAGCTTCGCGAGGCTCATCCCCGATGGGTGTCACGGAATAGGCATATTCGCGCTCGGGGAGGACTGGCGAATCTGTTCGTGAGAGAATAGCCGGGTGAAAGAATGGATTAACTCTCTGCCGATTGAGGTTGCCCTACTCTTCATGTGGATTGTGGGAATTGTTCGCACCAGCCTGGTCTACTGGGTGGCGGCCCTGGCCGCGAAGGGGAGCGCGCGCCTCCACCGCATCCGCGAGGCAATGGAACGTCCCCTCTACCGCAAGGCCCGCGCCTTCATTAACCGATGGGGCGTTATCGCCGTGCCCCTGTGCTTTCTGACCGTGGGTTTTCAGACCGCAGTCATCGTCACCACCGGCTTTACCCGCATGCCCCTACGCCGCTGGATTCCCGCAATGCTGGTTGGCACCCTCATGTGGGCCGGCATCTACACCACGATTGGTTTTGCCATTCTCGCCGCCCTGGGCCTGGAACCCTGGATGTTCCCCGTGGCCCTGGCCTTTGTGGTGGCCGGAGCGGTCGTCATCTCTGCGGTGCGCGAGAAGCGCCTAGACCGCGAAGGTGCGGCCGAGGATCTCGACGACACCGATGCTCTGCCTCGGACCGGCACCCAGCGCGACTAGTTTCGCCGGACGAATGTGTTAGCGTGGAGGGATGAGTTCAACCGACACCTCCACCGCAGGCACCCCCGAGCAGCCTCTCGCAGCTCCCGCAGAGCACCGCGAGAATCATGCAGAGCAGACGGCACCCCTTGAGGCGGCCAGCACCGAAGCGTCCTCCGAGGCTCCCACCCGCGTGTACCTGCACCCCGAGCAGCTGGCCACGATTCAGACCCCGGAGGCTCTACCCGTGCCGGTTCTGCAGCGCTCGGCCCTGCGCGTGAGCTACGTGCCCGGCATTATGCCCGGCAAGTGGTTCAACCGCTGGCACGAACGCTACGGTGACCGCGTGCCCCTGGCCGAGGTGCCCGTGCGCGAGGCGCGCGGACTGGACTCCCTTCACCAGAACCTGCAGCTGATCGACCCGGAGTCTGCGGAAGGCTCCGAAACGGCAAGCCCCGCAGAAAACGCAGAGCCCGCACCTATCGAGCGAGTGGAGGTTCCCGAGAACCCCTTCGCCCACATGAGCATCCTGCGCCCCTACCGCGAGCCGGCCAGCACCGACGGCGAGAAGTACCACAGCATCCGCCTTTACGAGGAGCTGCCCGTGGTCATCCTGCCGACGGACCACGTTCTCACCGTGCTCGACGAAGTGCCCGTGGCCGAACTGGCCGAGGAGTTCCTGCTTCAGCCCGCCTCCGATATTCCCGCCTACGAGGAGGTTTCCCGCGCCTGGCGTGAAAGCTCCGGCCGCATTGTGCCCGAGGGGTTGAACGACCAGGAGACTATCGATTTGGTGGCCGCCGGCGTGGGCCTGTACATCGTGCCCATGTCCATCGCGCGTTTCTACCACCGCAAGGACCTCACCTACCGCCCTGTGCCCGATCTGGACACCTACCCGGTGCACCTGGTCTGGCCGCGCGCGCCCAAGGGGGAGCCGCGCCCCGAGGAGCTCGAGGCTCTCCTGCAGGACTTTATCGGCATCGTGCGCGGACGTACCGCCAGCAGCGATCGCGGCACCGAAACTCGCCAGGCACGCGCCGAACGCGTGGCCGCGGAAAAGGCCAAGGCTAAGGCGAAGGCCCGCGCCGCTAACGCACGCCGCGAGGCACGCGATAAGAAGCGCGCCAACGCCAAGAAAAACGGCAACGCCCGACAGCACGCCCGCCAGACCTCCAAGGCGGCCTCAGCGCGCCGGGGTAAGAAGCGCTAGGCGGTAAAATCGAACCATGGCATTATCAATGGAAACCCGACCCGCGGCCTACGCGGTCATCATCGAGCAGGGTAAGCTGCTCATGACCCACTGGGTGCCCGAAGACCGGAACCTCAGCCCCCTCTGGTCGCTGCCCGGTGGCGGCATGGAACCGGGCGAGCAGGCCGACGAAACGGCGCTGCGCGAGACCCTCGAAGAGACCGGATACAGCGTCGCTATTGAGGACATCCTGGGCGTGCATGCCGGTCACTTCCCCGTGCGCTCGGCTCAGGCTCAAAAAGACCCGGAGGCGCTACCCTTCTGCGCCCTGCGGGTGGTTTTCCGTGCCCACATCGTCACCGGCGAACTGCGCCACGAGGTGAACGGCTCCTCCGACACCGCGCGCTGGGTGCCCATCGCCGAGCTCGATACGATTCGCTACGGCACGCTCATCGACGAGGTGGCCTCCATGATGGGGTACACCAACGCCGCAAGCTGGGCCCGAGAATACCGCGAATTTCTCGCCGATGAGAACGCCAGGAAGCTCACCTCATGACCCACCGCGCCCTAACCCGCCGCGCCCTGCTGGGCTCCGCGGCGCTCGCCCCGCTACTGGTCGCCTGCGCCACCCACGACGCGATGCCGCAGGTCGACCCCTCCGCCCCCACCTACGGCACCCTGCGCATCGGCTACGGTGCCCTGCGCGAAATGCACGCCGTGGCCCACGTGTATGCTCAGGCCCTGCGAAGGGTCGGCTACACCGTCGAATTGGTTGAAACGGGTCACAGCCGCAGCCTGGCCCTGCGCGCCCTTCTTGCGCCCTCGGGACGCCAGGAAAGCACCGGAACCGAATCGACCACCCCCGAGGTGAGCGAGGCCGAAGCCACCGCCGCCTACGAGGCGCTACCCGTGGACCGCGGGGCCGCCTCCGTCGAAGCCCAGGACGTTGACCCGCTGGATATCGTCATCGACTACAGCGGCGACCTGCTGCTCTACCTGACCGATGATGGCAAGCTCAGCCCCGCCGCCGTACAGAACGAGCGCGTGGCGGCCTCGGTGACCGCCTCCGCGGCCGCCGCCGGCGTGACCCTGCCCCCGGCTCCTACGCAGAGCCCCACCCCGAGCGATACGGCCTCCGGTAGCGGAGCGACCGGAGAGGCCTCCGGCACCGCAAGCCCTTCCGCGGATTCCTCGGCCGACCCGACGGCCAGCGCCTCCGCGACCCGTTCGGCGGATCCCATCAATCTGCGCGCCATGACCACCACCGACATGACTAACGCCATCTCGCGCATCCTACCCGAGGGGCTGAACCTGCTGAACGGCGCCAGCGCCACCAACAAGGATGTGCTGGTCACCACCCGCGCCGTCAGCGCCCGCTACAAGCTCACCTCGCTGGTCGGCCTGCGCGATGTGCAATCCACCCTGGGCTTCTCCATTCCCGATAGCTACTCGGTCGGGACCTACGGCATTGAGTCGTTGCGCAGCCTCTACCGCTTCACGGCCCGCGCCGTCACGCAGCAGAATGACCCCGCCGAGCGCGTGCGTGCCCTCACCGACGACAGCGTGCAGGTGACCCTGCTGCACAGCGTGAACCCGGCCATCGACGACAACCGCCTGGTCGTGCTGGAGGACCCCTCCAGTGCCATGTTGCAACAACAATTGGTGCCGATTATTCGTCGCACCCTGCCAGATAGCGCCCGCAACGCGGTTAACCGCGTATCATCTACATTAGACACGGGTAACCTCTCGTTCCTGCTGCAGCTCACCAGCGGATCCAACCCCATCGCCGATGACGACGCAGCGCAATTCATTTTGGATCACCCTAGAAAGTAAATCATCATGACGAAGTACCGCCAGTCCTCCCGACTGAACAACGTCCACTACGATATTCGCGGACCGATTCTGGATGAGGCGAACCGCATGGAAGCGATGGGCTACCGCATCCTTAAGCTGAACATCGGTAACCCCGCCCCCTTCGGTTTTGAGGCGCCGGACGCGATCATGATGGATATTATTCGTCACCTGCCCGAAACCCAGGGCTACTCCGATTCCCACGGCCTGTACTCCGCACGTACCGCCATTGTGCAGCACTACCAGAACCACGGCATCATGAACCTGGACACCGAGTCTATCTACTTGGGTAACGGTGTGTCTGAGCTGATCCCGATGACCCTGCAGGCACTATGCGAGACCGGCGACGAAATCCTGGTCCCCATGCCCGACTACCCGCTGTGGACCGCATCCACCGCGCTGGTGGGCGGCAAGCCCGTGCACTACCTCTGCGACGAGGAAAACAACTGGTACCCCGACATCGAAGACATTAAGTCGAAGATTACCGAGCGCACCAAGGGCATCGTGGTGATTAACCCGAATAACCCGACCGGTGCCGTCTACCCGCGCTCGATTCTGAAGCAGATCGTGGATGTGGCTCGCGAGCACGGTCTGGTCGTGTTCTCCGACGAGATTTACGAAAAGATCACCTACGATGGTGCTGAAGCCATCAACATGGCAACCCTCACCGGCGACGACGTGCTCTGCCTGACCTTCTCCGGCCTGTCTAAGGCCTACCGCGTGTGCGGTTACCGTGCGGGTTGGGTCGCAATCACCGGCCCGAAGAAGGACGCCGCAAGCTACCTTGAGGGCATCCACCTGCTCGCCTCCATGCGCCTGTGCTCCAACGTCCCGGCACAGCACGCAATCCAGACAGCGCTTGGCGGCTACCAGTCCATCAACGAGCTGGTTGCTCCTGGCGGCCGCCTGTACGAGCAGCGCACCCTGGCCCACAAGATGCTCAACGAGATTGACGGCATCAGCTGCACCCCCGCCGACGGTGCGCTGTACCTGTTCCCGAAGATTGATATTGAGCGCTTCGACATTACCGATGACGAGCAGTTCGCTCTCGACCTGCTCAAGAGCCAGAAGATTCTCTTCAGCCACGGCCGCGCCTTCAACTGGAAGGACCCCGACCACTTCCGCCTGGTGTACCTGCCCGATACGCAGACCCTCACCAGCGCCCTGGAGCGTCTGGGTAACTTCATGGCCGACTACAAGCAGAAGCACTAGCGAGGGATATCTCGCCGGCCGCTTAGCGAACCCTACCGGAATATAAACGGCCTGCCCCGCAGTTCTGATGAGCTGCGGGGCAGGCCGTTTGTAGTTAGTCGCTATAGCTAGCCGGACAAGCCGGGGAGGGGCGCGCTAGTTGGCCGTGGGTTCCTGACCGCCCTGCTCGCCGCGCACCGCGTTCAGGCGCTCCTGCGCGCCCTTCAGCCACGCCTCGCAGCGGGCGGCCAGGGCCTCGCCGCGTTCCCACAGGGCAATAGAGGTTTCCAGATCGCTGGTGCCGGACTCCAGCTGACGCACGACCTGCTCCAGCTCGGCGCGGGCCTGCTCGTAGCCGAGGGTTTCGACGGGTGCGCCCAGCTCGGCGCTGTTGAAGCTAATGTTCTCGCTCATTGAGGAACCTTTCAGGGGTAAAAACTGGGGGTGAAACTTAGGGGTATCGAGGTTTAGGAGATGTTCGAGGGATTCGTGGAGGTCACAGACGCCTGCGCCGAACCGGTCGCCGCGCGCACCGTAATCTGCTCGCCCTCGTGCAGCACCGAGGCGTCGCGCACAATAGCGCCCGCAGAATTCTGAACGATGGAATAGCCGCGGCTGAGGGTCTGGGCGGGGGAGAGGGACCGCACGCGCGCAATCGTGTGTTCCAACGTTCCCGACTCTCGCTCGATGCGGTGCTCGGTGGCCCGCAGGGCGCGTTCGCGCAGGCGATTCACCTCGTCGGCACGCATGAGCAGCGCCGAATCGGGATGGGTGAACACCGGGCGGCTCCGCAGCTGCGCGATGTAGCTCATCTGCATGCCCACATAGCCGAGTACCGCGCGGTCCAGGCGGGCTCGGGCCTCGGCGATGCGGGCCGCCTCCTCGGAGATATCGGGCACGATGCGCTTGCCCGCATCCGTGGGCGTGGAGGCGCGCAAATCGGCTACCGCATCGAGGATGGGGGAGTCCGCCTCGTGGCCAATCGCCGAGACCACCGGGGTGACGGCGGCCGCGACGGCTCGGATGAGGGATTCTTCAGAGAAGGGGAGCAGATCCTCGAAGGAGCCGCCGCCTCGGGCGATGACGATGACGTCCACCTCGGGGTGGGCATCCAGCTCCGCGAGCGCGGCGATGACCTCCTGAGCCGCGCCCTCACCCTGCACGCGGGTGTTGCGCACCTCGAAGGACACGCCGGGCCAGCGCAGGGAGGCGTTGCGGATAACGTCCTTCTCAGCATCGGAGTCGCGACCGGTAATCAGGCCCACGCGGTTGGGAAGCATGGGCAGCGGCTTCTTGCGGGCGTCGGCGAATAGCCCCTCGGCGGCAAGCCGCTCACGCAGACGCTGCAGCTGCTCGTGCAGGTTGCCGGTGCCGACCGCGTACACTTCCTTGCCGATGAGGGAGAGCTTACCGTTCTTCCACAGGCTCGGCTTGGCGCGGGTAACGATGCGCGAGCCCACGGTCACGTCGGCGGCGAGGCCGCTACCGGCGCGGCCGAAGAGCGCGAGGGTGAAGGAAAAATCCTCCTGAACGTCCTTGAGCTCCATGAAGACGTTGCCTCCGCGGCCGTTGAGCGAGGCGACCTGCGCCTCAACCCACAGCTCGGGAACCTTGTCCACATAGTTTTTGAGGTTCTGCGCGAGCAAAGCCAGCGGCCAGGGGTTGGTGGCGGTGGTTTCCTGCGATTTCGCGGGAAGCTGCCGCTCGTGCACGGGCGGCACCACGAGCGTCGGCCGTGCTGCGGAGGGGTTGTAGAAGTTCATGTTCCTATTGTCGCCGATACGCCGAATTTCTGCCCGCCGAACGGTGACGGGCTCCGGGCGAGCGGAACGGGGAGCCGGCGAATCCCTCAGCTGATGGCACATTCTCATCGAGTCGCCTCGTGACCTTAAGGTTGAGGCGGTACGCTAGGCTCATGCGTTCACCAGATCATCACAACGCCACCCGCAACCTGGACGAGGAAGAGACCTCGCTCCTGCAGCCCACGCGCGCGATGCCGGCATCGGGCTATCCGGCCGGCGGTTTACCGAGCCCCGCCGCACAGTCCGCGGCGGCCCCTCCCGCGCACGCACCCGTTGCGGCGGGTTTGCGTACGGTTATCGCCCTCGTGCTGAGCCTGCTCTCGGTGCTGTGCGCCCTGGGCGCCACGGGCGGCGCCTGGGTGAGGGCAAATATCGCCTCCGAGACCGGCTTTTCGGAGATTTCAGCGAACCTGGCCAGCGACCAGCAGCTGGCCACCCGCATCGCTGACGGCGCGGTCGAAGACCTCATGAAGAGCGAAGCTATGACAACCTTCCTCGACGGAACCAAAGCAAGCGGCCTATACTCCATTTTGGTGAAGCCCACCGAGGACGGGATCCGCTCCATGCTCAACCGCGCCGCCGGTGAGCTCTCAAAAACTGAGGAATACCGGAGCCTCTGGCGCGATATTGCGGAAGAGACTCGGCGGTACAACCTGAGCCACGACGGGCCCGCCGTCATCGTGCTCACGCCCTTCTACCGGGCCCTGGACGAGAAGGTCGGCTCGATCGGCCCCTTCGACCCGGACCTGACGAAGCTCGGCCCCGAAACCCTGAACATTGACAGGGTCCGGGATGGCGCGGCCCAGGGGAGCGCAACGCAGGATAGCGATTGGGTGGTCCACTCGGCGATTAAACGCGTCGCCGCAATCGGGCAGGCCACCGGAACCCTGATTGTTCTGGCGGCAATTCTACTCTTCGTGGCCGTCCTGGTTGCGCCTCGTCGCCGCGTGCTGGTGCCGGTCGCCTCCGCCCTGCTGTACGCCCTGGCTTGCTGGGGCGCCGCCTCCTGGCTGGGCGCCCAGACCCCCGCCTCCCTGGGGATCACCAGCCGTAGCGCCGCCGGAACCGCGTTTATCGACGGGGCGTGGAACGTAACCCGACCCTTGGCAACATCCCACCTGGGAGCTGCGGCGAGCTACGGTCTCGCCGCGGCGGTCATCCTGCTGCTGGTGGGGATTCTCGTGCACCTGGTCCACCTGGGCCGCACCACTGCGAGCGATGCCACAGTCATCACACACTAGAAGTCCGAATAACCTAGGATAGTAACCATGTCCACTGAAACTATTGCCCTGGGCCTGCCGCCCGTTCCTCGCGAACGTCGCAGCCGCGCCGACATCGAAGCCGCCGCGCCCGTGAACGGCGAGAAGAAAGTCCTGCTGGCCACTCCCCGTGGTTACTGCGCCGGCGTCGACCGCGCCGTGATTGCCGTTGAGAAGGCGCTGGAGCACTACGGCGCGCCCGTGTACGTGCGCAAGCAGATTGTGCACAACCGCCACGTGGTGGAGACCCTCGAGAAGCAGGGCGCCATCTTCGTGGATGAGGTGGACGAGGTTCCCGAAGGTTCCGTGACCGTTTTCTCCGCCCACGGCGTGTCCCCCGCGGTGGTTTCTGCTGCCGGCGAGCGCTCGCTGAACACGATTGATGCGACCTGCCCGCTGGTGAACAAGGTGCACCGCGAGGCCGTGCGCTTCGCCAAGCAGGACTACGACATTCTGCTCATCGGCCACACCGGCCACGAAGAGGTCGAGGGTACCGCCGGCGAGGCGCCCGAGCACATCCAGATCGTGAACTCGCCCGATGAGGTGGATCAGGTGACCGTCCGAGACCCCGAGAAGGTCGTGTGGATTTCTCAGACCACCCTGTCCGTGGATGAGACCCTGGAGACCGTGGCGCGTCTGCGTGAGCGTTTCCCCTCCCTGCAGGATCCGCCCTCGGACGATATCTGCTACGCAACCTCCAACCGTCAGGGCGCCATCAAGGAGATCGCTCCGCGCGCCGATCTGGTGATCGTGGTGGGTTCGGCGAACTCCTCGAACTCCGTGCGCCTGAAGGAAGTAGCCCTCGAATACGGCGCTAAGCGTGCCGAGCGTGTGGACTTCGCACACCAGGTCGACGAATCCTGGTTCGAGGGTGTAGCAACCGTGGGCCTGACCTCCGGCGCGTCCGTGCCCGAGGTTCTGGTTCAGGAGGTGCTGGCTCTGCTCGCCGAGTACGGCTACAGCACCATCGAAGAGGTGGAGACCGCGAAGGAAGATATTCTCTTCTCCCTGCCGAAGGAGTTGCGTTCCGCTCTGAAGAATGACGAGAACGTGGGCCGCCAGCTCGGTGGCCGCGGCGCTAAGCCCACTCGCTAAGACTTTATAGCTTATGACCCCGTGTCATCTTCCCTACATGGGGAGAAGACGCGGGGTCTTTCGTGTCTGAGGATGCATGAATAGAGACGCTTGCGTAGCTTCGCGTTCACGCTACGCGGGGGAGTGCCCCCTCTGCGGCGCTGGGGCGCCTTGAGGACGGAGCCTCCGCTCCGCGTAACCGGCACCTCCGCCGCAGGCAGTGCCCCCCTCTGCGGTGCCCCAACAATGATTGACACTGGCGCCTTGAGGACGGAGCCCCCGCTTCGCGCGACCGCCTCCGCTGCCGCCTCGTTGCCCAGGGCCTATTACCCCGGAAATTACCGCGTCATAACAGCCTCTCCGCGTACTCATGACATTTGTCATGTGCAGGTCATGACACTCTGTACCGCAGCGGTGCGAGAACCGGCGGTGTAATAGAAACATGAACACCGCAGCACTTCAGAACAGCAAGCACAACACCGCAGAAACCGTTATTTCTGCCCGCTCCCTCCGCCAGGTTTTCTCCACCCGTGCGGCAGGCACCGTGGTCGCCGTCGACTCGATTGACCTGACCGTCAAGCGCGGCGAAATCATCGCCCTGCTCGGCCCCAACGGTGCAGGCAAGACCACCCTCATCGACATGATTCTTGGCCTGACCCAGCCCAGCGGCGGCGAATTGAGCGTCTTCGGTCGCAACGCCTCCGAGGCGGCACGCGCCGGTCTGCTCGGTGCGGTGCAGCAGACCGGTGGCCTGCTCAAGGACCTCACGATCCGCGCTACGGTCGAGATGATTGCGGCGCTGTACCCCAAGCCCATTGACGTGGATGAGGTACTCGCCGGCGCCGACCTGACCGATATCGCCAAGCGTAAGGTTGGCAAGTGCTCGGGCGGTCAGCAGCAGCGTCTGCGTTACGCCCTGGCGACCATGCACTCGCCGGAACTGCTGATCCTGGACGAGCCGACCGCCGGCATGGACGTGAATGCGCGCCGCACCTTCTGGGAGCGTATGGAAGCCATCGCCGAACGAGGAACGACCATTCTTTTTGCGACGCACTACCTAGAAGAAGCACAGAACTTCGCCCAGCGCATCGTGCTCATGGAATCCGGCTCCATCA
>ENA-OWND01000766-OWND01000766.1-metagenome-genome-assembly--contig:-NODE-766-length-21232-cov-5.021911_pt1 | contig 21232 bp, 14 predicted proteins | sample MGYA00245342_ERZ651119 | MGnify/ENA primary metagenome ERZ651119 (study PRJEB26857, sample SAMEA4031756) | metagenome | biome: human; feature: oral; material: saliva | place: Philippines | collected 2014... | reverse complement strand
ACCGCCGCCCACGATGTTGAAACGGACGTTGCGGGCACCCAGGTAGGACAGCACCCGTACGACCGGAAGTGAGTACGACACGGATCCCCAGTTCTTTCTGGATATAGAGGAGTGCATTGCGGTTCTCTTCCGTCAGCTCATACTTGTTATTGAGCAGGGTGTTGAATACATCTATGACTATGATTTTATACTTCATTGCAGTAAAATTTATAAAAGAGAATTAGAAAGTCCAGCTAAAACCGGCGAAACAATGGAACGGCTGCATCGGATAATAACCGATAAGCTCTGTCGTTTCCGCCAGCATATTATCGATTTTGAGATAGAGGCTCAAGTTCTTTTTCAGCTTGTATGAAACATCCGCACTAAGAAGATGTACATTACCGATACCCAAGGCTTCCGAGCCAGCCGAGCCGAAAGAATACCGATACCGTCCGTTCAGCTGTGTATACCGGAGTCTGACATCCAATGGGGCAATGGGATGAACACCTACTTCTGCCTTCAATATAAGATCGGGCTGCATGGAGGCGACAAGTCCTCCATCCAAATTCCACTTGCCATAGGATGCGTCTACCAGAAAGCGGAGCATATCGCGATAAGAGTATTCCAGCTTACCACCTGCGCGCCAGCGACTGCCATCGGCATATAACGGCAAGAAACTCACATTATACTGATACAAGTCGGATGGATTATACAAGGGTAGAGTCGGAGTATAGAAAGGCACACCTGTCAGCTTGGAGAAGTCGCCATAAACCTCCATACGTACCACATCGGCTATATTCCCCTTCACCCCTAATTGGGCGGTCAAAGCATTGCGAGAAGGGAGTACAATCGTATTGGGCATCAGGTAGGGCATCTCCTCTTGCATAACATCGGCGAGACCATTTCGAATCACACCGCCGAAGGCTTTCGCATACACACGCCATGAAGGGAAGATACCAAGCGAAGCATCCAGTTTAGGCCAGAAAAACAACCTCCCTTTGGCTCCGAAATGGGAAGAAATCCCTACTCCGGCCTGTATGTTCCATTGCATATTGTCCGAGTCTCCGACAAATCCGATTGTGGGCGCGCCCTCCGCATAATACAGGTTGCGGTCGGTTTCGGACAGAACGCCCGTTTGAATCATTTCGCTGTTTTTGGCAAAAAACAATCCTCCCGTACGAACTTCGACACCGAGCTTAATATCATCGGACAACTCATTACTCATCGTCACGTTCAGTTCAGGCGTATGTTCTGTGAGAGCCTTCATCGGATCGGTACCCAGATAGGGAATAGAACGGAAGAAACGATAGTCGATCCTGGCATCGATCACATCATTTTTTGCACCCAAGTATACACGGACGTTGTGGGTCCCGTTGTCCATCTGAGGAGTAACAGGTGTCGATAGCTGAGGGATGCTGCCCACATTGGTGGTAGCTCCCCGTCCGTAGTGATTGAAATAATGGTTCGAATAATACAAGCCGGTAGCAAGCACAAAGGAAGGCCTGCGCTGCTCGTAGTCCACTCCTGCCATCATTCGTCTATCCTTTCTGTCGCCGTCGAAGTCACCGGTATTGAAAGCCGATTTCATCCCACGATAGGAGAGGAAAAGATTCAGTCTCTCCTGCTCTGCATCTATCAGACGATAGCCGGCATCCATTCGCTGGTTTAGCGTATGACCGATACCGATATTCAGGTACCCCCGGTGCTTCATATGACCTTCCGTCGGCAGGATATTCGGAAGATTGTTCCTGCCTGAAGAGGAAACTTCAGGGACAAATCCGAATGTACGCTTATTATATTCCGGACGGAAAGGTTTTAATCGAGGTTCGATGGCCTTGTATGCAGCCGGAAGCGGATCCGCATGCTCCATCTCCACAGTCTGGTCATTAACGATAGTAAGCTCCCTGCGTAGCGTGTCGGGGCGTTTGGTTTCTGTATTTCGTGGGGTTTGACCGCAAACGGATGATACAGAGAGAGCCATTATGACGGCCGTATATAATTGATATTTCATGATGCTGTTCATTATTTCCAACTCAGAGTGATGAATCGTACAGAAGATTATTCAAGCCGTTGGGCTATCTGTTCGTGAATGTCATCCTCATGATTGGGATAGTTCTTTTCCAAGCTTTCCAAATACTGCCTTGCCGTAAACGTATCCCCTTCTTTCTTATAAATATCGGACAAGAGGATGAAACCTCGTGCCAACCAATACTGCTGAGGAGTACTCTTGGCAATAAATTTTTCGAGGATAGACTTCGCCTTGGACAAACGCTTGGCTTCCATTTCCAGCTGTGCCTGCATCACGACGGCTTCGGCACCTGTGGCCGTTGAGAAATCCTCGGCAAGGAGTTCATAGTCGGCAATCGCTTCCCGATTCATCTTCAGAGCCTGATAACTTTTGGCACGATAGAGACGAAGAGTATGAGGCAGAGCTGCCTGATTCTTCAATCCGGCAATGACGTCGATCACCCTCCGGTAATCCTTATCGGCATAGGCAGACTCGGTTACTCCCTGCACCGCCTGATCGCGGACAGCTTCGGCACCATCCGTATCGAGTACGGATTGGAATGATTGCAACGCAGCCTTGTACTCTTTGCGTTCGTATTGCATACGACCGAGACGCAGGCGAGCATCGATCTTATAGTCCTCGGGCAAACCGAGGCTGTTCACCAACCGTGAATAACGATTGTAAGCCGCATCGGCATTGCCGGCCTGATAATCGAGATCGGCCAAATACAATTCTGCTTTGTGCCGATCGCTTCCCTGTGGATAGCGCTCCAGATAAGCCTCCAAATCTCGACGAGCATCGGGCTGGCGACGGCGATACTTGCGCTCGGCCGAAAGGAAACCGAGCTGTTCCGTCTCGGATGGAGCAATGGACACCTTATCTTTCAGACCACGCACATAGGCAGAATACTCATCTATCCGATCCTCTTCCAGATAGATAGAACGGAGATCCGAGAGGGCTACAGTCGTCTCTTCGCTACGAGGGTAGCGGTCAATGATCCGTTGGTATGTGCGAATAGCCTCTTTCGTTCGACCCGTATTATAATAGAGCAGACCCAACTGCAAGGACGACTGTCGGGCTTCACGGCTGTCGGGGCTTCTTTTGACAACTGCATTGAAAGCTTCTTCTGCCACGTTATGCTTACCGCTAAGCACTGCACCACACCCCTTTTCATAGAGAGCAGCTGTCAGATGGCGGCTATCGGGGAATTCCCGAATGAGCTTGTCCAACGTTTGGATCTGATCGGCATACTGTTTGGCCAGTCCCTCCAACCGTGCACGACGCAAAAGGGCATAATCACCTCCGGAAGGATAGACGCGGTAAGCCATGGAATAGGCTTCGCGTGCACCGTGGAAGTCGCGCTTCATATACCTACAGTCTCCGATACGGGCATAGGCATCAGCCGAGAGATTCGGGGCAATACCGGATCGGGATACATACTCTTTGAAGGCCTCCAAAGCCATATCGTAACGTTCGGCATTGAATAGAGAATAGCCCAGACGATAATATCCTAAAGGAAGATTCGCCGCATCACGATCACCGGCGGCCGAGATATAGGCTCTGTAATCCGCAGCTGCAGCCGGAAAGTCACCGGCTCTATACCGCAGATTGCCTCGGAGGAAATATGCTTCAGGGAAATATTCCCCTTTGTTTCCCATAGATATACTGCTCGACACAAAAGAAAGCGCTTCACTGTCATAGCCCGCTGCTTCCTTTTGTTCTGCCATACGGTTCAGCACAAATTGTTTGGCGGCCAGAATGGAAGCTGTCGGCTGTGCAATCTTTTGGATCGATCTAAGGGAAGAATTGTAATCCTTGCCGGTGAAATATGATTCGACAAGAATAGCAGCCATCTGTTCGCGGTGGGAAGATCGGGGAAACTCATTGAGGAAGTTCTCCGCAATGCGTACGGACTGACCGAAGCTCGACTGTCCCGTACTACGCATGAGCATAGCCATATTGTACATTCCGACCTCCCGTACCGGCCGATTGACGTCCTGAGTCGCAGCCTTCTCGAAAGCCATAAGGGCCTCGCTCGTCATCCCCTCGGCCAGCTGTGCCTGTCCGAGATAGAGAGCCGACTCTGCACCGAGAGAACCGGCGTCAGTGGTAGCAGCGGCAAGTGGCCGAAGTGCTTCTCTCATCAGACCTTGCTTATAGTAAGTGACACCAAGAGCATAAGCATCGGCAGGCGCGATACGATCCCCTACCTTTTCGCTGTAGTCGGAAAGATAGTCGATGGTTTTGTTCGAATCGCCCAAACGGTAGTAAGCATTGCCTGCCACACGCAGGAGTTGAGGTCGCTGTCTCATGGACGAATTGCGCGACAAGAGTCTGTCGGCTATTTCGGCCGCTTCGCGGTAGTCGCCTCGCAGCAGTTGGATTTCCGCGATATAAGCATCGGCTTCATCCGCAAATTGCGGGTGATTCTTCAGTCGCGAAAGAGTCTGTTCGGCTTCGTCGATTCGGCCATCCTCTATTTGGATAGCAGCAAGGAGGAGACGAGCACGTCCGCCCAGCTCACCTCTGCTCTCGGAAGCCTTCAGCAGCATCTGCTCGGCCAAAGCATTGCTCTCGCTCAACTGCATACGCACGTATGCATAATAAAGCAGGTATGCAGCCAAGTCTTCATCGTTGAGCGTGCGATCGTCGATGTCGGAGAAAATGGTATTGGCACGCAAATACTGTTCATGTCGGATCATCAGCTCCCCTGTGAGGAGTCGCACACGGGATTTGTCGATCGATTCGGGGAAATTGTCCAAGAAATTGCCTGCCGCGCCGAGGACGTAATCGTGATCCGCTCCCAACAGATAGTCCGCGATGATACTATAATAATCCACCTCCAAAGCGTGCTCTTGCCCTCCGTGCAAGCGATAGAGACGGAATTGGTCTAAGGCACCCACATAATTTTGGCGGATAAACATCGCTCTCCCTTCGAGGAAAAACTCTTCGGCGGGCTCTGCCGCTTTATTTTGGGCTTGTGCCGTGAAAGTCATTGCTCCACCCAGCACAAGAGCCGATAATATCAGTTTTTTCATTGATCAGTCTGTTTCCTTATTTGTCTTCAGAGAAGCAGGTCGTAATGCCCTATTAACTAACTCTGAGCCATTGCCTTTTATTTTATACCTCCTTGACAAGGCCTGTGATAAACGCATAGCCGTCAGCTTTTTTCCTGCCGGTGGCAAGGATTCTCGCCATACCTTATCCGCTTATAACATTACACGATATTGATAGTAAATATACGCTATTCTGTCTGAAACCATGTACTCCACTACTAAAGACTTGCAAGGGGCTGTCAATGTCGTTCGGCCGACTTGACCCCATGCGTAGCACGGATCTTGCGAAGGAGGATGGATAGTGTCGAGGTATCGGGTACTTCGACCGTGAACACCCCTTCGAAGAGATTGTCCTTCGAATTGATCGAATAGGCTCGGAGCGATACGCCCGGTTCTTTATTGATGACCGAAGTTATGTTCGTCACGATGGCCAGATTGTCCTGTCCTATGACATGAAGTGTAGCCTCGTATCCGGTCGATCCCTTACCGCTCCAGCGAGCTTCGATGATGCGATAACCGTATCGGCTGAACATATCCGGCGCATTCGGGCAGTCCGTGCGGTGTATCTTGATACCGCTATTGCTCACGAATCCGAATACGGAATCCCCGTAAATAGGATTGCAGCATTTGCCAAAGCTGTATTCCACCCCCGTCATATTGTTGTCGATAACCAATACGTCGCTTTTTCCCCCTTTGACGGTTTCTTCCTCTTTGGGCGGATGCGCCACAAAGGTATCGGCACTGCGACGAGCTGCACCCGAACCGGCATCGCGTCTCTGCTCTTCCTCCAATTCATGAGAGTATAGCTCCAGTACCTCCTGCACATCGAGTCTGTCGGCAGCTATCTCCATATAGAAATCCGTCAGATGCTTGAACCCCTTGCGTCGTACCACGCGCGTGAATACGGCTTCTTCAAACGGCAATTTACGGTTCTTCAGACGGCGGTTCAGCAGCTCTTTGACCACGCCGATACTGCTTTCCATCTGCAAGCGAAGCTGCTGCTTGATCTTATTGCGTGCTTTGGAACTGACCACATAGGAAAGCCAATCCTTCTTCGGGGTCTGCTGAGCAGAGGTAATGATCGAAACGGAGTCGCCGTTTTCGAGCTTATGTTTGAGCGGCACATTCTTTCCATTGACATTAGCTCCGACGGCCTGACAGCCGATGCGCGAATGGATGGCAAAAGCAAAGTCCAGCACACTGGCTCCCTGAGGCAACTTGATCAGTTCTCCCGTGGGAGTGAAAGCATAGATCTCATCGGTGAAGAGGTTCATCTTGAAGTTTTTCACCGTCTCCGCCGAATCGTCCGAGGAGTGATCGCGTGCCTCAAGCGTCTCGCGTACGGAAGTGAGGAACTCATCCAATCCGCTCTCGCTCTTGATACCTTTGTACTTCCAGTGAGCAGCCAATCCTCTTTCGGCCACCTCGTCCATGCGACGGGAGCGAATCTGCACCTCCACCCACCGATTCTGCGGCCCCATTACCGTAACGTGGAGCGACTCATAACCGTTGCTTTTGGGGATGGAGATCCAGTCCTTCATTCGCTGTGGATTGGGCTGATACATGTCCGTGATGATGGAATAGACATGCCAGCAGGCAGCTTTCTCATCTTTCACGGGCACATCCAATATGATTCGTATGGCAAAAAGATCGTATATGGATTCGAACTCGATACCCTGCTGACGAAGCTTGTTGCGAATGCTGTTGATGCTCTTGGTACGCCCCTTCATCTCGTACGGGATATTGGGCAGAGCTTCGTCCAGCCGACGGCGCAGCGGAGCGATGAAAGCTTCGATATAGGCATCGCGGCTACGCTTCGTCTCTCCGAGTTTTCTTTTGATGAAGTCGAAAGTCTGCCGGTCTGTATATTTCAGACAGAGGTCTTCCATTTCGCTCTTGATGGCATAGAGTCCGAGCCTGTGTGCCAGCGGAGCATAGAGATAAGACACCTCTGCAGCCAGGGCCGTACGCTCTTCGGCACAGACCATGTCTTTGGCCTGGCGCAGCAGATAGGAACGGTCAGCGATGATGAGCAACACCACGCGAATATCTTCGGCGATGGAGAGGAGGAAGTGCTCGAAGTTGGCCGTATTGATAGCCGTATTGCGCATGTAGATCTCCGATGTTTTCAGCAGGAGGTCGATCAGGCGAGCCACATCTTCGCCCATGAGCTCGGCTATCTCCTCCGGTCTCATCAGCCCCTTCATCGCCGGACGATAGAAGAGGAGTGCTCCGATGGCCTCTATCCCCAGCCCGATCTCACAGGAGGCTATGCGTGCCACTTCCATGTTGCGCAAAAGTCCGTGCATACCGTTTTTGTCGCGATCGAAACATCCCAGCTCCGTAAAACGGCTCAGCAGACTGCGTACTTTCTTCACAATCTGCCGATCGGGAGCCAGTGTACGAATCAAACTCGCGTATGAGGAGAGGAAGCGACTCCGCTCATCGGCGGAGAAAAGAGTATTGTCGTGTATTGTCATGAGGGATACAGGATGGGATAATGAATAGTGGACGATGGATCATACTTGTAGTCGGAAAGCATATCGGTTAGAGCAGAGGAGAGAAAAGGCGAACAAAGGATTCGCTGAATTTTTTTATCCGGCTTCTCTTTCGCCAGCGTTTGAGATCGAGCGGTTCGCTCTGCAACAAGTCCTCGAAGAAGATGGCTTCCAATCGGCGGACAGTAGGCTCGTCATAGATGATACCATTGAATTCGAAGTTATTTTCCAAGCTGCGGAAGTCCATATTCGTAGAGCCGATCGAAGCCACCTGACTATCCACCATTATCAGCTTGGAATGGAGAAAGCCGTTGGTATAGAGGTGTACATGTACACCGGCCTGCAAGAGATCCTCCACATAGGAGAAGGCAGCCACTTGTGGCAGACGGGCATCGCTTCGTTTGGGCACCAGCAGGTGTACATCGATGCCGGCCAAAGCTGCCGTGATGAGAGCATTATTCAGTCCTTCGGTCGGAAGGAAGTAAGGAGTCTCGATATAGACATGTTCGCAGGCACGTTCGATACAGTAGATGGTGGCCTGCTCGATGGTACGCCATTGCCCTACGGGGCCGGAGCGTACGAGCTGTATCTTCACACCTTCGTCGGATACGGGTATCGGCAGATCGGGATAGTAGCCGGAGAGATTGATGACTCGTCGCGATACGACATACCAGTCCAGCAGGAAACTGCTCTGCAAACCGGCCACCACATTGCCCATCATACGGAAGTGAGTATCGCGCCACAGACCGAGCCTGTTGCCCGAGTAATAGCGATCGGCCACATTCATACCGCCCAAATAGCCTATTTTACCATCTATAACGGCTACCTTCCGGTGATTGCGGTAGTTTACGCGGCTGGACAGTATGGGGAAGAAGACCGGCATAAAAGGATAGGCTTCCACTCCGGCTCGGCGCAGTCGTTTCCAGTAGCCACGGCCCGTAGCCCACGAACCCACATGATCGAATATGACCCTCACCTTCACGCCCTCTTGCACCTTGCGTATAAGCAGATCGGACAGGCGACTGCCCAGATGGTCATCCTCTATGACGTAGAACTGAATATGCACATGGTGGCGGGCAGCCTCTATGTCGCGAAAGAAGCAGTCGAACATATCCTTCCCTGCCGTGAATATATCCGGCGGCGAGCTGAGCATGACGGGGCTGTCCGAGTTGTTGTTGATCAGCTTCATGATGGGATTCAGCTGGATATTGTTCATGGCTTCCAACTGTGCTTCGGGGATGGACAGATAGTGAGGCTTCAGCATGATGCGCTTGTATATACGGCGGCTGACAATACGCCGTCTGCGCTGATCCTGTCCGAAAAAGATATAGACAATAAGCCCCAAGACGGGTACAAAAGAGACGACCAGAATCCACGAAGTAGCCTTCAGCGGATTGCGATTCTCGCTGATAATGACGGCACTGACGGCTGCCGTCATCAGCATGTATACGATTATTAAGAGTGCAATCATAGGTTGGTCGTCCTCTTAGGATGAAATCCGAATACGAACAAAAATAGCAAGAAAACCCATGGTGAGCGACTCCCACAGGTTCCTTTTTTCTTCTCGGAGAAGAAAGGCTGTCAGCTCCGAAGGAGCGATCCGAATTCGATCTGTACCTCGAAGCCGACAGTCTTTGGCATTTACGCGCGAAAAAAAAGATCATTCGCAGTACCGAAAAACGTGGCGCGTAAACTTTTCGGTTTTGGCTCGGGAACAAAAAAATTCTCGCGCCGCAACGAAAAAATTCTCGCGCCGCTTTTCGGGAAAACACGCGCCGCAATCGGAGCGTTTCCGGCCTGAGAATTTCATTTTGCCGCTTTTCGATATTTATCCTTTTCCTTCCATTCGAGAGACGGCAGGGCTAAAAGGTGGAAAATGAGAAGCCATCAGCGAGAACGATAGAGAGCAACGAAGTTCACTATCTTTGCCGGCGTATGCAAAAAGAATTATTCCGGCAATCACCGGATTCCAATAAACTCATTCTTTTTTTCAACGGCTGGGCTATGACCCGTGAAGCCGTTTCTCATTTGGCTATTCCTCCCGAATACGACTTGCTGCACGTGTGGGACTATCGAACGGATACGCTGCACTTCGATTGGTCGCCCTACCGCGAGATATGCTTGTCGGCATGGTCTATGGGCGTATGGGCGGCCGAAAGGCTTTCGAGAGAGGGGAGGCTGCCTTCGGTCGTTTCGGCTGTAGCGATATGCGGCACCGGCTATCCGATGGACGATACGATGGGAATACCCTTGGATATCTTCCGTGGTACGCTGGACGGTCTGACGGAAGAAAACCGCCTGCGATTCAACAGGCGGATGTGCGGAGGCAAATCGCTGAAACACCTGTTCGAGGCACTGGCAGCGCGGGAAACCGACGAAATTAAAGCAGAGTTGGGACGCGTCTACGAGGAAGAGGAGAAGAGGCTGAAAAGCGATGATCCTCACCCTGTTGCTCCGCTTAGCTGGGATAAAGCTCTGATAGGATCAAAGGATCGGATCATACCGGCTAAGAATCAACAGGCTTTTTGGCAGATGCGAGGCTGTCGGAACATAGAGACCGTAGCGGAAGGCGATCACTATTTGTTTAACCGTTTCACCGAATGGGAGCAGCTTTGGAGTTGAGAGAGGTAGACAGCGAACTGGTCATCAAACGGTTTACTTCGGCTTTGCCCTACTACGAGAAGTATGCCGTGGCGCAGCATCGTATAGGGGAGCGGCTGACCGATCTTCTAACGGCTATGGGGCGTCACCATTTCGAACATGTGCTGGAATACGGCTGCGGCTGCGGTGTCTATACGCGCCAACTGGCTCAAACCGTTACGGTAAAGCAGTGGACGCTCAATGATTTATGTCCGGTCTGCGAGGAGTATATACGCGTAAGCCCTGTTTCTTTCTATGCAGGCGAAGCCGAGACAATGCCCCACACGGATACTTACGATCTGATCACCTCGGCATCGGCCTTTCAGTGGTTCAAGGATCCGGAGTCATTCATTCGGACGGTGGCAGGCTTGTTGCGTCCCGATGGCATCTTTCTCTTCAACACTTTCTCTCCCGACAATCTTCCCGAGATAAGAACGCTCACAAATCGAGGGCTGCACTATCCTTCGACAGAGGCACTGATGAAATGGCTGGGGGCTGCTTTTTCTGCTGTGTATAAGCATGAGGAGCAGATTGTACTGACGTTCGATTCGCCTCGCGACGTACTCATGCACCTGAAGCGCACCGGCGTTACAGCGACACCCCGACACGAAGAGGTATGGACACGGAGCCGATTGGCACGATTCGATGAGGCGTATTGGGAACGGTTCTCCACCCCGGACGGACAAGTTACGCTGACCTATACTCCACTTTATTTCCTTGCAAAGTAGGATGCAGGAGGCGGCATACGGTTACCGATTTACTTAATCCATTGTCCGCTTTGGTTGTACTCGGCTATTTTTTTTTGATATATCGTACAGCTTCTTCGATGAGGGTATCATGGCTATTGGCCAGGTCGCTATCCAAGAGGGAGACATAGTAGTGCGGTTCTATCCCGAACTCCACATCCGCACCACTCGGATCGGTCATCCTGCCGGCTGAGTAACGAACACCCCAACCACAAGGAATCTCCGATGAGATGGGCAATCCGGCACCACCGCCGGTCTTATCGCCCATAACAGTGACGAAAGGCAGGGACCTCATCTTCAGAACAAAATCATTGGCAGAGCTGAATACTTCCCGATTCGTCAGTAGTACTACGGGGCGCATCCATACGACTCCGGAAGAAAGCGTGTCCAAATAAAGGGGGAGAGGATCGGAAAAGGCATCGTGTGCCGGGCCGGTTTTGTGGCGGATATAGCCGGTGAGCATCTTTTCCTTGGTGAAGTGACGGGCAAATTCGTCCGCATAAGTAAGCTGTCCTCCTCCATTGCCACGAATGTCGATGATCAGAGCCTTACACTCGGTCAGCCGCGAAAGCATACCGCTTATATTACTATTGGAAATAGGTTTCCCAAAGCTTTCGTAGACGATGTAGCCGATACTGTCGGGAGCATGACCGTTGTATGTAAGTCTGCGGTATTTGAGTCCGCCGGCTATACGGTAATCGTGCCCCAAATACTTGCGTCTCAGGTCGAGACTCAGATTCAGAGGATAGTCTTCGTACCATTTCCAATAATGGCCGTAGTCGAACGAGCTGCTCAGATTGACATGACCGTCTTTCAGTTCGGAGAGGAGTTGTGTCATGACGAGGAAGAGAGAGTCACTGCTCATTTGGGGACGTAAGTCCCTATAATGCTTGTGATACATATCCCGCCATGTAGAGTCCTCAGGCAGTTTGAGATCGAAAAAACAATATCCCCGATCCAAGATTTCCCATAGAGCATCGTAGTTCCGATAGGGATCGAAGGTAAAATCTTCCTTCGTGGAGCATGAGCTGAAAGCCAATGCAGACAGGAGGATAGCGAGCAATCTCTTCATCGTCGTTCTAATCATGATAGTAAAGACTGGTTCTCCGACCGGTATTCATGGCTTTGCGCCCACGGAATCGGTAAAACTCCGTGACGAAACCGATAAAAGCCGTATGACTGTGGATTCGAGTATCCAATGCGTTAAGCGAAGAGCCCAAATGGGAATAGCGATAACCGACACGAAGCGTACAGAAGTTCCGAATGGGAATATCCGCCGTTATGAGTGTCGTGAACCGAGTAAACTTGCCCGGATAAGTGAAATGCAGGGAGCCTGCAATGCCGTTATTGAGCAAAAAATTCTCGTAATAGCTCTCACCAAAACCATTTCCATAGGCTATACCGAAGAGATTGATCTGGGAGAGCAACCGAAAATACAGGGGAAAAGTTTCGGAGGGGACGTAGTATCCTATCGAGGCTTGGGCGATGGCATTGGTGTAGAGCTTCAATGTCGCAGGATTATTGCCGTTGCGTGTACTATAAATTCCTCCAAGCCCGACTTCCAAGCCCGGGCCGAATGCCAAGCGTAGATTGTCCATCCACGCGGCTCGCAGATGCTTAGCGCCAAGGCGGTAAAGAGCCGCAGCGGAACCGTTATACAGCAGGGAATAGAAATGAGCATTATTGGCCGGATTGTCCATCAGGGCAAAATCCAGCTCATGCCCGGTACGGATCATCCAACGGGAATCGGAGGCTTTGAGAGGGAACGTCTTCTCTGCCAACAAATTCAGCGTCCATCCTCCATAACGAAGGGGTGACAAATAGGTGTCGCGCGTTATGCTTCCGCCACCACCGACCATATAGGCAGAATGAATGCGGTAGGCGGACTGCTCCGTGGGCAACTCTCTACTCGAAGAATCAGTTGCAAACGCTGTATTGCTACCGTGGGAAGAATCCTGCCCCCATGCCAACAATCCGGTGAGTAGCAGAAGCGGCAAAACAAATGCGTATCGTCTATTCGTTTTCATCGTCATCGAATTGCAATCGCTGGATACCCAAGAGTTCGTCTCTTATATCTTCATCGGAAGCAACGGCTTCGGGTGCAACCTCGGCGAAGCTCTCGTCCGGATCGGTTGTTTCCTCGTCCGGTTCTTCATCACGAACGGGAGACAATTCTTTCGCTCCATCAAGCTTATAGGTAGTCAGTCGCTTGCCTTTGGCATGTATGCCTTTGACAGCGACAAAGTCTTCTCCCTCCACGATCAGTTCCGGACGAGTGGCATCTATTCCGGCGAAAGTAAGAGCAAAACGTGGGTAGCGCGTATCCGAGAGTAGAAGCAGGCTATTGCCCTCAGCTTCTCCTCCCAGCATATTATCCCGACTGCCGTTTTCTATCTTGAAACGTTTCAGATAAGGGAAGCCGGCTTCTCTGTTGTGATAGATGGCTGTCCAAACTTTTTCGGGACGATACTTCTCTATTCTGATCATGTTGGTGTCGAAGTGGTTGTTTTCCGCTATGGATGTGGTATAGCAGTCCCCGTTATCCAAGATTACCAGCATCGAATCGTTAGCTTGGAATTCGCCAAGATATTCGCCCTGCTCGTCGTAGTTCAGTCGCATCACGTCCCGATCGAACCAAACCTTCCGCCCTCCGAGGGTGGAAGCACCCTGCTGTTTGAACAGGATCTTGTGCACCTCTGCTTTGGTCAGCAGATTGCCCTTGCTGCTTCGCCCCTTGATGGCGACATTGCTAAAGTCTTTCTCGAAAGAAAGTACCCGCTGGCGAGCTTTCGGCTTGAGGATGATCCTCACGGTCTCTGCCTCGCCATTTTTATTGGCGGTGAAATACATCACCCGACTACCGGCCGTTTCCTGCGTAAGGTTGTACTCCTTGTCTCGCGTAACACCGGTGACGCTGAAACGTTTGATATAGAACGGAGCGGACTTGCCGTCGCGATAAATGACGTTGTAGATGGTGCGCTTGTCGTTTCGTTCGAATCGGTCGATATAGATCACCTCACGGTTGCCGATAAATTTCTTTTCCTCAACCTTCGTAATGAGGTACGTACCATCGCGGAAAAAGATGATGGCATCGTCGAGGTCGGAGCAGTTGCATACGAATTCATCGCCCTTGAGTCCCATACCGATGAACCCTTCTTCGCGGTTGATATAGAGCTTTGCATTGGCTTCTGCCACCTTCGTGGCCTGAATGGTGCTGAAACCGATAAGTTGTGTCCTTCGCGGGAAACGGGAAGCATAGTGCTCGTGCAGATACTCGAACCAACGGATGGTGTAAGCAGTAATCTCACGGATATTCTTTTCCAGTTCGGCAATATCCTTTTCGAGCTGAAGCATCATAGCCTCGTGCTTGGGCAAATTGAAGCGAAGGATCCGAGCCATGCGTATTTCCAACAACTTCTTCAGATCGTCGTAGGTAATGGGGCGAATAAAACGATGGGCAAAAGGTTCCAGCCTCGCCTCTACATGCATGAGAGCATCCTGTTCGCTCTCGGCCTCTTCGAACTCACGATCTTTATAGATACGCTCTTCTATGAAAATCCTCTCGAGTGAAGCTGCCAAATACTGTTCCCGCTTTTCTTCCAAACGGATCGTCAGTTCCTGCTTCAGCAGCTCCCGTGTTCGCTCCGCACTATAACGCAGCAAATCAGTCACCCCCAAGAATACCGGCTTGTCGTCCATGATGACGCAAGCATTAGGCGACTGACTTACTTCACAGTCTGTAAAGGCATAGAGTGCATCGATGGTTTTGTCCGAAGATACGCCCGTAGCCAGATGAATACGTATATCGGCTTCGGCAGCCGTCATATCATCTATTCGTTTGATCTTGATCTTGCCCTTTTCATTGGCTTTCAGAATGGATTCGATCAGGGAAGACGTCGTCTTGCCACAGGGCAGTTCGGTAATGCTGAGAGTACGATTGTCCAGTTTGCGAATCTTAGCCCTGCTCTTGATCTGTCCTCCGCGCCGGCCGTCATTGTACCGGCTGGCATCCATCATACCACCGGTAGGAAAATCGGGATAAAGATCGAAAGACTCTCCTCTCAGATGTGCGATACATGCCATGAGCAGTTCACCGAGATTGTGTGGCAAGATCTTGGAATTCAAACCAACAGCAATTCCTTCCGTCCCTTGTGCCAAGAGAAGCGGAAACTTTACGGGCAACGCTACCGGCTCGTCCTCGCTGCCATCGTAAGAACGTTTCCAGCGTGTAATCTTATCATTGAAAAGAGTCTCCTGAGCCAAAGCTGAGAGTTTGGCTTCGATGTAACGACCGGCTGCCGCTTCGTCCCCCGTGAGGATATTACCCCAGTTCCCCTGCGTGTCGATCAGATAGCCTTTTTGCCCCAACTGTACGAGAGCATCGTTGATAGAAGCATCGCCGTGCGGGTGTAGAGCCATAGTCTGTCCCGTCACCTTCGCCACCTTGTTCATACGACCATTGTCGAACCAATGGTGCATGGTGTAGAGGATGCGGCGTTGTACGGGCTTGAGTCCATCTTCTATATGGGGCACAGCACGCTCCAGAATTACGTAAGAAGCATAATCGAGGTACCAGTTTCGATACATGCCCCCGAGGTGGTGTGTAGCCATGGCAGGATGATCGACCGGCAGGCGATTACCGGCTTCGGGAAGCAGATCGGACACAGATGACTCTATATCCGGTTGTTCGTTGTCGAAAGAATCTGTCATTTGATTTGAATAGATCGATTTGTTCAGTTGAAAGAAAGGGAAGGGGGTAAGGAAAATCCGTTAGTTCTTTGGATAGCTGTGTCGCAAATTGCGAGGCGAGCATTTTCTGACGCTTTCGAGCAGTTGTCCCGTTGGGCAAAAGAAACGGCACCACGGCTGCTGAACGAAGATAGAAGCCAAGAGTATCAGCCCCGCCAAGACAAGCACCCATACCGATGCCGAACGAAAAGAAAAAGCGGCAAAAGGCTCCCACTTGGAGAGATCACCGGCAACGTTGAAGATCAACAACACGACGACGAGCAGGAGCAAATAGCGTCTTACCGAGGTGAGTACCTTTATCCACTGTGGCGGTATATGCACTTTTCGTCGGGATAGCTTCCCCATCAATTCCTGAGCTGCTCCGAAAGGGCATACCCAGCGGCAATAAAACGGTTTGTTCGTGATCAGAGGCAACAATACGGCCAAAGCAAACAGCCCGATGAGCAACCACTGTGTTGCAAAGGGAAATCCGGTGCTCAGCCAATGGTAAGTACCCTCCAAAGAAAGGAACGTCCCTTTAAGAAAACCGAGGAATACAATACTAAGCGCAAGGAGATAGAGGCGAAAAGGTTTGGCCTTTGACGGAAAAAAAAAGCAAACCAAAGCTATCAGAATGACGGCGATGGTTCCCCCTGTGCGGACGATCCCCCAAACGTCAGCTTTTTTGTTTTTTTTTTGACCGATATATATCTCCAAGCGTTTCTGCACACAAGTGATAACGGCTTCGGACGTATAGGTGGCTCCCGATACGGCATCGACCTCTTCGGCCAATGCCTCCTCGGCGGTCTTGCCATTCCAGCTTTCATATAAGCCCGCCTTCTCCACTCTACGGGCAAAGCTCGGTGTCTCGTCATGCTCCAGCAGCATCGTACCGAGGATGCGGTCATCCGGACCAAAGGCGATGACTACGGGAGTAGGCCCGTTGTACCCTTCCACGTCGTCTGTATAGGGCGATGTGTAGAGCAAGTAACCCAATTGACGCGCCTTGGCATCCATAACAATGGTACGAGTACTATCCTCTTGGACGATACCGGCTGCTATCGGGTAGAAACGGGTGATCTCATTGGAGAAAGCCTGCAAAGCCGTATCGGCAGCGATTTGCTTTGATTCGGATCCGGCCTTATTGGCACGGGCAAATCCCGTCACCAATATGATACCACCAAGGAGCAGAATCAGATTGAGCAGATAACGAAATGCACGGGAAGACAACATGGGCGTTTTATGTTTGTGGCAGTATGCCAATGATTACGTGCAAATATAATGAATTCATCCTTGCCTATGGCAATCCGGCTGTAGCAGAGTGGTTCATGGGCATTCGGACAGAGCGAATGTAGAAAGGCCGGGAAGTCTCTTAGTCACAAACTACAAATTCACGTTTTTTTTCTTCTCTTGCATATTCATTATGCCATCCGGTGAGGGTTCCTTGGCTGTGATGATTGCTATCTGCTCAGCTCCCGTACGGGATGCAATCTCTTCAATTGGGTACAACGACACGTGTTCTGCAGTGAGCAGATTCGCTCTTTCATGCCTGTCGTTCGCAATGTGGCTGTCACCACCTTTATGGAGCAAATACCGTTTTATGGACGTGCTATCTCCTCTTGCTGTTTGTCTATGACAATGCTTTATTGGGGGGATAGGCACCCTGTGGCCTACGTCGTTGCTTTCGGTCCTTTGTTCCGTACCCTTTATCTTTTTGCTCGTCTGATCCGTTATAAGCGCACAGGGTCAGCTATTCGATATGCAGTCCCGACGGTGATCATTTTCTGGAACTTTGTAGAGATACTTCGTCGCGCATCCTTTATCCTTTTGCCTGTTTCGAGGCTCTCGGACTGAAAGGCAGAAAGCAAGAGGGGAAAGACTGCTGGAATTGAAAAATTCGTATCTTGCCCCACGAAAAATAGATTAAACTCATTCTCGGAACGCACTCTAAATCAATAGAGAGATACGATAGGGAGAGTATCCTGCAAACAGTAACGACAAAAAAGAGATGGTTATGAAGCTGATTAAAAGAAGTTTGCTCCTGCTTGGAGCGGTACTGCTGATTACGCTTCCTGCGTACTCGCAGAATGATGACATCTTCGAAGATGACATCTATACATCGCGAAAAGAAATACGTAAACAAAACCAAGTTAAAGACTGGCAAAACCAAGAGGACGGATACGGCGACGATACGGAATATACCGTGGCTTCCGATCGGGACATTGACGCCTACAATCGTAGAGATGGCCAGTCCTACGACGGGAAAAAGTTGTCCAAAGACAAGAAAAGAGACTCCACTCGTTCTTCTGTCCCCGGTCGCTATAGTCGCCGCTTGGCTCGATTCTATAAGCCGAATACGATCGTCATTTCAGGTGCCGACAATGTATATGTAACTGATGATGGTGAGTATTTCGTCTATGGAGACGAATACTATGATGACGCGTCGTCTGTAAACATTTACATCAACAGTCCTTGGTGCGATCCGTTCCCTTATACGTCATGGTATCCATCTTTCTCCGGCTGGTATAACTATACGTGGAACTATCCATGGTTCTACTACGGTAGCCATATCGGATGGGGCGGTTATTGCCCCGGATATAATTGGTATTGGAGCTACTACTATGATCCTTTCTACAATCCCTATGGAATCGGTATGGGTTGGGGATATCCTTATGGCTGGGGCAGCTATTACGGTTGGGGTGGCTATCCGGGAGTGATACATCACTACCACCACTACCCCAAGAAGACCTATTCCAATGGTCAGCATTCCGGAGCTTACTATTCTTATGGCCGACCGGATCGTATCAAAGGTGGAACGTCCGGTGCCAAACTTGGGACAGGACGCTACGATAGAATTCAAAATTCGTCCTCGCAAAAAAATAAGTTCGGATTGCAGTCGAACAAACCCAATAATAATCTGCAAAATGTCAAGCCGGGACGTACCGGCCGAGCCAATAGAGACCGAAATATAGAAACGGTAACTCCAAACAACGGCCAAAAGCAGAATCGTCCCGTATTCCAGCAGAATCAGTCCGGCAATAACCGACCGACCGGACGGAATATCCGCAGCGAGAGACAGGGGGAAAATAACGATAGGACATTTTCGACTCCTTCTCGTAACAACAGTAACGGTGGCTTCTCCACGCCTTCTCGTTCTTCTTCCGGCTCTATGAGCGGAGGTGGCGGACGTAGTGGTCGGGGACGCAATTAACCACAATAGAATAGAATACATCTTTGCCGGTTATCCTGAAAGACTCGGTCTACCTCTTAGTTGCCCCCTTCTTTCGGGGTATGGCATAATTACAATTAAAATTTATGAGGATCAAGCCCTCTCTGAAAACGATGAAAAAGATATCAGCATATGTTATTGGTGTGGCTCTTTCGGTTGCTTCCGGCGTGCCATCAGTTTATGCTCAAGGCGAAGCCGATGCTATTCGTTACAGTCGCACAGAGCTTGGAGGTTCGGCTCGTTTCCGTTCCATGGCAGGTGCTTTCGGTGCTTTGGGCGGTGACTTTTCTGCTATAGGACAGAATCCGGCCGGCCTGGGCATTTTTCGCTCTTCGGAAGTCTCGGCTACCATTGATTTCTCTTCCATATCCAATCGGGCAGCTTGGCAGGGATCAAGTGAGACCTTCAATAAAAATAAATTGCTTTTTACGGGTATCGGTTATGTCGGATCATGGGGCAAAGCCAACGAAGATGTAAGCGTCAATTTCGGGCTGGGGGCGAAGCGAGTGCTGGACTACGAGCGATCGTTTCGGATAGCCGGAGGTGAGCAGAAGTTTTCCGTGGCGGACTATGTGGCAGCTCAGACTCCCGGCAAAGCCAATCCGTCCCATTTCAATTACAATGGACTGGAGAGCAGTTGGCTTACGGACTTAGGGTATAATGCCGGTTGGATAGCTCAGCTTCCCGGTGGGTATGGTTTTGAGTCCATATTCAAGTATAAACAGAATGGTGAGTACCAGATCTTCGGGCCTTCCTCCACGGCTTTCGACCTGAAAGAGACGGGGCACGTATGGAACTATGACTTTGGCTTGGGCATTAACATCCAAGATACATGGTATTTGGGTGCGAGCATGACTTATAGCGATCTGCAATTTGACACGAACACTTTCTATCAGGAGAATTTTTCTTTCAACAATGGTGCTATCAATGACTACCTGAAACTCGAAAATACACTCTCTACATCAGGGGGCGGACTGAATATCGGTATCGGAGCCATCTATCGTCCGGCTGATGCTGTTCGGATAGGTTTGTCCTACTATACGCCTACATGGTACTGGATGAAGAGTTACTATAGGGCTTATGGCTCTTCTTATTATTCTCAAGGGGTAGACTCCAATGGTCAGCCGCTTCCGGAGAATCTCTACTTCATGAGTAGCCAGACTCCCGAATCGTATAATACTTATCAAATGAGTAGTCCGGGACGATTTGTGGCTAGTTTGGCAGTCGTCGCTGGCAAAATCGGCCTTCTCAGTATGGATTATGAGTTGGAATCTTACGGCCAGATCAAATTAAAGGATGAGAACGGTACGGCCTACGTTGATAATAAGTTCATTTCAGAGGATTTTGGTTCACGCCACACCATCCGTTTGGGAGGAGAACTGCGTCCCATATCGCGTCTGAGTCTGCGTGCCGGGTATTCACACACTTCCAATCCCATTAAAAATGAAAAATTGAAAGCTTTCGACGGCCCGGCACAGGTGACCGTCTTCCCTATGGGGGCTATGCCTCATTACGAACTCCCGGGCAATTCCTATACCGTGACAGGAGGCTTGGGCTACCGTTTCACGCGTAATCTTTCGGGCGATTTGGCTGTGATCTATCGTAACGAGAAGAGTTACTACTATACTTTTGGCCGAATGGTATCGGACGACCCGAATCCGGCCAATGTGTTGGAAGTGGAATCTCCTGTACCGGCAAAACTCACTCGCTCTAACTTCAGATTAGCAATGACAATGTCGTATCGCTTCTGAGAAAATAGCTTGACGTGTATTTCGGTTCTGAAAAACGTGGTCTGAGAAGATTTTTGTTTTGGTTCGGGAGTTGAAAAAATCTCGCGCCGGAACGAAAAGATTCTCGCGCCATTTTTTGGGGATTTTGGTTTGAGATTTTGATCTATAGAACCACAACTCAATCATAACAGCCTGCAATTTGACCTATAGACCAATAGTATCCTCAATGTTTTTAGGGGGATGCGAGTTCTTAGTCCCGGAGTGGAATAACTCCGGGACTATCATTTTTTGATTTTAGGGGGATCCCCCCTGCCTATTCAAAGAGCTGATTTTCGCTCTCCGGTGGAGGAGTAAAAGGCTCATTCAGCCATTGCTTCAGATCAATTTTGGTGAAAGTGTTGATCCGCAGGGAAGAGACCAAATTAGACAGACACCAAGCGTATTTAGCCTTATACTTGAGATATACCAAAGGAGACCGTTGCACAATACCCCCCCTCTCATATCGATCAAGACAGGCACAAGCATTGATTCGACGAAGAAAGGAGAGCTTCATGCGATCTCTCTGCAAACCTCAAGTAATCTGAAAAACACTTAAGAATCAGCTCTGCGGCAAAAGAC
>ENA-OWND01000762-OWND01000762.1-metagenome-genome-assembly--contig:-NODE-762-length-21297-cov-13.749929_pt1 | contig 21297 bp, 18 predicted proteins | sample MGYA00245342_ERZ651119 | MGnify/ENA primary metagenome ERZ651119 (study PRJEB26857, sample SAMEA4031756) | metagenome | biome: human; feature: oral; material: saliva | place: Philippines | collected 2014... | reverse complement strand
ATGAATTATTCACCAGAGATCAGATTGTCTGTACAAAAACACTTTATGGTTACATTGATCTCGGACTTCTTGGAATCAAGAACATCGATCTTCCGGAAAAACTTCGCAGGTCACCTAAAAAAACACAGGTTCATAAAAATAAGCGAATTCTCAGTCGGAGCATTGAAGAACGCCCAGCATCTGTAAATGACCGTAAGGAGTTTGGACATTGGGAAGCAGATCTTGTTATCGGCTCAAAAAATAATAACGATGATGCCCTATTGACCATGATTGAGCGAAAGACCAGGGAGTACTGGATGATTCGCATCCCCGGTCGTAATCCGAACAGCGTCATGAATGCTCTATCAACAGTTCATTCTCAATTTGAAGAACACTGGGATGATGTCTTTAAGACAATCACCACAGACAACGGTTCCGAGTTTTCGACACTATCTGATTTAGAGACTCTGAGTAAAACACTGGTCTATTTTGCCCATCCCTACACATCCTGCGAGAAAGGATCGGTGGAGCGCCATAACGGATTAATTCGTAGGTTTATTCCGAAAGGAAAACGGATCGACAGCTATTCCAATGAGCAGATAGCTCAGGTCGAACTCTGGTGTAATGGGTTGCCACGGAAGCTTCTCGGATACCGAACACCGGATGAACTCTTCGAGGCCGAACTGGACAGGATTTATTCTTGTGCGACCTGATGGACTATTTAGCTGGTAATGTTCAACTTGTTATTGCAATTTTCGTTTAATATAAAAAATAATAGTATTTCATACGCTAATCTAATAGTAAAAAATGATGTTCAAAAATCTCATTTTTTGAACATCATTAATTAAATTATATTAGTTATGTTCAAAAATAGCAAATTTTGAACACAATATAAAAGAGGCTGTTCTACATGAGCAGCCTCTTTTAGTATCTAAGTATTATCTTATTAGATTCATACAATCGTATATTATCTTATTGGCTTAAATACCGCTTGTATCTTCCTAGATTAAGGTATTAAGTATTATATTCTACATTAGAATGTGCGTTTTACGTCTACGCCTACTAGGTATGCAGTTTTATCTTTTTTATCGGTCATATTGTGAAGTCTAGATACGCCTACTTTCGCAGCTAAGGACCAATCGTTAGATAATTTACGGCTATGATCAACCCAAACGTTAAGGGCTTTTGCATTTGTGTTAAGTTCGCGGTTTAGGCGCAAGTACTCAACGTTAAAGCCTGTTAAGTTTGCTTTTTTATCCCAGTGACCAAGGCGAGCATATAAACGATTACTGCTGTTGCCCATGTAGTCGCCGATGATATTGCCTTTGTGTACATAACCATCGTTGTAGGACCAGTGAGCATACCACCAGTTACTTGTTCTACCACCTTCTAGGCGAAGGTTCCAGTCGTCGTGGTTGCCAAGTTTTGGCAAGTAAACGCCGGCAGTCCAAGCAATTTTAGATGGGCTCGGGATAAAGCCAAGGCCTGTAGCTTGGTCTTCACCATATACCATGCCGTATACTTCCATGGATGGTAATGTCCATTTAATATCGTAACCAGCGATACTATTCCATTTATCTTTGGAACGGCTAGCTTCGTTTTTACCAGTCAAGAAACGACCATAGTCGGAAAGACTCAAGTGACGGCCTTCACCGCCCATGATGGATGTCAAGCTCGCACCAATAACAAGGCGTTTTGTAGGAGCTACTTCTACGCGAGCGCCTACAAAGTTTGGATGTTTCACATCGTTGCGATCATCAGACATTTTCGCATATACGAAGGTTGGCTTAATAGAACGCAAGAAGCGGAATGTACCGCCTACTTTTACAGGATTAATCGTCGTTACTTTCACACCTGTTAAAGCATTCATATTGTTGGAAAGATTAAGGGAGGATTGGTGCATAGGGCCCCACCATAGCTCATCTTTACCAGCTTGTACCTCTACGGCACCGATGTGTGTTTTCACGTAGCCGTTTACAAGGCGTGCACTGTTGTCGCCAGCAAATAGATCAGCGCGCGGTGTTATGGCGTAGGCTACATGGTTGCCCGCCGTACCACGAATGTGCATTTCACCGCTCACAGTAGTGCCGCGATTGTATTTATAACCATTGTTATTGCTATTCAATGGTTGATACGTACTCGCCGTACGAACCCAACCACCACGGTTTTGGTTGTACTCTGGAGAATTCGTAGATGTCACAGATACAGTAGCAGAGTCGACTACTACTTTAGACTCTTGTTTTCCTGTTGCCAAAGTTTGGATATCATCGGCATACTCAGTTTCAAGATTTTGAAGCATAGATTGAACGAATTGTGGTGTATTCGCATCCACTTTACCATTCGCTTCTTGTACCCATTCAGCCACTTGTAAACGGCTGTAAGGCTTGGATGTTGGCAATGTATCGATATAACCTTGAGCATGCAAGGAATCGATCATGTCATATGTTGTAGAATTTAAATTTACATTTGGTGATACAATTTGTGCGCCATAAACTGGAGCGATAGCCATTGCCAAAATAGCGCTTGTAACTAATAATTTAACACGTTTCACCCGATAACTCTCCTCAGTGTAATAAAAATTGTACGATTAAAACATACTATATCTCTCAGAAATAATAGTAATGGTGTAAAATAACAACTACTTTCATAGATAACAGAACATTAACTCTCTTGAGCCAAGTAATCCATGAGCAGTTGATAGCCTTCTTTCATATTAATTTGAGGCGCCCAGCCCAACGCTTGGAGCTTGTCCGCCGTTAAATAATACTTCACAGTTGGCGCATAACCATAGTTATTCGTTTCTGGAATGTCGATCACTACGGAAATGCGTCCCCCTACGACCTCATGAGCCACCAGTTTTGCAATGTCATAAATGCTTCTCGTTTCCTTAGCATTGCATATATTATACGCTTCTCCCGGTGCGCCAGCTTTCAGCAACACTAAAATACCCGTTAAGGCATCGGTGAGGTAACAGAAATTCGATAAAGACTCGCCCTTTGTGTGCAAAACAATATCTTTATTTTGCAGAGCGCTCTTCGCAAATTGAATCGATACGCGATTGTCCTCACCAGATACGCCAGGGCCAAAGGTTTGTGCCAAACGAGCAATAGTCACGTTCACCCCGTATTCCTTGGCATAAGCATAACAGTAACATTCGCAGGCGCGCTTGCCTTCTGAATAAGAACTGCGCGTATCCAGATGATTGATATACCCCAAATCATCTTCGGTCATTGTTTGGTAATCCTCGTATTGGATGCCGTATTGCTCCATAGAGGACAAATAGACCATATTCTTGATGCTTTGTGCTTTTGAAAGCTCCAAGCATTCCACCGTTTGATTGATGGATATATGCAAGGTTTCTACAGGATTGCTGATAAAGAACTTGGACTGCGTTGGTGATGCGGTATGAACAATATAGTCGATAGGCTCAGCAATATCCTTTACGTTTACGTTCGTAATGGTAAAAGTATCTCTTCTAAAGCCTTCAAAAACAGCTTCTGCTTTTTCTATATTGCGCACGTGACCGATTACGCGGATATTTGTATGTAATACATCATTAGCAGTCAAAATGGACTTGATGAGCATAGACCCTATCAAACCAGTAGCACCAGTAATCAACATAGTGCGACCACTAAAGAAAGTAAACAAATCCTTGTTGCTATTGACGGTCCGCATCAACTCGTCATGTAGTACTCTGTTCATTATCTATCCTCTAAGTAACTATAAACCAATAACATTCATACTATCTTGTACATCTAAATAGGCTTTAAATGTGTAGAAGTCGATTGGCGTTGTAATCTTAATGTTCGCAGGCAAGCCCTCTACTAGATATAAGGTGTGCCCAAAGTGCTGCATCATAGACGCAGAATCGATAAATTCTAATTTCTCTTCATTCGCCTTTAGATGAGCCTTATGAATATCGCCTAAGAAGAAGCACTGCGGTGCCTTAGCAATTACGCATTGTGAGCGATCTAGAATTGTACCTGCCGTACGAGGCTCATCTCCTTTTACGAAAGTAGTTTCCGTAGACGGTGCTACGGTAATAGCATTACCATGATGAAGCACACAGGAAATGCACTCTTCAATCATTGTTTCATTGATGATCGGTCTAACCCCGTCATGCAAGAGCACTACGGTCTCATCATCAAATAGTCTGCGACATTCTTCCAAACCACGGAAGATAGACTCCTGACCTGTACTACCACCAGGAATGATGGATACAACCTTCGTTAGACCAAACTTAGCCACCAAGGACTCCACTTGAGGAATCCCCGATGCTAAGGATACTACAATAATCTTGTCGATATTAGGCGCATATTGGAAATGCTCCAACGTATGGACAATAATTGGCTTTTGATTGACTAGCAAAAATTGTTTTGGAATACCGGATGAGCTCATGCGTTGTCCCGTACCACCTGCAAAAATGACAGCTACATTCATGGTAATACTATCCTTCCGTTTTCACTAAAATTAGTTAGTTACATTATGAAGTGTATAAGCAAGTGACGCAAATGGTGCAATATCACTTGGAATAATACGGTGAGATTTAGGTACGTAGATCATATCGCCATCTTCAAGAGCGATGTTTTGTTTAATATCTTGTTTCTTGATGAAAGCTTCCATATCTACTTCGCGTACATAAACCGTATCATCGATGACACGTACTACTTGAATATGACGTGGGCGAGCCTTTCTAGCTGTACCTTGTGCACTGGAAATTGCAGCAAATACGTTCATATAGTCAGCGCCTAAACGGTAAATACCAGGTTTTGGTACTTCGCCCATTACATAAACTTGGCGACCGCCGTATTCAGACACGTTTACTGTAAGATCTGGATTATGGACGTATCTGGAGAACTTCTGATTGAGCAATGCTGTTGCCTCATTCAATGTAAGACCAGACAATTTAATAACCCCAGTATATGGTGTATTAATTCGACCATCTGGACCAATCATGAGGGTAATACCAGACTTGCTTGTCGCATCCCCACCACCAGTAAAGCCGAGCTCACCATTGCTATAACCTAACATGTGAAGGTTGATTTTATCGTATTTAGATAAACGGTATTCCCCAATATCTGTACGAGCCACGGAGAATACGCTGTCTTTTGGATCAATGTACTCGCCATTTTCAAGAACCATCGTCAACTTTTGTTCCTTTGTAGGATGTTTTGTTTTGAAAGTAACGACCTCTCTACCTTTAACATGGCTATCTACGACAGATACGTCTTGTACCTCTTGATTATAAGAAGTAGAAACGCCACCCATATACTCAACACCAGCTGCATTTGCCATAGCTACATTACATGCCAAGCAAGCACCTACCAATGCCATTAATAACTTACGTTTGTTCATGTTTATCTCCTTAGTATTACCTTTTCTTCAATCTTAACTTCACTAAAACTGAATCACTTAGCTGCCTTTCATAGGTGTTAAAGTTAATCACTCGTTGAAGCCCGAAGTAAATAAAAGCGTATACTAACATACTAATAATCAGAATATAAATAGATTTGTTTAAATCAATATAAGGAATAATATATAAGCCCGCTGCTGTTACCACGATAGTAACGAGGGACAAGCGGAAAATTTCTTTCCAGAAATGAATGATGTTCAGCTTCATTGTCCGTTGGTAGTACACATTCATGATGAGGCCATTGCCTAGCACCATAGAAAGACCAGTAGCCGCCGCACCACCGACGATGCCGTACGCATCAATCCAGAAGTATGCAAGCACTACGTTTAAGGTACCAACGAGAACATACACTACAGCGCGCACATGATATACATTGCGAGCCTGCATGATAGCAAGACCTACGTTCTGGATCAAGTCGATGGTAAAAGGTGCAATGATGAGCAAGGTAATGATATATACCAAGTCAAAACCATCGCCAACCCAGTAATGAAGGAAGCTATGTCCAAATACGATAAATCCGCTGAGGATTAAGGACAATAAATAAAACTGTAAACGCCCTATCTTGAGGAATAAGCTTTGGAACTCTTCGTCGCTACAACGATTCGTAACCATAGCTGTAATCTTCGGTAACAATGTACCTGAAACGGCGAGAGCAATATTCATATAGTTAATATAAATCTGACTCGCAATGGCGTAAATCGCAACGGATTCAGCGCCCATTTTCATGCCTAAAAGGAGCTGATTACTTTGCCAGAACACTTGGTCCACGATAGCTACTACGAACATGCTAAGAGATAGATTGCGCATGGCGAGGATAATCTCATTATCCCAGCCGCGGTACACCAACCTAACGCCTAATTTGTTGTGGCAGTATAAAACTTTCACAATGACCAGCACCACATTGAAGATAGTTTGTACGAGGACAACACTCAACGCCGATGGATAGATCATAATCATACCGATAATTGCAAAGGGTTGTAGCAAGATTTGTAGTAAACTAACGGAACGATGAAATATGAAGCGCTCTTCGGAAATGATGACCGCATCAAAGACCTTAGATGCGAAAAGCACCAATAGGTTCAGTAAGAGTAATAAGAAAATATTTTGAGCACTACCGATCATAGATGGGTCTAGGGTAGCCCCAAAGATATATGGAATACAAAAATAGAATATGAGACCTACGAGACTAAGGAGTATGCCAATGCCTACGTAGAGGATGAGAGACATCGTTAAGAGCTTATCGATTTTCTCTTGATCTTGTAACGTCTTATATTTTACTAAAAATCGGGTAATCGTTGCAGATAACCCGAAGTCTAGTACGTTGAAATAAGCGATAATAGAGCCGAGCAAGCGGTATAAACCAAACTCAGCAACGCCGATAAAGGACAGTAGAATCGGTACATAGGCTAAGTTAACGATGGTATTTCCTAGCAAGAGTGCATAGGACAACAAGGTGCCAACCTTTCTCTGTTTGGAAAAATTCTGAGACATAGAGTTTCTCCTATTCTACCGATCAAACATCTTGAAGTTAAATTGGTACTCAATATTCATACTCGACGGAAATGGGTTACGCCAATTTGAATAGTAATCTTGTGGTATGGCAGACATCGTATTTAAGAATGTATACATATACAATAATAATATAATATAACCCCATTTAAAGTTATAGGTTTTATCTTTCACCTGTAACAAGAAATTGGAATTTAAGTATTGAATTGTATACGGCATAATGAGAATAATAAAATACTCAAAATATTTAGTTAAGCGCGTAATTGGTAAAGAAAAGGCAAACAAGAAATGACCTAAAATCCCTAAGAACCAAATGTTTAACAAGCCTTTATACTGTGGCTTAAGTTCTAAAATCGCTAAACGAGCAAGGGAGAATAAGCCAAAATGATAAAACATATAAAATCCTGTCATTTTAACAGAGTCTACATCAGAAAGATAACTTAAATAACGACCATCTACCTGCAATATAGCAAACAAAGTAGATAAAAAGGTTAATACAATATTAAGCTTAAATACGATGAAGGTTAAAATAAATACGATAGCGTACTTGTACCAAGAGAATACTCTAGTAGGCACAAAGTATAGTACGGCAGCTACGACAGCACTATAGTGCATAGATGCAGCAAGGGCTACTACTAATAAATATTTCCATAAACTACGTTCTAAACAGTAACGGTACCCCCAAAAGATAAGAACCATGCTAAGACCTTGTCGAATACCATTTAAAGAAAAGAAATACTCTAAACAGTAAAATAATGCGACAGTTAAAATTTGGATTTCCGTATCTTTTATGTAATACTTAATAGCGCTCCATAAGATTAACATAATTGGGAGCTCATAGGCGATAAACATCACCTGATAAGAGAAATGAAACTGACGTAAGAATTCAACCAATAATAAAAATGTTGGTTCTGGGTATAAATCATCAATTTTAACTGTATCAAATAACACTATATACCAGTCATAGTCCGTGCCAATTTCAGATCTAAATAAGCCGAAGAAAGTTAATACCACCATTACGAGGATGGGCATACACTTTTTATACTGTGGCGGAAGTAAACGCTCCGCCACAATGGAGGTTAGTATAAATATGGCCAGACCAATCCAAAATGCCATAGGATCACCTAATCTTTCATGCCACTCATACGTCTAGTGTATTGCACATAAATAAATGCACCTGCAATCACTAAGTATAATAAGCCGCCCGCAACCATTACATAAAGTTTACGTGGCCAAGAATGTTTCAATGGTAATGTAGGCTCGTTGATAACGCGCATATCCATACCATCGATATTTTCTTTAATTTTTAATTCTTCTAAGCTCTTAGTTAGCAAGTTGTATGTATCGGCAGATACTTTAGCATTACGTTGTAATTCTAAGAACTTAACGGATTTTTGAGATAATTGATTAGATTGTTCTATATTTTGTTTACCCAATGTATCAAGTTGAGCAAGAGCCGCTTGCGCTGCTTCGATGTTATTCTTAGCAACTACGCGTTTTTGTAACAAGTCCATTTGCACTGGGCTGATTGTTACGTTTTCAGAAGCGATGGATTTCGCTACTGTTTTAGATAATTCGCCTTCTAAGTAAGCAATGTTTTCTTTAACTTTTATAACTTCTGGATAATCATCAGTAAATTTGAATTGTAATTTAGCTAATTTTTCGTTTTCGCTGAACAATTCTTTACGGATAGATTGGATTTCAGAGTTGTCCGCCATTTGGGAATCTACTAATTTTTGGTTTTGGCTATCGATTTGAGCCTCAATAGAGCCTAATACAGCAGTATTTGTATTGATTTTTACAGTTTCTTCTGCTTTTGCTTTTTCATAACCAGATGTTCTTTCCAACAAGATTTTTTCTTGTTCTGTTGGAGAGAATACGCCATTTTCTTGTTTGTATTTTTCAAGAGTCGCTATATCTGCATCCATTTTTTGTTTAGCTGCTTCGTTTTTCTTTTCCAAGATTTTAACTAATGTAGAGTCTTGTGCAGAGCTTACATCAGCAATAGCATTTTTCAAAGATTCAACTACATCACTAGCAATGCGTTGTGCATTTTCAGGAGAGTCTGCAGTAATAGTAAAGGACAAGATAGAAGTACCACGAGGATTATCTACTTGCATGTATTTTTTTACGAAATCGTCAGCATCGAAGTTTTCTTTTTCTGCATCTTCATTGCCTAATTTTTTAATAACAGGATTGATAACCTTATCACTCTTAAGTACGGACATATAGTCTAGTACAGAGTCACCACTGGAAATACCTGCTAGTGTTAATAATGCAGCGTTTTGTGCCAACGCACCAAAGGCTCCAGCTTTTGGTTTTACTTGAATCATTACACTAGATTGATACTGCTTTGGCAGCAAGAATGCTAATAAAAGGAATATTACAAAGATGCCTCCCATTAAAACAAGGAGTAATTTCTTATACTCTTTGATAATATCCTTTATAAGCTGATATGAAATAACTTTCGGTCCCATACAATTCCTTTCTTTGACAATACATAAACTATCTACGTCTAAATTTATAACGATAATAAACAACTACTATCCAATATAGCTTCATCTGTAACAAACACACAATTAGCTGCTTCTTACTACTTAAAATTGAATCTACTACTAAAGGATGTAATGTGGCCAATCTTTTTACGCATTTATAATACGAGGATGTAGTAAAATTATCCTCTAACGCCGCATACTTGTTTAATAAATCGATTATTTGATAAATATAAATAGTATTATAACTTGTTGGACAATGCTCCTTTAAAAAACTATATTCTATCTCCATTTTAAACAGGTCATCAGAAAAGGTTTTTTCTGTGTATAAAGTGCTCAATGATATTTTTGTATCATAGTGAAAGTATTGATATAAACTATCTTCTTCTATTTTATAAGATGTGATGAATCTATAATAGGAGAAGTTAAAAACTTGGTCTTCTGCTACGGATAAACTCTCATCAAATCTAAGATGATGCTCATCGATTATAGATTTGCGATACAACTTTGCTACAGGTCCCCGAAGCCAATCAATAAGACTATAATATTCTTCAAATAAGTTACCTTTAAGTGGTGCTTTATGTTTGCGCAACTTTTTTTTATAAATACAGCCATTTCCATCTACATATATATCTTGTAGAGATCCAATAACAAGATCTGCCTCGGTACTCGCATTAATAAATAATTCCAAATAAGTATTAGAAATAATATCATCACTGTCAACAAAGACAACAAACTCGCCACAGGCTGTATCTAACCCTATATTACGAGCTGAGCTGACTCCACCATTTTTTTTATGTATTACATGAATCTTCGAACTTATTTTTGCTAGTTGATCACATAGTTCTGATGAGCCATCTGTGCTACCATCATCAACTAAAATCAATTCATACTGTTCATAACTTTGCTCCAGTATAGAATTTACACACTCCGTTAATTGTTCTTTAACATTATATACTGGAATTATAATACTAATTAAAGGCTTCTCCATAAAACTACTCCAACATCTAAGGTTATTAATAATATATGACACATCATCCACTTGGTTTACAATTAAATATATTTATTTACGACGTTAATATATCATTTGTGTCATTATTTCTTTACTTATTAAAATAAGTGTATGTTTTAACTAGTCCATCATGAAGATTACATTTAGCTCTAAATAAAAGATCTCTTTCTGATTTTTCAGTTGCCAATACAGAATCTCTAATATCACCTAATCTAGGTTTTTCATATACTACATCAATATTTTTATGACTTATACTTCTAAATTCATCCACTAATAAATTAATAGAACTAGGAATATTAGTACTTACATTATAGATACCATTAAACTGGCTTTGCATACCTAGAATATTAGCTTCAACTACATCATCAATATATATAAAATCCCTAGTTTGTTCACCATCTCCATAAATAACAATCGAATCATCTTGAGATATGGCTTTAGAAAAAATACTAATAACTCCACCTTCCCCCCCATTACCTTGTCTAGGGCCAAATACATTAGAATATCGATAACAGATATACTGTAATCCATATGATTCATGATAAATACGAAGATAATGTTCTGCCGTAAGCTTTGTTAGTCCATAAAAAGAAGACGGATTCCCGGTCATTGTCTCATCTAATGGTAAGGTAGTTAAATTACCATATACAGCAGCAGAAGATGGCATTAAAAATTTCTTAATATCTAACTTTACAGAAACATTGAGTAGATTTATTAGCCCCATCAAATTAATATCACAATCTAACATAGGGTTATTCATCGAGGTTGTGACCTCTGTTTGTGCAGCCTGATGAAAAATATAATCTGGTTTAAACAATTCTAACGTAGAATATAGTTCTGAACTCCGAATATCCAGTTCCACAAACTCGGCCTTCGGATTAACAAAATCCTTATTCCCTGTATATAAATTATCAATAACTTGTACCGCATGGCCCTCTTTAATTAAACGGTCAACTAAATGAGAGCCAATAAAACCTGCTCCACCTGTTACAACTATTCTCATTATTTTCCCCTTCATATAAAAGCTTCTATTATTAAATGAACATAAAACAGCAACTCTTTATCTTTAAATACCACTCTTCCTATAAAATTAAATCTTATAAGCTTTAATACTTGATACTTTACGTTTATCCTCAGCAGGTATTTCCATATAATTATGACCATATAAATTACTTAAATATGTATCGTAACATGAAAAAATCTCTAATGTTAAATCTCTAAACTCTATAGGGACACGTTTTTCAAAAGCATCCTTTACCATACATTCAGCTTCACCATAAACGCCACCAGTAATAGCGCCTACATGATTAGAAGTATTATAATCATACTGTTTTGCTAATTGATCTAATTTATGAGCCCAATATTTATATCCCACACATTTAGCCAAAATAATTAATATAGACTTGATACATGCTCTAGTAAATGATTTACCATGTCCTAATTTAGCATCACATAGTTCAAGCATCTTACTATAAATTTTACGTTTTTTATAGATACTAATAACTTCATTTTTATCATTTGGTAATCCATCAACAGGCATAATATCCATAAATAAAAACTGATTAGCATTACTGTACTCATCTTCAATCCTGATATCAAGCTTTTCTAATCGTGCAAAAGGATATTTTGAGTTATTACGCTCAATAGATCTAAGCAGGTAATTGCTATTTAAAACCTTTGGAAATATAGTAATTAATTTTTCATAATCTGGCCGACTTAAACAAATGTCTATATCATCATCCCAAGGAATAAAATCTTTATGCCTAATGGCCCCTAATAATGATCCTCCTGATAGCGAATATTTAATATCATTCTCTTTACAAAAGGAATCAAACTCTTTAAGCATTATAAATAAATGATCTTGAATTTCAGATATAGTCAACATTATTAAAAATCCCCTAATTTTCAAACCATACTAACTTCATTTGTCGTATAAATTCATCTTCTGACCAGTCTTCAATACCGAATCTAGGTATAGAAAATGGATTAGCATTAGAATGAAGCTGTGCTCTTCTAGTACTAACTGAATATGTGAATCCTAGATCTTGAACAATTTGTTCTGTCACTTGATCAAAACTTTCTTTATGACCAAAAGGATACGCAAAAATATCTATATCCGTGTGTAACAAATTCTCTAAAAAAAGCTTAGAAGATTGTATTTCATGTATTTGCTCTTCTCTACTAATTTGTTTCAACGCTGGATGGTGTATAGTATGCGCTCCTAATGTAATTAACTGACTTTGATATAACTCTATTAACTCCGACGAAGTCATAGTCCTATTATTAGGATTAACCTTCAATCCATAAAATTCATACCATCTGTCTAATATCATATCTCTTTCATTAGGATGTAGAGTAAAAAGCATATGGTGTAACGTATAAAAACTATGTAATCTCTTTGTATCATCGGATATATCAAATACATGTCTTTGATTTAATATATCTAACTCAATTAATTCTCTTAGATTTTTATTTTCGAATAAAACAGTTTCTAATCGATCCCACCAAAACTCTTTATCTGTATCTACACCCCCAGAAGTTATAAATATCGTAGCTGGTACTTGATATTTTTTTAAAATTGGAAATGCATATTTATAATTATCATAATAACCATCGTCAAATGTAATAATAACCGACGGTTCCTTTATATTGTTATGTTTTAAATCACCAAAAGTTATTACATTATACTGGCTTTTTAAGACTTTAATATGACTATCAAAATTTTCAGGTGTTACATTGATATTAAATAAGTCTCTGTTTAAATAATTAATTCTATGATAGAGTAATACGGCTACTGGTTTATCAATCATATTATGAATTATATTAATAGGTGCCCATCTTTTTCTATAAATAGAGCGAATCCATGGTAAATTTTCTTTTATATACCCTTTTAAACTCATTTTTTTTCCTTATATATTTTTTCAATTTTTTTTATTGCATCACGAGAATCATATCCCAATGCCTTAATTTCATTTCTACAATCAATAAATTTATTCTTCTTAAATCTAAATAAAATCTCTTGAGCCCATTTTTTAGAATTATCAATTGGTAAAGAGACACATAAGTCTGTTAGCATAACCTCTTGTGTAATCGTATCAGAAACTAATATTGGTATACCTAATGCTTGAGACTCAATAGCAATTAGCGGTAGCCCTTCAAATAAAGAAGGTAATATCATAATATCTATAGCTTGCATAACATCCACAGTGTTATTTACATACCCCATAAAAATAACCTTGTCAGATATAGCTGCTGATTTTACAAGACTTTCAATCTTATGCCGTTCTACACCATCACCCAAGAGAAATAAATAACTATTAGGATTTTGTTTTAATACCTCTTTAAATATATCGATAATAAAAGGGTGATTTTTAACAGGTGTAAAACGACCAATATGTCCTACTATCAATGCATCCTTAGGAATGTTAAATTTTTGTCTAACCTCCAACCCTAGATTTATATTTCTATCGTATAAATCCAAATCGATAGCATTATGTAATAAATAATATGAATCACTATCTATACAAATTCTAGGAAACATCCATTCTGATGCCTTAGTAGAGCAGCCTATATAAGTATCAACCGAATAAGGTAATAAAATTCTTCCAACCTTATGTAATCCTGACTTTAGAAAGCGTACAATTTTTCGATTATCATCTATACTAGAGCTATGCGCATGTAAAATAATAGTTTTAAATCCAGCTAATTTAGCAATCAAAATAGGAATAATATTGACATAAGATTGATGAAAATGAATGATATCTTTTCCTTCAGAAAGTAGGCACTTCATTTTTTTATAAAACTGAATAATATGATACGGTCTACTAACCGTCTCTACCTTATAATTTACATCAAAATTTTGAGGATCATCATAACTCAGTAATGTTAATTCAAATTCTTTTTTATCAATCATTCTATACAATTGAAGAACATAAGATGTTAAACCACCCATATCTTTATCTATAGGAAGCTCTATTACCTTTATCATATCAGTATATTATCTCCCAAATAATTTACGTTTTAAGAATAAGCCACCTTTTTTCAACCAGTTTTGTGGCTCCATAAAGGATACATTTTGTTCCTTATAGTCAATATTATTTGCTTCAATCCATACATCTAGCAAGATTTCGCTTACAAAGCCATAAATACGCGCTTCGTATGTATCGTAATTGGAAATATCGACGCGATGTTCAATCTCTTCCAAGATAGAGAACATCCACTCGCAGTATTGATCAAATAGGTCGCGACGCATGACAAACATGTTGAACATATGCGCCCAGGTGCGATTGCAAACCTTTGTGAAAGCAGCGCTATATTCTGGATATTTTTCAGCGATGATTTGCTCTGCCGCATCAAGGCCGTCGCTATGATGAGCATTATTATAATGAGAACGGTTGGATTCAATATAATATTTACGTTTATCTGCTACTACTACAGGATACTCTGAAAGCAATTTCTCCCATTCTGCGCCTGTAAGAATTTGATTTTTTTTATCCTCTACAGAACGAACCTCTTTGCGAGTAAAGTAACGTCTGTAATGAACGAGACCAATATAGTTCGCATCAAGATTTTTCCAAGCCCAATATAAGCCTGTTAATTCACAATAATTTGCATTTTTTGAAGATATATTATCTCCCGTATGATCACCCGTATAGCCAATATCCGCCTTGCCTTCTCGACCTACATGGATTGGCAGATAGACAGGGTCTTCTGGCATCCAATATTGTTTATGGGTGGCTACTAATATTTTAATATTCACTATATTCCCACCTTACTAATTTCCTATATCCCATAAAAATACTATAAATATAAGTATCTTATGCCTTAATTTTCATGAGTTTAGAATTTCCAAAAATCCAAGAAGTTATTTTAAATCTATCAAAAAACATAACCATAAGAATTGGTATTATTGTACTAATAATACAAGATAGCAATATAACAACTATAATATTGTCGATAAATAAGTTTTTAAATATTGTTCTTAATGGGCTTGAGAAATATAAATGCAAGATATAAATCCCTAGGGAATATCGACCACAAATATTCCAGAAAGTAATCAATTTTCTATCTTTTAATTTAAAAAATAAAATAGCAAGAAAAGAGGATGCGCCTAATGCACATACAAATTTAAAAGCCGTATGGACTGTAGTATATGGAAAACTTATACTCGCCATCAAAATACTAATAAGTCCAACGATAAGCAAATTTTTACTTATAATATTTTTTATACTTTCATAATACGTATATATTACAGATCCTAAAGTAAAGTACACTCCACCATAGATAATTGAGTTAACAACTTTAAATATACCTTCTACTGGTGGTAGAAATAAATATAATAGCAAGAATGTTATAAAAATCACTAAAGATTTAAATAAAGACTCAAATAGAGGAACAAATACAAATAACCAAATAAGCACATATAAAAACCATAAATAAGAAAGCGGAGCAATATATATATGCATTAAGTCTGAAAAAGTAAAAAAATCACTCATTTGAATTTTCCCATAAAGAGAAGCATAATATTTTGATATCCAAAAGACAACTGAAAATAAAAGATACATAGGAATCAAATTCAAAAATTTATTAACAATATTTATTACAATCCCTGTATTTTTTTTTGACCAAGTAAGTTTATATAAGAAACCACTAATCAGAAAAAATAATGGCATATGGAAACTATAAATCAAATTGTGAGTCAATTGTAAACTCCATTGGTATTCAGGAAATATTCCAGCCCTTAAATAACCAAGAACAACATGACCAACTACAACTAAAAATATAGCAAATCCCTTTAAAGAATCTAACCATTCTATTCTCATTTATCGAGTTCCTTTTTACATAATTCTAATGCACTAGCTATAACTTTATCCATATCGTAATATTTATATTCCCCTAAACGACCACCGAATATTACATTAGAAACTATTTTCGCTTTCTTTACGTATTTAGCATATAAATCTAAGTTTTTTACATCATTAACTGGATAATATGCTTCTTCACCAATTTTCCAATCTTTAGGGTATTCTTTTGTTACGTATGTAACAGGCTGCGTACCAAATTCAAAATGTTTATGTTCGATAATACGAGTATATGGTATTTCGCCTTCTGTATAATTCACAACTGCCACGCCTTGAAGGTTTTCCTCTTCAAGACGCTCTGTTTCAAAATGAAGACCGCGGTATTCTAATACACCTTCAGAATAGTCAAAGTATTCATCAATAGGACCAGTGTAGATAATTTTACCTGCCAACGCTTCATATTCATCACGATGTTTAAGGAAATCTACACCTAAACGTACCTCAATACCTTCTAACATACGCTCAATCATCTTTGTATAGCCACCAATTGGAATACCTTGGAAGCGATCATTAAAGTAGTTATTATCGTATGTATAACGAACAGGTAAACGTTTAATGATGAAAGCTGGTAGCTCCGTACATTTACGGCCCCACTGTTTCTCTGTATAGCCTTTAATAAGCTTTTCATAAATATCTGTACCAACTAAGCTAATTGCTTGCTCTTCCAAATTTTTTGGTTCTCCTGAAATTACTGCACGTTGCTTATTGATAATTTCGTTAGCCTCTTTTGGTGTACGAATATTCCACATCTTAGAAAATGTATTCATATTGAAAGGTAAGTTATACATTTCACCTTTATAGTTAGCTATAGGACTATTTACATAATGATTAAACTCAGCAAATTGATTCACATAATCCCATACATGTTTCATTGATGTGTGGAAAATGTGAGCACCATAAACATGGATATTAATATCATCTTTAGTTTCACAATACATGTTACCTGCTATATGATTTCGGCGATCAATAACTAATACTGATTTACCTCGTTTATTTGCTTCATGTGCAAATACAGCACCAAATGGTCCTGCACCGACAACTAAATAATCATATTGTCTTTTCATATATACCTCTATTTTTTTATACCTAAACAAAGTAATCGTGAATAATGATTTTTTCTTAACATATAACCAATGAAAATAGATACAATAGTAGATGCTACGAAACATACAATAAATGCTTCATAATACAAGCCTAATTTAGACCAAAGTAGAATCCTAAATGGAATTTTAACAATATCGCTGAATATATAGATATCCATTGAAACAGTACCTAAGAAAATTAAAAGACTGTTATACCATCCAACTCTATTATGAATTTGATTAGCTACATAATATGTAATATTAATGCCTGAAATAGCAGTTATGATATTAAGTATTTTAAACATATTAACATCGAGCAGTAATACATAATTGCCTATGCTAAAAACAACAATAGATACAAGTACAATTACTGACGATTTGATGTAATCCAAAAGCTTATATTGTTTAATATATAAGCCTAACACATAGAAAAACTGAAAATACAATATACTTGAAACCATTGATATGGAGGAAATATTTATTACATCAGAAAAAACAGCAATAAGTAAGGATATACTTAATAAACTTACATTTACACGTTTAACTAATAACCCCATAAGAATGGAAATAAAGAACAAGCAATATAAAAACCAAAGTTCTCCATCAGGGTTAACACCAATAAAAATTTTCCATATATCCTGTGCATTTATTTGTTGATTTGCAAATTTAGATAAGGCTAATTTAAACGGAAAATATAATAAACCTATTGTAAAGTATGGAACCATTAGCCTTATAAATTTGTCTTTTACAAACTTATTAAACCCTTCTTTCAAAGGTATATGCATGAAATAACCGGCTACAAAGAAAAAAACAGGCATATGAAAACTATAAATTATCGTTCTCATTAAATATAAAGGATAGCTAGCAATCCCACTTGCGCTTGCTTGATCTGGTACTGAATGACCTAGTACAACAAGTAAAATAGCAATCCCCTTCATGATATCAAAACTACTATCCCTCATAGTTAATACTAGTAAGCCCCTTTCGATTTAATAACAGCAAAAACTGTTTTTACTAGATACACAATATCAATCCATACGGACCAGTTGTGTACATACCAAGAGTCCATAAGAACTCGTTCTTCATACGTCGTATCACTACGACCACTTACTTGCCATACCCCTGTAATCCCTGGTGGTACGAGGTAGAAGTCGTTAATATATTCGCCATATTTTTCAACTTCTGCACGCACGATCGGTCTTGGGCCTACAAGGCTCATATCGCCAATCAATACATTCCACAATTGTGGCAATTCATCAAGACTTGTTTTACGAAGGAATTTACCAATTTTTGTAACACGAGGATCATCTTTTAATTTGAAATCACGTTCCCATTCTTCACGGGCTTCAGGATTTTCTTTCAAATAAATTTCCAACGCCTCTTGTGCATTAGGCACCATGGAACGGAATTTATAACAAGGGAATTTCTTACCCCCTTGGCCTACACGTTTATGACCAAATACGATAGGACCTGGAGAGTCTAAGTAAATTAAGATAGCTACAATAGCTATTACAGGCAAAATCAAAATGCCACCGATTACTGTAGCTGTAATATCAAAGATTCGTTTAAAGAGACGATTGCGTCGTTGAGCGAGATTATTTTTTACCTCTAAAATCAAGGTTTGCTCGTTCATCAAGCCCCGTGCTTGAATATTCGCTGCAGGAATACCGAATAACTCAGGAACGAAGGTTACCTTTTCAACAAGAATTTGCAGTTTATTAATCAAAGTGACTAATTTGTGAGATTCCAAGCCTGGCGCACAGACGAGAACATTTGGAATATTATATTTCTTAATTACTGCTTCAGCATCGTTGAATTTGCCAAGGCATTCGTATTTGTTAGCTAATACAGAGGATTTAGGATGATCATCTACAAAACCTACAATTTTATACATCGCAAGCGGCATGTTGCTGAAATGAACGTCCACGAGCTCTGCTGTTTTACCAGCCCCTACAAGTAATACAGGAATAGCTAAAATGTTCAATTTAATAAGCGTACGAGCTAAGATATAACGGAATACAATGATGTAGAGTAATATAAACCCATACGATAAAATCACGAACAAGCGAGATACATTATTTAAAATATGACCTGCGTACATTAAAACGATAGACAATACAATGCCAATAGTAATACTGCGGAAGATGATTTTTACCTTTTCCCAGTAGGCTGTATCGATTTTATATCCATTATTCAAGAAGAGAACTAGTATGAAGACTAAGGGTGTTATAATATAGGCATACCAATAATCAATATTTAACACCATATTTCTTTCACTAAATGGTAAAAGCAAACGCAAATTATAAGCAGATATAATACCACATATAACAGAAATATAATCCACTATCAACATCAACATTTTTACAATGATATTAGAGTTAACATATTTTTTTTCCATATATACTCCCCTATAACTATCATAACTACTCATTATGAAATTCTACTAATTTTCCATTTTTTACATTAAACTATCTATATTACAATATACACAACAAGAGGTTATAACCTAATGAAAAAACCTATTAGTACATTAATAATCGTATTAATTATTACTTTTATTTGGAGTAATTCTTATCAAAACAGCACCGATTCTTATAGATTCAGTATGTACTTTACTACATATATCGAAACCCTATTAATCAAACTCGGATTTTATCCAAACATTAATATAATGGGTCTCTATATCCGTAAGCTTGCTCACCTTACAGAATTTATGGCGCTAGGTGCAGTCATTTACTATACTTTCAAACAAGTTTTTAAAACACATATAGCAAAAAAAAGCATCCTATTAGCATTCTGCATTGCTTCATTAGATGAAATCATCCAGATTTATACACCAGGTAGGACAGCAACAGTTACCGATGTTTTGCTTGATACAATAGGCTCTATGATTGGTATTCTAATCATGAAGGGCCTTCTCAAACTATTTCACTAAGCTGCCTATCCTAGAACTAATCTCCCTATTCTAAAATAATATGCTTATTTATTTCTCAATTTTAAACACACTTATATCTGTCAGCTTTAATTCACGATAAATTTCATTATTTATACTTATAAAAAAAAGGTCATTTTCTCAACACAACATCAAGAAAACAACCTTCTTCCTTTATATAATGATAATAAACTCTCTTAATTTCATTATATTAATTTTACCATATTCTCATGTAGTTTTCATATAAACTATTTATAAAATGTTACATTTTTTACTCATAAAACAGCTTATATATTGGCACCTCTAATAATGCAGCTCAACACTCTAAATCCTGTATTATTAATGCTCTAACCAACCACGGAATTTATGAGATGTACCGTCGTTGGAATCTAAATTCTCTAAGTATATATAAGAGTTTTCCATGTCTACTTTAATACCTAAAGATTTTTTCTTAGATTTTGCCATATTAATAGCAAGACCTAATACGTTTACAGTCTTAAAGAAATATTCTGTAGCAGTTAACTCTTCTAAATCATGATTTGCATCTGCGATCATACGCAATTTATAATATTTAGAATCACCATACATTTTAAAAGTAAAGATGGCTTGTTTAGATGCTGCATCAAAATCGATTTTATATTTTTCAATAGCCCCTTCTAATGTAGTGTGAGCGCTATCAGTAGTAGTGTCTACCACTAGATTCATGATCAAATCCATTGGATTATTCATCATCATAAATGTAGTACTCATGTCTTCTCCCTCAATATTTATCAAATCTGAATTATACTAACCCTAAACCTTAATATTTGATATTTAACAATTTCGATATTGATAGTATACATGATAATTGTAAAATTTCTACATTAAAGTTATAAACTTTTCATGAATTCTTCATTTTTATTAAACACCGATTGTAAAATCAAGTTGAACAAGTAACACAAAAAGTCCATAAGACTCTCTCCCTTTGGTAGAATGTAAGTGCCTAAACTTCATTCACAAGGAGAAAATCCCTATGGA
>ENA-OWND01000751-OWND01000751.1-metagenome-genome-assembly--contig:-NODE-751-length-21456-cov-8.943133_pt1 | contig 21456 bp, 23 predicted proteins | sample MGYA00245342_ERZ651119 | MGnify/ENA primary metagenome ERZ651119 (study PRJEB26857, sample SAMEA4031756) | metagenome | biome: human; feature: oral; material: saliva | place: Philippines | collected 2014... | reverse complement strand
TTTGGTTTTAACTTTAAATAATAAAATAACAAAAAGTAAAATTTCTTTTAAAGGGAGAAAGATGAGCTTAAATAGAAGAGAATTTTTAAAATTCAGTGCAGGAGTTAGCGCAGCTGCATCATCTCTATCAGGTGGTGCTTTGCAAGGTGCTGCAAATGGAGGCGAAAAGCACGTTCATAGCTTTTGTGAGATGTGCTCTTCAAGGTGTCCTATCGAAGCAAAAGTCGTTGATGGCAAAGTTCGCTTTTTAAGTGGCAATCCAAAAGCTGGCGGCACGGCAACCTCTCTTTGTGCAAGAGGTGGCTCAGGACTTAGCCAGCTCTATGATGAAAATAGGATCAAAAAGCCATTAATCAGAGCTGGTGAGAGAGGCGAAAATAAATGGCGTGAGGTTAGCTGGGATGAGGCGCTTGACTATGTCGCTTCAAAGATGCTTGATATCAAGCAAAAGTATGGCCCTGAAAGCTTTGTATTTACCTGTAAAAGCTCGCAAACACACAAGCTAATGGTAAATTTTGCCTCAGCTTATGGCTCGCCAAACTGCTTTTCACACTTTTCATGCTGTCCGATCACCTATCAAATGGTCTGCGAGCAGATGTATGGCATCGCTAAGCTAAAAAGAGACTTTGCAAATGCAAAATACGTTGTAAATTTTGGTCACAACCTCTTTGAGGGCATCGTCATAGCTGATGCTAAAAAGCTTGCTAAATTTGCAGCTAGCAAGGATACAAAGCTACTTGTGCTTGAGCCAAGATTTAGCGTTGTAGCTGCAAAGGCTGATGAGTGGCTACCAGTTAAACCAGGCACTGACCTTGCCTTTGTGCTAGCGCTCATCAACACTTGGATACAAAATGGCACTTACGATAAAGAATTTATTGAGAAATTTACAACCGGCTTTGATGAGATCGTAAAGAGCGTCGAGGGCAAAACACCTGAGTGGCAAGAGGCAATTACTGGCATAAAAGCAAGTGATGTTAGACGCATCGCTGATGAAATTTACAAAGCTGCTCCAAGAGTTATCATCGACTTTGGACACAAGACAACCACCACAAGAGCTGAATACATGAGGACAAAAGCCATCATGGTGGCAAATGCGATGATGGGCAACTGGGAGGTTAAGGGCGGTCTTTTTGGTGGCAAAAACGCAAAGACCTTTAACAAGCTAGTTGGCGAGGATAAATTCCCAGTTCTTAAAAACCCAGATGATAAATTTAAAGTGCCAAAAGTCACTAGACTAGACTTCGCTGGCGAGGCTGGAGCGCATAAATTTGTAAGCAGAAAACATGGCGTTTTGATGGATATAGATAACGCTATCTTAAACGAGAAGCCATACGCCATAAAAGGTTGGTTTAACATCCGCTTTAACCACCTCATAAACGTGGCTGAGACGATGAAGAGCATAGAGGCGATGAAGAAGCTTGAGCTCATCGTAGTGAGCGATGTCTATCTAAACGATATGGCGACCTTTGCTGATGTCATCTTGCCTGAGAGCAGCTACCTAGAGCGCGACGAGGGCATAGAGGACAAGTCAGGTCTAAAACCAGCTTATATGATAAGAAATAAAGTCGTTGATCCAGTTGGCGACACGAAAGATGGGGCGTTTATCTTTAGAGAGCTAGCACGCCGCATGAAGATAGATGAGCTTTACACTTGGAACGACATACGTGAGTTTAGGATGCAACAAGCTGGCGGAGATGTAAATTTACTTGCCGCACTAGAAAAAGATGGCTTTATCACGTGGGATGAGCCGGGAATTTTGTTTAGAGAAAAAGGCATGATCGATAAATTTATCGCTAAATATCCAGTCGCATCTAAATTTGTAGGTGAAAATGGCCTAATGGACGATATGGCTAAGCTTAAAACAAAAAGCGGCAAGATAGAGCTATTTTTACCTGATGTCGAGGCGCAGTTTGCAGGATATGGCGCGCTAAATGACAAAGATATGGACACATTTGACGGACACGAGCTTTGCTTAACCTGCGGCAAAACGCCTGTCCATACTAACGGTCACACTCAGGCAGTGCCATTTTTAAATGACCTTATGAGCGATAGCCCTATCTGGATCAATCCAAACACCGCTAAAAAGCAAAATTTACGTGACGGCGACACGGTTTTGGTCAAAAATAAATTTGGCGAGCAAAAGGGCAAGCTTATGGTGACTGAGGGCATTAGAGAAGATACGCTCTTTATCTATCACGGCTTTGGACACATCACGCCAGGCCTTAAGAGCATAGATCACGTAGGGCTTAACACAAGCGTGCTTCTTGATCCAGCTGAGGGTCCGGTGGCTGCGACTATGGTTACAAATGTTGGCGTTAGCATAAGTAAAGCGTAAGGATAGAAAATGAAAAAATATATGATGATACATGATGAAAATTTATGCATCGGCTGTCAAGGCTGCTCGGTAGCTTGCAGAAGTGCAAACAACGTGCCAAGGGGACTTTACCGCTTGCAGGTGCATGCAAAGATGAGTGGGACATTTCCAAATTTAAAGACTGACTTTTTACGTCAAAGCTGCGTTATGTGCGAAGATGCACCTTGTGTTGAGGTTTGCCCAACTGGAGCTAGCTTTAAAACAGCTGATGGCGTGACGCTGCTTGATCATAGAATTTGCGTTAGCTGCAAGTACTGCATCCTAGCCTGTCCATACGACGCTCGCTACGTCTTGCCAGATGGCGAGATAGGCAAATGCACATTTTGCTATGAGAGTAGGCTAGAAGAGGGCAAAGAGCCAGCTTGTGTTAGCGTCTGCCCTACAAATGCCCTAACTTTTGGCGACGTAAATGATGAAAACTCTAAAATTTCAAAGAAACTAAAAGAGAGCAAATACTACTTGCCAAAAGCGGAGTTAAACACAAAACCTTCACTTGCGATGATCGCAAATACAAAAGGAGCACACCATGAATAACATGTCAGGAAGCCTAGCTCAATACACAGAAATTTACTGGGGCTGGCCGATAGCTTTTTATCTATTTTTAGCAGGACTTAGTGCAGGTGCTAGCATCGTTGCTGTGCTCATCTCAAATAAATTTGGCAAGGATAACTACTACTTTAAAGCAGCCGCCCTTATCGCTCCAGTGGCGATCATCCTTGGACTTGCTCTTTTGGTGCTTGATCTTGGCAAGCCGCTTAGCTTTTACTGGATACTCTTGCTTTACAACTTTGACTCAGTTATGTCAATAGGCGTTGCGCTGCTTCTAGTTTATACGCCTCTTAGCGTTATATACGCGATTGGTGCGTTTAAAAATGAGATAGCAATGCTTAAAATTTCTCTTTTTGACGCGCTTGCAAATTTAGCTAGCAAGCTTTCAGGTTTGCTTGGAGTTTTGCTTTTCATCTTAGGCATCGGCGTTGGCGCATATACGGGCTTTTTGCTAAGTGCAGCTCACAAGATCGCACTTTGGAACACGCCAGTTTTGCCACTATTATTCTTAGTTTCTGGCTTAAGCTGTGCTGGTGCTTTTACACTGCTTCTTGGCGTGCTAAAAGATGAAAAGAGAGAGCAAAACCAAACTGCACACTTTTTATTAAAATTTGACTTTTTAGCGATCGTAGTCGAGTTTTTGCTGATAGTTGCTCTTTTCATGGTTGTAAAAGGTGCAAGTGCAAGTGGTGCGCAGAGCGTAGCAAACGCACTTAGCGCAAATTCTCTTGGGCTGATGTTTTATATCGGCGTCATAGGTCTTGGTATGGCTGTGCCTATCATTTTAGACTTAAGCGTTTTAAAGGTGCATGATTTCAAACGCGAATTTGCCGTGCTAAACGCTATTTTAGTCATTTGTGGTGTCTTTTTGCTAAGATATTACATAGTCTATGCAGGACAAATTTTTATTTAATACTTAAAAAAGAATTTTAATTTGAAATTTACCTATTAAGTATTACAATAGATAAAAATCTTATTAAAGTTTGTTTTTTAGGAGAGCATTTTGAAGATTTTGCTTTTAGAAGATGATTTGGGGTTTCAAGAGAGCGTCTGTGAGTTTTTGCAGACGCTTGGTTATGAAGTTACAGCGGTGAGCGACGGTCAAGAGGCTTGCGACTTGATAGAAAAAAATTTCTATCACCTTTTTATACTTGACATAAAAGTGCCTGGAGTAAATGGTCACGAAGTCATCAAGTATATAAGAAGTCTAAATCCAAACGCTCCTATCATGATAACGACATCTTTAGTTGATATCGATGATATGGCGATTGGCTATGAGCTTGGCTGTAATGAGTATCTAAAAAAGCCATTTGAGCTAGCTGAGCTTAAATTTAGAGTTGCTGAGCTTATGAGAAAGTACTATGGCACTGACGATAAGAACATAGTTAAGATAAATAACGAGTTTAGCTTCAACCTAAATAAACGTGTACTACTTAAAGATGGCAAGATGGTTGATCTTAGCGCAAAAGAGGTCGCTTTGGTCGAGTGTTTGGTCTCGCATCTAAATTCTTACGTCAGCATGGAGGAGCTTAGAGATCTTGTCTGGAACGACAAAGAGATCGAGGGCGCTGATATAAGGATGCACGTTTTAAAGATAAGAAACAAGACAAACAATAACTTCATCATCTCAAAGAGGCGCATAGGCTACAAGATAGATGCACAAGAGCTTTAAGATCCAGATCATAGCGACATTTGTCATAATGTCGCTCTTTTGCTTTCAAAGCTTTGTGATCTTAAATTTAAGTCAGAAAAATAGCAGCTCAAAGGCTCTCTTTGGCGCTATGAAGCATGAAACCATCATCAAAAATTCATTTCTCAAAAACGAAAATATAGTTAGCTCATTAAAATATAAATTTGCGATTTATGACGTAAATTTTAAACCAGTCATCTCAACGCTTAGCAAAGAGCCAAGTAGCTTTAAATTTGTAACTCTAGAAGAGGGCGGCTATCTTTTTTACAAGAGCTTTTTTATAAAAGATAAGACCCCTTACTACATCGTCGTAGAAAAGGAGCTTGATAACAAAAAGAACATCTTTTTAACAGCCATCATGCTACTTGTCATCCTTGTGGCGGTGCTTTTTATCGTCTATTTTTTATATCTAAGTAGCGTTAAGCCTTACAAAGAGTTTCAAAAGTATATGAACAACTTTTTTAACGACGCTATGCACGAGCTAAAGACCCCGCTTGGCGTAGCTGGTATGAACCTTGAGATGCTTGGTCTTGAAAACAAGTATATAACTCGCATCAAAAACGCTCTAAAACAGATGCAAATAACCTACGAAGATGTCGAGTACTTCATAAAACGAGGCTACATCAAATTTCCACTTGAGAGGTTAAATTTAGGCGAATACGTTAAAGAGCGAGTGAAATTTCTCTCAAGTGTAGCTGATGTCAAGCACATCGTAGTAAAGACAAATTTAGCAAGCGAGGCATTTACTATGCTAAGCAAGGTCGAAGCTCAGCGCATCATCGATAACACCATCACAAACGCCATAAAATACAGCCCAAAAGAGAGCGAGATAATAGTAAATTTAGAGCTTGAAGCAGATCGCATCGATCTTAGCGTACAGGACTTTGGCAAGGGGATAAAGGACGTCAAAAGGGTCTGGAAAAGATACGTCAGAGAGGATGAAATCCAAGGCGGTTTTGGACTTGGGCTAAATATCGTCAGCGAAATTTGCCAAAAACATGACATCATATATGGCGTCGATAGCGTTTATAATGAAGGCAGCACCTTTTACTATAAATTTAAACGAGCTTAGATTAAGCATAAAAGCGTAAAATGAAGCCTTAAATTTAGAAGGAAAAACTTTGGATAGAATCGTTGAAATCGAAAAAGTAAGCTTTGAAAATGACTTTGAAGTCTCGCTTAGACCGACAAAATTTGAAGACTACATCGGACAAGAAAAGATAAAACAAAATTTAGACGTCTTTATAAAAGCAGCCAAAAAGCGAAACGAATGCCTAGATCACGTGCTATTTTACGGCCCTCCAGGACTTGGCAAAACCACCCTTGCTCACATCATCGCAAACGAAATGGGCGTAAGTATCAAAATGACTGCGGCTCCCATGATAGAAAAGAGTGGCGATCTTGCGGCGATCCTTACAAATTTACAAGAGGGCGACGTGCTTTTTATCGACGAGATCCACCGCCTAAGCCCAGCTATCGAAGAGGTGCTCTACCCTGCGATGGAGGATTTTAGGCTTGATATTATAATTGGCTCAGGGCCTGCAGCTCAGACTATCAAGATAGACCTGCCAAAATTTACACTTATTGGCGCAACGACGCGTGCTGGCATGATCTCAGCGCCTTTAAGAGACCGCTTTGGGATGGACTTTAGGCTGCAGTTTTACACAAGCAGCGAGCTAAGCCGTATCGTGCAGATCGCCTCTGCCAAGCTTGGCAAAGAGTGCGATAAAAACGCCTCGCTTGAGATCGCCAAACGCTCACGTGCCACGCCTAGGATCGCTCTTAGACTATTAAAGCGAATTCGCGACTTTGCCGAGGTAAATGACGAGCTAATCATCAGCCACGAGCGCGCAAAAGAGGGGCTTAACGCACTTGGTGTAAATTCGCTTGGGTTTGACGAGATGGATATTAGGTATTTGGAGATTTTAATGCAAGCAAGGCGCCGTCCTATGGGGCTTAGCACGATCGCAGCGGCACTTAGTGAGGACGAGGGCACGGTTGAGGACGTCATCGAGCCATATCTGCTTGCAAATGGCTTTATCGAGCGCACGGCAAAGGGCAGGATCGCTAGTGCGAAGTGCTTTGAGACCTTTAACGTCAAGATCGATATCGAAAAAGGGCTTTTTGAGTAGCGAAATTTAAATTTGGAGCAAAAATGAGCGAGCCACATCTTTGTCCTAAGTGCAAGCAAAGGACGATTTACTTTGACGGGATCTGCTACTGGTGCAGGCAAAAAGAGAAGCTGGAGTTTTATGAAAATTTAAGCGAAGACGAGATCAAAAAGAGGCAGAAAGATATCCTCGCTCGCATTGACGAGCTATATAAATATGATGAAATTTACAGCGACCTCACATATATTTTTTATCTGCATGGTATTTGCGACGAGCAGATCATCGAAGAAGTGACAAAAAACAGCGGGTACTACCCACCTGAAATTTACAAAAAGGCTTCAATAAAGATCAGAGATGAGCTTATAAAGAGGCTTTCAAGCGAAGAAAATATAGTCAAGCTAAATCACATCCTATCAGCACTTGCATGGCAGGGTGATGAGGTGGTGAGAGAGCTATTTTTGAGGCTTTATGGTGCGTCAAAGCCTTGGAAGACGAAGCTTTATGCCGACACTGACGCATATGCTCAGACTGCTGGCTGGAGTTTTGATAGCAGTGGCAAGAGAAGAAGCCTTGTTTTTGATAGGTGTTTTGCCTGCGAGCCAAGTAAAAATGCAGATGCTAGCGTTAAATTTAAAGCAGCAAATGATGAAAAGTGTAAATTTTGTAGCGGCGAGATGCTGGAATTTGTCATCAAAAAAGAGAGCCTAAAGCGACTTGGGCTAGAGCTTAAAAATGACGCTGTGCTTAAATTTTGCCCTACATGCGTGGGCTTTGTGCAGTATTTTTGCCAAAATGACGGCAAAAGCGTGCAAACTGAGGTAGTAGGCGAGGGTGAGAGCGAAGACTATGTAAGAGAGGCTGTGGCGGTGCTTGATGGGCAAAATTTCGAGCTAGCCAGCGAGGTTTGCGCTCACTACTCATATATGATAGATAGTGAAATTTTACTTGGCGGATATCCGCAGTGGCTGCAAGACAGCGAGCATCTAGCCTGCCCAAAATGCGGTAAAACGATGAAATATCTAGCGCAAATTCCTTTTGGTGCTTTGATAGACGGCGAGGGCACGATCTATATGCAAATTTGTGATGAGTGCGAGGTTGTCGGAGCAAATTTTCAGTGCACGTAAAAGGCTAAATTTATAGGAGCTTTTGAGCTAGAAAATTTACGTAAGGCATAAATTTATCTAAATTTATTAAGCGGTGGCAGGCTAAAAATGCCAAAAGCCTGCTCTTTGCAAATTTGGCGCCAAAGCGTTTTAGTAAATTTATCAAGCAAATGAGTAGCTTTGATAAATCTGCTATAATTACCCCATTTTAAGGGAGCGAGATGAATAACAGGCTGTTTTTTGGAATTTTTGCGTTTTGTGCTTTGGCTTTGGTGGTCTATCTTTTTAAACCATTTTTACTTGACATTTTTATCGCAGCGCTGCTTGCTGTGGCTGTTGCGAACGTGCAGATCGCATTTTTAACGCTTACTAAAAACCGCAAAACGCTCTCGTCAGGACTTACGACATTTGCGCTTCTTTGCCTATTTATCGCGCCGCTTCTTTACGCAGTCGTAGAGATCGCGAAATACGCAGCTGGCTTTGATATAAACAACGTCACAAAGACGATTGAATTTATCAAAAACTACGACTTTAGCCTGCCAGAGTCGATAAATTTCTTAGAGCCAAAGATCAAGGAATTTATAGGCGGGCTTGATATCAAGATGCTATTTTCGCAAGTCGCTGCTAATCTTGCAAATTTAGGCAAACTAAGCCTTAAATTTGGCGTTGATATGATCATCATCCTAGTCTTTTTCTTCTTTTGCAACCTTTATGGCAACGAGCTTATAAACTACCTAAAAGAGGCGCTTCCGCTTAAAAAAGAGGACACTGAGTCGATACTAAGCGAGGTTGGCAACGTGATGGGCGTCGTTTTTTACTCAACCATTGCAAATATGATCATCCAGGGCTTTTTATTTGCCATTATCACCAGTTTTTACGGCTATGACGGCGTGCTAACTGGCATCTTTTTTAGCTTCGCTTCACTCATCCCAGTCGTTGGTGGCTTTTTGGCGTGGGCGCCTATTAGCATTTATGAGTTTGCAAATGGCAACACAGCAGCCGCTATCACGATCGCACTTTACACCATCATCGTGATCTCATTTGGCGCTGATACGTTGCTAAAGCCGCTTGTCATTAAATTTATAAACTCAAAACTAGTCAAGATACCAACAAAGATAAACGAGCTACTCATCTTTTTTGCGATGATCGCTGGCATCACGACGTTTGGCTTCTGGGGCGTGATACTTGGACCTGCGATCGTGACATTTTTTATCTCAACGATCAAGCTTTACACGCTTTTGCGAGAGAGAAATTTCGTATAAAATAGGGGCAAAATATGATATATGAAGATAAATTTATAAGAGTTGAGTGCGAAGAGAATGAGCTTCCGTGGGTGAAAATTTTTACCGCTAAGCCCTACCGCGAGCTAAGTGAGTGTGATGAGGCGAGCAGGGCTAGGCTTTTTGAGGCGATGCTGGTGGCTGAAAAGGCGATGCTTGAGTTTTATAAACCAACTAAGATAAACATCGCAAGCTTTGGAAACTACGTGCCACACGTGCATATTCACGTCATTGCGAGATTTGAAAAGGACGCGTTTTTCCCAGATAGCGTTTGGGCTAGCCCCAAAAGAAAAAGCGAGCTTAAGCTGCCTAAATTTGATGAGTTTGCTAAATTTTTAGAAGAAAAACTAAGGCTTAGTTTTGAGTAAATATAAAAAATATTTTAATATCTATATCGTTTTAGTCGTTTTTGCGCTGCTTGGTAGCCTTTTTTACTTTCTTTATAGCTCATACATGGCTGAAAAAAAGCAAAACAATATGCGTGTCTTTTTTGACTACCACGTAAAGCAGCTAAACAAAAGCATCGATGATGAGAAATTTTCATCAATGGCGATCTCGATCTTGCTTGCTCAAAACGAGTCTATACAGATGTGCCTGCTAGGTCAAAACCGCGACGAGTGCGTGAAAAATATCGAAAATTTGACCAAAACTCTTGGCGCAGCGTCGATGTATAACAACATTAAACTTCATCTTTACGACAAAGATCTAAAAAGCTACGTAAGAAGCTGGGATCTAAACAGATATGGCGACATGATCGCTAGTGGTAGGTTTTTAGTCCAAGAGTCAAGGCGGCAAAATAAGCCCATGGTTGGCATCGAGGCGTGGTATGCTGGGGTGCATATAAGGGCTGTTTCAAATGTGATGCATGAGGGCAAAAACATCGGTAGCATCGAGGTTTTGCTAAACTACGACTCACTTGGAAATTTTTATAAAACGCAAGGCATAGACCTTTTTGTGCTCCTATCAAAAGATAAGATGCCAGCACACAAAAGCGCGCCTAGTGATCAAATTTTAAGTGATTATTACATCGAAAATTTAAGCAGTGCGAATTTAAATATAGTTGGAATTTTGCGTGATATCGACCTTAAAAAGTATGAATTTTACGTATATAAGACGCACTATTTTTGCGTTGTGCCGCTACTTGATGCTAGCAACACGCAGATAGGCTACTACGTCCTTCATGTAAATACCGACGAAAAAGAGCGAAACATCTCGCAAAACTATCTCGAATCAGAAGAGCTTTTTTAAATTTAAAAATTTTGCTCTAGCGCTTTGGTGTTGCTAGAGCTTTTTGCAGAGTTTTTATGGGCTACTTTTAAATTTGGAGTATAAATTTAACCCTGATACGAAAACTCTTCGCTTGGGAAAATTTTGTTTTTTACTTCGTTAGCGTAGCTTTGCACGCCTTTTCGCACAAGAGCGGCTCCGTCAAGATAGCGCTTAACAAATTTAGGTTTAAAGTCCTCGAAAAATCCCAACATATCAGACCAAACAAGCACCTGTCCATCGACGTCTGCCCCAGAGCCTATGCCCACAACTGGCACACGAACCTGCCTTGTTATCTCGCTTGCTACCTTGCTAAGTGTGCCCTCAAGCAGTATGCCAAACGCACCAGCTTGCTCAAATGCCAAAGCCTCATCAACTAGCCTTTTTGCCTCAAGCTCGCTTCTGCCTTTTATCTTATATCCGCCCTCAAATTTAAAAAACTGCGGCTTTAGTCCGATGTGAGCCATCACGTTTATGCCCTCTTCGCAGAGGCGTTTTACTAAATTTACCTGATGCATGCCAACTTCAAGCTTCACCGCATCGGCATTTGTCTGCTTAAAAAATTTCATCGCATTTTTGATCGCTTGTTTTTCGTTTGTGTAGCTGCCAAATGGCATATCAGCTAAGATAAAAGTCTTTTTAGCCCCGGCGCAAACGGCCTTTGTGTGATAAAGCATGGTGCTCATATCGGCACTTAGCGTGCTCTCTTGCATGTTAAAGCTCATATTTAAGCTATCGCCAACAAGGATAATATCAGCGTAATCATCAAAAATCTTCGCAAATAGCGCATCGTAGGCGGTTATCATCACGATAGGCTCGATGCCTTTTTTGTTTTTTATATCATTTATAGTGAGTTTTTTCTTTGCGATTGTTTCATCTTTCATGGCTAAGTCCGGTAAATTTTGTGATAATGCTAACAATTTTATCAAAATTTTGCTACAATTACGCCAATTTCTTAAGGACATGAAAATGGGTATATTAAAAAGGCTTGAAGTCGATTATTCTTATGATATAGTTGAGGAGTTTCTCTCTCACTACACTTTGATGTGCGATTTACTAGAGCCTTTGATAATAAATTTAGGAAGAGCTGACAAGTATAAGGAGAGCATTTTAGAGCTTTCTAGGATCTTTCACAATATCAAATCAGCAGCAGGTTTTATGCATCTTGACCCGATCTTGAAACTAACGACTTTGGCTGAAGAGGTCACTCAAGAGGCTAGAAGCTTAAAAGGTCCAGCAAATGATAAATTTATAGATTGGTTGCTGCTTATTAGCGATCAGTTTCATAAATACAAAGGCGACGTCGAGAAAGACCTAGAGTATTTTAGCGTCCTTGAGCCAAAGATCATTGACGTACCTGCAAAGCTTGACTAAACAATCCAACTAAACCATTTCATTTTTTATGGGAGCGACTTGGCTTCGACAGGAGCAGAGTGTGTACGGTGGCACGTCGCTTTGAGCAAAGCGTAAAAAGCTCAAATTAAATTTAAACGCAAACAACGTTAATTTCGCTCCTGCTTACGCTAAAGCTGCGTAAGTTCAGTTGAGCCTCGCTTTGTCTCATTCTAGCTAGGATGTAAGCGAGTAATTTAGCTAGAGTAGGCCAGCAAAGTGACTGCTTGCTAGCTGAAATTTTAGTCTTAGTCTAAATTTTGGTTTTGGAAAGTGAGCCTTTTTAGATGAAATTTTCACTTTTGCTAAGCGTGTAGAGGCTGTACGGATTTTGCTTTTGGACAGGGGTTCGATCCCCCTCGCTTCCACCATCTTACTTTAAAATTCTCTTAATTTTTACTCACTTTTAAAATAATATAAACTAAAATAACACAACTCATATAAACAAAGGAGAGGGATATGTTTTGGGGATTTGATGATGTTAGTATTTTTAAAGAAGGTCTAGCTCCAGTATATAAAGATGGCAAATGGGGATATATAAACACCAAAGGTGAGCAGACAATAGAGTGTGAATTTGATAATGCTGGTGATTTTAAAGAAGGCTTTGCTTGTGTTCAAAAAGATGGCAAATGGGGATATATAAACACCAAAGGTGAGCAGATCGTAGAGTGTAAATTTGATGATACTAGTTACTTTAACGAAGGCTTTGCTGCTGTTAAAAAAGATGGCAAGTGCGGATATATAAACACCAAAGGATACCCTGTCATTTTTGATAAAAGCAAAAATTAGATAGTGGAGGTGTTTGATAAGGCTATAGACAGGTCAAATAACACTTTCTACTTATCACGACTAGGTGATAAATTTGGACTTTTGGATGAAAAGTTTAATGTCATTATCAAAAATAGCATTTATGGTAAATTTGAGGTGCTTCAAAGGATAAATGAAACTATTTTTTTGATAAAAATAGCAGGGCGAGATATCTTAGTGGATAACGAGGGGATTTTAAAATAAGCTAGCTATAAAAAGCTCTGCCAGCCAGTTAAATTTAACTTGGCTGGTTTTTTATCTAAGCTTTGTCTCGAAAAATGCGTTAAAAAGCGAGTTTATGCCTTGCTTTGTAAATTTCTCCATTATCTTTTCGAGCTGCGGTTTTTCTTGCCAGACGGGCTCATCTACGAGGCTCATTTTGGCTAGCTCATTTTGAGCGTCTATGTAGCTGCCAAGGCTATCTATTAGCCCCATTTTTAGGGCATTGTGCGCCAAAAAGACCCTTGCGTTTGCCCACTCGTCTTTTTTCTTGATATCTAAATTTCTAGCCTCCGCCACGTCGCTTGTAAAGAGCATGTAAGCGTCATTTACGAGCCCTTGCAAGCTCTCACGCTCCTGCTTGCTCCAGCTCCTCATAAAGGTGCCAGCCTCTTTAAACTCGCCAGCCTTTACCACCTGCTCGCTCACGCCTAAATTTTTGGCTAAATTTTCGATGTTTGCCCCTTGCATGATGACGCCAATGGAGCCGATGAAAGCGCCCGGGTTTGCGACGATAGTATCGGCATTTACGCCAGCGTAGTAGCTGCCACTTGCCATGTTGCCAGCTGCGTATGCGAGCACTTTTTTGCTCTCTTTTAGCCTCTTGACCGCCATGGCTAGCTCCACGCTAGGGCTTAGCGCGCCTCCTGGGCTGTCGATGTAGAGTAGCACGCCTTTGATGTTGCTATCACTCCTTGCTTTTTCGAGCGCATCTAAAATTTCGCTTGTGTCCATTATCGTGCCGGTGATGTCTATGCGGGCTAAATTTGGCTCTTTCATCTTGCTATCTGGCGCGAAAATAAAAAATAAGATGAGTAAAAATATGAGCGCCTTAAAGTAGTTATTTATAAATTTAAAAATTCCCAAAATTCCTCTAAAAATAAGCCTTAAAATTTGCAAATTTTGCCTCCGATATATAGTTTTTTAGCCTCGTTTGTATGAAGTATGAGCTGAAGTATTAGCTCGCTATCATCGCACTCTAGGTCGCTATAGACTGCGATATCTGCTGCGCGTCCTGCCTTTATCTCGCCGTTATTTGTCCTAAGCGCCTTTGCGCCACCATGCGTTGCAGCGACAAAAAGTCTAGTGGCAAGCTCGTTTAGATCAAGGCTAGCGTGGGTAAAAAGGGCAGCCCTTAGTTCATGCCAAAAATTTAGGCTGATATTTGAGCTAAGGCCGTCTGTGCCGATGTTTAGACTGACGTTATTTTTGAAAATTTCTTTTAAATTTAGCGCCTTTTTGCCAAGTAGCCTGTTTGAAACGGCGCAGTGTGTCACGCTGTGATGAGGCTTAAATTTAGCAAAATCACTCACATAAACGCAGTGCGTAAAGAGAGTATTTATCTCACGAAACATCGCAAAATAACCATCCGCGTCATACATCGGCTTTGGATCTTGGCTAAATCTTAAAAGATGCTTTTTAAAGCCACCGCTGCCGTGCTCTAGCCACTGCTTTTCAGCCTTGCTCTCTAAAAAGTGCGTGCTTACAAGAAGACCATCCTTTTTAGCTATCTCAAGGGCGGCTTTGGCGAGCTTTGGGTGCACAGAGTAGGGCGAGTGCAGCGAGATGGCTGGGGTGAAATTTTGGCTTTTATAGCCCTTTGTTTTTTCAAATTTAGCTAAGAAATTTTGCAAATTTTGCTGAACCATCTGCTCGCTTGAGCCTAAAATTTCACTAAAAAGCACGACTTTTAGTGGGCTAGCGGCTAAAATTTCAAGCTCCGAGCCAAAGCTAGATATCTCGCCAATGGTACAAACTCCGCTTTTTAACAGCGAATTTATGGCTTCATTCATCGCCTTTTTAGCGTCCATTTTAGCTAGCTCGCCGCCTTTATCGACGATAGAGCCAAGCCATTTTATAAAGTCGCCATATTTTAGAGTGCTAACGTTTGAGCTAAACTCCAAATGAACGTGTGTATTTACGAACGCTGGGGCGATCACGCTATCACCAAAGTCGCAAATTTTCGCATCTTTAAATTTCTTTTGCGCCTCTTTTTCGCTTGTAATTTCTAAAATTTTATCATCATCAATGACTAGACAAGAATTTCTTAAAATTTTTGGATTTTCTCCGCCAGTGATGATCTTTTTTGCTTTTAAAATTTCCATTTCTAGCCTTAAATTTTTGTTATTGTAGCGAAAATTTAGGAACGAAAATGTATAATTTGGGCTATTTAATCAAAAAGGAGTGACATGGATAAGAAGCTAAAAATAATGGTTATCCAAGGCCCAAATATCAACATGCTTGGCGCTAGAGAGCCAGGAATTTACGGCGTTATGAAGATGGAGGATATCCACTCTCAAATGAAGATCGTTGCCGATCAAAATGACGTTGAGATCGAGTTTTTTCAAAGCAACCTTGAGGGCGAGCTAGTCGATAAGATCCAAGAGTGCTTGGGCGATGCTGACGGCATCATCATAAATCCAGCCGCTTACACTCACACCTCTATCGCTATCCGTGACGCGCTAAGTGCGGTTGCGCTGCCAGTTATCGAGGTGCATATCAGCAACGTTTATAGAAGAGAAGAATTTCGCCACAAAAGCCTCATCGCACCAGTTGCAGCAGGCCAGATCGTGGGCTTTGGACCAGTTGGCTATCATTTGGCGATGATAGGCATGCTTCAAATTTTTGAGCAAATCAAAGCAGTAAGAGCAAATCAAAAAGCACAATGAATTTCATCTTAAAGGACGAAAACGCCGTATTTTACGAGTGCGGCTACAGCTGCGACAATGAGTTTTTGCTATGCCTTGATGGCGTGAAATACTTTTTCACGGACGCGAGGTATTATTTCGAGGCAAAAAGCTGCGTAAATGTAGGCGTGGTCGTTCTTTTAGCGCAGAGAAATTTAATAAACGAGGTTAGGGCATTTTTAAGAAAGATGAAGCCAAGCAGCCTCTTTTTTAACCCTGATGAGCTAAGCTTAAGCGAATTTAACGCGCTTAGCAAGGGTTTTAAGATAAATTTCAAGCCAAAGGCAAATTTCTCTAGGCTAAAGAGAATTTGCAAGAGCGAAGATGAGATAAAAATTTTAAAAAAGGCTAGCGAATTTGGAGCAAAATGCTTTGATGAATTTGCTAAATTTGTGCGTGAAAATGGCGAAGGGATGAGCGAAAAAGAGCTTCATTTCAACGCCTCGCTCATCTTTAGGCAAAAAAATGAGCTAGGTCTTAGCTTTGATCCGATCGTAGCGATAAATGAAAATGCCGCAAAGGCGCATGCGCTGCCTGGGGATAAAATTTTAAAAAAGGGCGATTTGCTGCTACTTGACGCTGGGGTTAAATTTAAGCGCTACTGCTCTGATCGCACCAGAACTGCTTGCTTTGATGAAAATTTTAACTTCTCAAAGGAGCAAAAATTTAAAAACGCCAAGATGCAAGAAATTTACGAGATCGTAAAAGAGGCTCAGGCTGCTGCGATAAAGGTCGCTAGAGCTGGCGTTAGGGCGTGCGAGATAGACCTTGCAGCAAGAAGCGTGATAGCAAAGGCTGGATATGAAAAGGCCTTTTTTCACTCGACAGGACACGGCGTGGGTGTCGATATACACGAGCTTCCAGTCATCTCAGCAAGGAGCGAAACGCTCATAAAAGAGGGCATGGTCTTTAGCGTGGAGCCTGGAATTTATCTAGAAAATGAATTTGGCGTGCGCATCGAAGATGTCGTGGTCGCAAGAGAAGGTGGGTGCGAAATTTTATGAGGCTAGCTGGAGCAAGAAAGATCGTAAAAAGCCGTTTTTGCCCTAGTTTTTTTCAAAAAAGAGATGAGTTTAAGTATGAGGCGCTAGTTGGCATGGGTGGCAACATCGGCGATAGCGCAAAGAGGTTTGATAAATTTATAAGAGCGATTAGTGAAGATAGGCGTTTTCACGTGGTTGAAGTCTCGCCGATCCTTATAAATGCGGCGTTTGGCTACGAAGCGCAGGATGATTTTAGTAACGCTGTTATAAATTTACAAACATCTATGAGCCCTAGAAATTTGCTAAAAATTTTGGGGCACTATGAGAGTAAATTTAAGCGCGTGAGGACGTTTAAAAATGCGCCACGCACGCTTGATCTGGATATTTTGTATTTTAGTAAAAAAGTCTATAAGACGCCGCGCCTTATCGTCCCGCACCCAGGGGCTAGTAAGAGGCTCAGCGTGATCGTGCCACTAGGGCTTATGAGAGGTTAAAGGATATAAATGGCTACAAAATTTCATACTTTTACAGGTGAGAGCACCATCGAGGCTTTGAAAAAGGCTCAAGAGGCGTGCGGCGAGAAGGCCATACTCGTCACCACAAAGCAAATTCAAGCCAAAACGATAAACAAAAAGCCGCTTTATGAAATTTTAGTAAGCGTCGAAGAGGACGAGGTAAAACAGCCACCAAAGCCAAATGTAAAAGCAATAAACTATGAAAATGCCTACTCTAAATTTAGCAAAAACTACGAGCCGCCAAAGCCAAAATTTGAGATAAAAGAGGAGCCTGCTAAATTTGAGGCAAAGACGACGTCGCCTGAGCCTTACGATCCAAATGAGAGCGTGCTTTTAAACATCTCAGACGTCGCAAAAGAGATAAGCGCGATCGCAAATGTCGATATGAACGAGATAAAAGAGCCAAATACAAATGGCATGAATAAAAAAATAGACGACGTAGCAAAGCAAGTAAGCGTGCTAAGCGAGAAAATAGGGCTGATAACTGACATGATCTGGGACGAAAAAGCCCCAAATCGCAACAATCTCTCGATCCCGCCAGAGTTTGCTAGTATCTACAAGCTCGCAAAACAAAGCGGCATGAAAGAGGAGCATTTAGAGGCGATCATGCAAACGACGCTTGAAAATTTGCCAGTCTCTATGAAAAGCAACCCAACCGCGGTAAAAAGGTACTTCTACTCACTTTTGCGAAACATGCTGCCTTGCAGAAAAGAGATAAACGATAAAAAACAGCGCATAATGATGCTAGTTGGTCCAACTGGAGTTGGCAAGACGACGACTCTTGCAAAGCTCGCGGCTCGTTTTGCATACGGCAACGAAAAGCGCTATAAAACGGGCATCATCACGCTTGATACGTACCGTATCGGAGCGGTCGAGCAGCTATTTCAATACGCTAAGATGATGAAGCTACCGATCCTTGATGTCATAGAGGTCGAGGACTTTCAAAACGCCATAAAGCAGCTTAGCTACTGCGACGTGATACTAATCGACACCACTGGAAATTCGCAGTATGACAAAGAAAAGCTTGAAAGACTTGATAAATTTTTAAAGCATAGCGGCGCAAAGATCGATGTAAATTTAGTCCTTTCGGCTGGCTCAAAGGTCGAGGATCTGATAGAAATTTATAATGGATTTTCATTTTTGGAGATCGACACTTTAATAATCACCAAATTTGACGAGACTAAAATTTTTGGCAATGTCTTTTCGCTGATATATGAGACAAACACGCCAGTTAGCTACTTTAGCGTGGGTCAAGAGGTGCCTGATGATCTTGTGGAGGCAAAGAGCGAATTTTTAGTAGAGTGCGTGTTTGACGGCTTTACAAAGCAAAAGGCTAGCGATGAATAACCAAGCGCAAAAACTACAAAATTTAGTCCAGTCTCAAAATAAGGCTAAAAATACGCATTTTATAGCGATTACAAGCGGCAAAGGCGGCGTTGGCAAGAGCACGATAAGTGCAAATTTAGCAAATGTCTTGTCGCAAAATGGCTATAAAGTAGGGCTTTTTGACGCTGATATCGGCCTTGCAAACCTTGATGTGATCTTAAACGTTAAAATGGGTAAAAACCTGCTTCACGTCCTAAAAGGCGAGTGCAGCTTAAAAGATATCTTGATACCTATAAATAAAAATCTCATCCTCATCCCTGGCGAGAGCGGCGATGAAATTTTGAAATTTAACAATCAATTTTTATTTGAGAGATTTTTAGATGAGGCGAGCGAGCTTGATCAGCTTGACTTTTTGATCATCGACACTGGAGCTGGCATAGGCGGCAGTACGCAGCTCTTTTTAGAAGCAGCTGACGAGGTTGTCGTGGTAACCGTGCCTGACCCTGCGGCGATAACCGATGCATACGCGGTCATAAAGATCGTTTCAAGATTTAAAAATAACGAGCTTTTGCTTTTAAATATGGTAAAAAACGAGGCTGAGGCCACTAGAATTTATGAAAATGTAAAGCGAGTGGCAAATGCAAATATCGGACCAAACTTAAATTTAGAGCTAATTGGCTACGTGGCTTCTGATAAGAGCGTGGCAAGGAGCATAAAGCAAAGGACGCTCTTTACAGATGACGAAGCTTACGGCTCTGCTAGCGTGCAGATCAAGCAGATAGCTTCGAATTTGCTTTATAGGTTGGAACGAAAAGTGCTTAAAGATGAGCAAAGCAGGAGCTTTGGGGGCTTCTTTAAGCGTTTGATAGAACAATTTTAATGGAGATTGAGCTTTGCGTGCAGAAAATTTTATAGCATTTTTTACGGTTTGTGGATTTTTCATAGGCATAGTTTTTACCTTGCTAAAGGTGAGCGAGCCTATCGAAATGCTCGTTTATACGCTAGTTATTACTTTATTTTTTTACCTTATAATTCACATCGTGATAATGAACTACGTCGATGTAAAAAGGACTTTGAAGAAATTTTTTGACAAGCAAAGACATGAGGAGATCGCAGACTATCTCATCTCTGAGCTAAACGTTAGGGAAAAACGGATGGAAAATATCATGCTAAAAGTAACCACCGAAAATTTAGACTCTGGTAAGCAAAATGTACGAACTAAAGCAAAAGCAGCTTAACGCTTATAAAAGCACCATTAAAAAAGAGCAAGACGAGATCGTCTTAAAATACATGCCAGCTCTGCGCGCGATGGCGTTTAGGCTAAAGGAGCGCTTGCCTTCAAGTATCGACGTAAACGACCTTATAAGCGTTGGCGTTGAAGAGATGATAAAGCTTAGCAGGAAGTATGATAAAGAGCAAAACGACTCATTTTGGGGATATGGCAAAAAGAGAATTTATGGCTCGATGCTTGACTACCTAAGAGCGCTTGATGTCGTTAGTAGAAGCGATAGAAAGCTAGTAAAGAGCATAAATACCGAGATAGATAACTACTTTAACACGCACGAAGAAGAGCCAAGCGACGAGTATCTGGCTGAAAAACTAAATGAAGATATCGAAAAGATAAGAGAGGCAAGGGGTGTTAGTGGTATCATCACCATTTTGCCAATAGATGAGCAAATGGAGCTAATCGGTCAAAGCGATGTTGAAAAAAGCGTAGAAAAAGAGGATCTTATCTTAAAGATCGAAAGTGCGCTAAAAGACTTTGATGAGCGTGATCAGATGATAGTTCAGCTTTACTACTACGAAGAGCTAAATTTAAAAGAGATCAGCGAGATAATGAACATCAGCGAGAGTAGAATTTCACAAATTCATAAACGTTTGCTTGATCGCATCAGACGCAGCTTGGGGGTTTAATGGCTGATATTTTAAGTCAAGAAGAGATAGATGCGCTACTTGAAGTCGTCGATGAAGACGGCGATACGAGCAATATCGAGATAGAAGAGAGCCCACAAGGCGAGCAAAAACAGATCATTATCTATGACTTCAAGCGCCCAAACCGCGTCAGTAAAGAGCAGCTTCGTGCGATAAAAGGTATCCACGACAAGCTTGCTAGAAACCTAGCTAGTCAAATTTCAAGTGTCATGAGAAGTATCGTCGAGCTTAGGCTTCACAGCGTCGATCAGATGACATACGGCGAGTTTTTGATGAGTTTGCCAAGCCCAACTAGCTTTAACGTCTTTTCGATAAAGCCACTTGATGGAAACTGCATCTTAGAGATAAACCCAAGCATAGCATTTCCTATGATAGACCGCTTGCTTGGCGGAACTGGTGAAAATTTCGAGGCAAACAGAGAGCTAACTGACATCGAGGTAAATTTACTCGATGCGGTGCTTAGGATGATCATGCAGCGCCTAAAAGAGAGCTGGTCGATGATAACTGATATGTATCCAAACGTCGAGGCTAAAGAGAGCAGTCCAAACGTCGTTCAGATCGTATCTCAAAACGAGATCGTCATCATGGTCGTCATGGAGATCATCGTTGGTGGCTCAAGCGGTATGATAAATTTATGCTATCCAGTCATCTACCTAGAGCCGATCCTTTCGCGCCTTGCAAACAGAGACATCATGCTTGGCGAAACTAGCGCTAAAAAGAGTAGAAACAAAGAGCTAAAAACGCTAATAGGCCGTGCCGAGGTGCTTTATGAGGCGATCCTTGGTAAATCAATCGTTAGCGTAAATGAGTTTTTAAATTTAAAAGAGGGCGATATCTTAAGGCTTGATAGAGGCGCTGATGATAAGGCGATCGTTTGCATCGACAAAAAAGAGGTATTTTTAGCTGAAGTTGGGCTTCATAGATTTAGAAAGTCTATCAAGATCGAGCAGCTAATCCGCTCTGACAAAGACGAGATCAAACACATCCTAGAAAAATACGAAGAAGAGCGAAAAGCAAAACTAATGGCATACGACGAGGCCAACGAACACAACAACGAAGAAGAGAGCGAAGATAATGACGAATGAATTTTTTAACATCTTTTCAAATGAACTAAAAGCGACCATCGAAGGGCTAACTGGTAGAGCGCCAGAGATCGGCGAGAGAAATGAATTTGACGCGCCAGCGCAAAATGGCATAAAACCGCCAGTTGTCATGGCTAGCG
>ENA-OWND01000745-OWND01000745.1-metagenome-genome-assembly--contig:-NODE-745-length-21547-cov-6.786386_pt1 | contig 21547 bp, 18 predicted proteins | sample MGYA00245342_ERZ651119 | MGnify/ENA primary metagenome ERZ651119 (study PRJEB26857, sample SAMEA4031756) | metagenome | biome: human; feature: oral; material: saliva | place: Philippines | collected 2014... | reverse complement strand
GCACAAGAACGTTATCCTGATGTGACCTTCTTTAAGACAAGGGAACATTAATTACCATTTTCTACCATTAACAAAAGGAAAAATTATGAAAAAATTGATGCTTATCAGTACAGCAGTGTTACTACTCTCGGGTTGTGTAAACACTGAGCTGTCAAATGCAGGAAAAGCTTATAACCCACAAACTGACGCACGTATCCGTCTATATGGACAAAATGGTCGCTATACCGAGATGGAAGTAAAACAGAATGGAAAAACAGAAAAAGTAAATGTTGGAGGTGGATGGGGGCAATCCTTCGGCTCAATGCTTTACCTTAAAGGTAATGAATCGCTAGGGATGCCAGATAGCGAAGCGAGTAAAAAACCAAGCCAATTCAATAACTTTGGTTCAAGTACTTTCTTTAAAGAGTTTGTTATCCCTGCGGGCGCTGAAATCACCCTAAAAAGTGAAATAGTAACCCCAGATAATACTTATACCGATTATGCAAAAGGTATTAAATATACACAACTAGGTTACAGCTGTTCGGGTAAAAAACTCACATTCACGCCTCAGGCAGGAAAAGATTATGAAGCATTACCTGCAGCATCAACAGCTCAATGTAATTTAACTTTAGTAGAATTAAAATAAATCAATATGAAAGGTCACCGCAAGGTGGCTTTTCTTTTATATAAAGACATTAAAATTTGGAGCAAATAACAACTGATGGATAGAACAAAGTGCGGTTAAATTTAATCGCATTTTTTATATAAAAGAAATAGAGAAAATAAGATGGCTGGGGTACTAGGATTCGAACCTAGGGATGCCGAGATCAAAACCCGGTGCCTTACCGCTTGGCGATACCCCAACAGAAATTCTTTGATTGAAAATAAAGAAGATTTTATTTAGATAGTATGGCTGGGGTACTAGGATTCGAACCTAGGGATGCCGAGATCAAAACCCGGTGCCTTACCGCTTGGCGATACCCCAACTACTATTTGACTGCAAGCTGATAAATGGTGCGGGACGAGGGACTTGAACCCACACACCTCTCGGCGCCAGAACCTAAATCTGGTGCGTCTACCAATTTCGCCAGTCCCGCAAATTTGGTGGCTACAGCGAGATTCGAACTTGCGACCCCAACATTATGAGTGTTGTGCTCTAACCAACTGAGCTATGTAGCCATTACTTAATTTGCTTAACCATATCGGCTTTGCGGGGCGTATTATGCTAATTTTGATGATCCTCGTCAAATACTTTTTTACAAAAAAAGCAATTTTATGTTTGTTTGCTTATTAATGAAGCATATCACTTATTTTTTATTCATTTATACAACTTATATGTCTTTCTCAACAACCAATTTTTCCTAATCCTATTGTTCTTTTATCCGTTCATTTATTGTTAATTAAAATTTATTTGACAAAAAATGATGAAATCGTTATTTCTATACCTACTATTCTAAAAAACACAACATCTAGGAGTATCTTATGTCCCATCTCTCGGTCGCCAAATTTGGCGGAACATCTGTTGCTAACCACGATGCAATGACAGCTTGTGCAAAAATTGTCATTGCCGATCCCAATACACGCGTAGTTGTGCTTTCTGCATCAGCTGGTGTAACAAATTTATTAGTGGCTTTAGCAAATGGTGTAAAAGCGACAGAACGTGAAAAATTAATTGGCGAAATCCGTCAAATTCAAGAGAATATTTTGAATGAATTAAAAGACGACAGCCGTGTCCGTCCAATTATTGAAAAATATCTTGAAAATATTACCGCACTTTCTGAAGCAGCTAGTCTTGCAACCTCTCCCGCATTAACCGATGAACTTATCAGTCACGGCGAAATGATGTCTACTCAAATTTTTATTGAGATTTTACGTGAGCAAAACGCATCTGCGACTTGGGTTGATGTGCGTACAATTGTTTCAACCAATAACCATTTTGGTAAAGCTGCGCCAAATGATGAACAAACCCAATCAAACAGCGATAGCATTTTAAAACCATTAATAGACTGCGGCGAATTAGTTATTACCCAAGGTTTTATCGGACGTGAACCAAGCGGTAAAACAACCACATTAGGTCGTGGCGGTAGCGACTACTCTGCTGCTTTATTAGCCGAAGTATTAAATGCAAAAGACGTTTTAATTTGGACTGATGTAGCAGGCATTTATACAACCGATCCACGCATTGTTCCGACAGCACAACGCATCGACACAATGAGCTTTGCTGAAGCCGCTGAAATGGCAACCTTTGGGGCTAAAGTGCTACACCCAGCCACATTACTCCCTGCCGTACGCAGCAATATCCCTGTTTATGTGGGTTCAAGTAAAGCACCTGAAGCGTGCGGAACTTGGGTTACTCGTGATCCTCAACCGCGTCCAACTTTCCGTGCAATTGCATTACGCCGAGATCAAACTTTACTCACGCTTTCGAGCTTAAGTATGTTGCACGCACAAGGTTTCTTAGCAAATGTATTTAACATTTTAGCTAAACACAAAATTTCAGTGGATACCATTACCACCTCAGAAGTAAGCATTGCATTAACATTAGATAAAACAGGCTCTGCATCTTCAGGTGCGGAATTACTTTCAACCGAATTATTAGATGAACTTCGTCAATACTGTTCAGTAAAAGTCGATACAGGATTATCATTAGTTGCATTAATCGGTAATGACCTGCATATTACTTCAGGTGTGGCAAAACGTATTTTTGATACTGTTCAATCTTATAATGTGCGAATGATTAGTTATGGGGCAAGTACCAACAATGTTTGTATGTTAGTACAAAGTGAACATTCTGATGAAATTGTACGCTCGTTACACAAATCCTTATTTGAATAAAATTTAAACCTAAAGTGCGGTGAAAAATCACCACACTTTTTCTTTTATATCATTGAGATTAAAGCCGAAAAAGAGTAAAGTAAACGGCTGTTCATTTGACTAATTTAACCGAATAAAAGGCGGAAATTATGGGAAAAAGCGTTGTTATCTTAGGCGCACAATGGGGCGATGAAGGTAAAGGAAAAATCGTTGATCTTTTGACGGATCGCGTAAAATACGTAGTTCGTTATCAAGGCGGCCATAACGCAGGTCACACACTTATTATCAATGGCGAAAAAACCGTATTACGTTTAATTCCATCTGGTATGTTACATCCAAACGTAACTTGCTTAATTGGTAATGGCGTTGTGGTTTCGCCTGAAGCATTAATGAAAGAAATGGGCGAACTTGAAAGCCGAGGTATTAAAGTTCGTGAACGTTTATTAATTTCAGAAGCTTGTCCTTTGATTCTGCCTTATCACGTTGCAATGGATCACGCACGCGAAGCAGCCCTTGGCAAAAAAGCTATAGGTACAACTGGTCGTGGTATTGGCCCAGCTTATGAAGATAAAGTAGCTCGTCGTGGTTTACGCGTAGGCGATTTATTTAATAAAGAAGCCTTTGCCGAAAAACTCAAAAACATCCTTGAATACTATAATTTCCAATTGGTGAACTACTACAAAGTTGAACCTGTCGATTATCAAAAAACCTTAGATGATGTAATGGCAATTGCCGATGTAATCACAGGTATGGTGGCAGATATCACTACAATTCTTGATACTGCGCGCAAAAATGGCGAACATATTTTATTTGAAGGCGCACAAGGGACAATGTTAGATATCGACCACGGTACTTATCCGTATGTAACCAGCTCAAACACAACGGCTGGTGGTGTTGCAACAGGCTCTGGTTTTGGCCCGCGTAATCTTGATTATGTACTTGGTATCATTAAGGCTTACTGTACTCGTGTAGGTGGTGGCCCATTCACAACTGAATTATTTGATGATGTAGGTGCTGAAATTGCACGTAAAGGTAACGAATTTGGTGCGGTAACAGGCCGTCCACGTCGTTGCGGTTGGTTCGATGCCGTCGCCATTCGTCGTGCAATCCAACTTAACTCTATTTCTGGTTTCTGTATGACTAAACTAGACGTATTAGATGGTTTTGATGAAGTAAAAATCTGTGTTGCTTACAAAATGCCAAATGGCGAAATCGTTGAATATGCACCGTTAGCGGCGAAAGATTGGGAAGGTGTAGAACCAATTTATGAAACATTACCAGGTTGGAAAGAAAATACTTTCCGCATCACAGATGTAAATAAATTGCCACAAAACTGCATTAACTATATTAAACGTATTGAAGAAGTAACTGGCGTACCTATTGATATTCTTTCAACTGGCCCTGATCGTGTAGAAACAATGATTTTACGTGATCCGTTCGCTGCTTAATTTCTTTTGATTTTCAGACCGCACTTTAAAAGTGCGGTCTTTTTTTATATTTTTTACTATTCTTCAATAGAACGTAATAATTCATTGATGCCCACTTTTCCTAAAGTTTTTGCATCCACTTTTTTCACGATCACGGCACAATATAGGCTATATTTTCCACATTTTGATGGAAGGCTACCTGATACCACCACAGAACCTGCTGGTACACGGCCGTAATGAATTTCGCCTGTTTCACGATCATAAATTTTGGTTGATTGACCAATGAATACGCCCATTGAAATAACACAACCATCTTCAACGATAACACCCTCAACCACTTCTGAACGCGCGCCAATAAAACAGTTATCGCCGATAATGGTTGGGTTAGCTTGTAATGGTTCTAACACGCCGCCGATGCCTACACCACCCGATAAATGCACGTTTTTACCAATTTGTGCGCATGAACCTACCGTCGCCCAAGTATCTACCATGGTGCCTTCGCCAACGTAAGCACCAATGTTTACATAAGATGGCATTAATACGCAGTTTTTAGAAATATATGCGCCTTTACGCACCGTTGCAGAAGGCACAACACGGAAACCTTCTTCAGTAAAACGTTCTTCAGTGTAATCCGCAAATTTTAATGCCACTTTGTCGTAATATTTTGTTTCTGCGCCGTCAATGATTTGGTTATCGTTAATGCGGAAAGATAGCAATACCGCTTTTTTTAACCATTGATGTGTTACCCATTCGCCAGCAATTTTTTCGGCTACACGATATTTTCCAGAATCTAATCCTTCGATCACTTCTTCAATTGCCGCACGCGTTTCTGCATCAACGGTTTTTGGTGTAATTTCTGCACGTTTTTCAAATGCAGCTTCAATAATTGCTTGTAAATTTGACATAGAACTTCCTATATATGTTGTGAATAAAACGGCATTAGTTTTACCATATTTTAAACGGGCAAGCAAAACACCGAAAAAAAATCACCGCACTTTGTAGAAACAAAACTGCGGTGATAATAAAAAGTTGATTTGATTAAAAGATTGAAAGTGCAAGCCCCACGACAACAGACATACTAAAAACAACCATAATCATTGCATAACCAAAATCGCTCATTTTGTTCTCCTCATAAAAAAAATAACGCAGACATTCTAGCAAGAATAATACGAAAAAATCACTTCTTTTTATAAAAAATTTGCAATAAAGATGACTAAATTCTCAACAAACCTTTATAATAGGAAAAATTTTTTAGGGATTTAAATATATGGCAACAATTAAAGATGTGGCAAAAATGGCTGGTGTGTCCACCACAACCGTATCTCACGTAATTAATAAAACCCGTTTCGTTGCAAAAGATACGGAAGAAGCGGTGTTATCCGCAATTAAACAACTTAATTATTCCCCTAGTGCTGTGGCACGCAGTTTAAAAGTCAATACCACCAAATCCATTGGTATGATTGTGACAACCAGTGAAGCACCGTATTTTGCCGAAATAATCCATTCTGTTGAAGAACATTGCTATCGACAAGGTTATTCTTTATTTTTGTGTAACACACAAAATGATCCTGAAAAAGTCAAAAATCATTTAGAAATGTTGGCAAAAAAAAGGGTCGATGGTTTGCTTGTAATGTGTTCTGAATATACTCAGGATTCATTGGATTTACTTTCATCATTTTCCACTATTCCAATGGTTGTAATGGATTGGGGCCCAAATGCGAATACCGATGTGATTGATGATCATAGTTTTGATGGCGGTTATTTAGCAACCAAACATCTTATAGAGTGCGGTCATAAAAAAATCGGGATTATCTGCGGCGAACTCAATAAAACTACCGCAAGAACGCGTTATGAAGGCTTTGAAAAAGCAATGGAAGAAGCTAAATTAACAATCAATCCGTCTTGGGTACTAGAGGGTGCATTTGAGCCTGAAGATGGCTATGAATGTATGAATCGTTTACTGACTCAAGAGGAATTACCAACCGCCCTATTCTGCTGTAACGATGTGATGGCACTCGGTGCAATATCAGCACTAACAGAAAAAGGCTTGCGTGTGCCAGAGGATATGTCAATTATCGGCTATGATGATATTCACGCCTCACGTTTCTACGCACCACCATTAACCACCATTCATCAATCAAAACTACGTTTAGGCAGACAGGCAGTAAATATTCTATTAGAACGAATTACTCACAAAGATGAAGGTGTTCAACAATATAGTCGTATCGATATAACCCCTGAGCTTATCATTCGAAAATCCGTTAAATCGATTTTATAAACTTAGCAAAAATAGACCGCACTTTTTAAATAATCCCTAAAAAGTGCGGTTCTTTTTTAGCTATTTTTTAGCTTTTCTTGATTATTTTCAAAATTTCTCTGAATAGCATTTGCCCTCCACCCTATTTTTAGTTATATCTATCGCCAACTGACAAATTTTATTTTTTACTTTTAGGAGTTCCTATGACACAAGAGTACAGTACTCTGCGCAATAACATTAGTATGTTAGGGCGTTTTCTCGGAGAAACCATCAATGATGCACAGGGCGAGGATATTCTCGAGTTAATCGAAAACATTCGTAAACTTTCTCGTAATTCTCGTGCTGGCGATGATAAAGCAAGACAAGCATTGCTCGATACGCTCGGTAGTATTTCTAATGAAAATATTATTCCCGTCGCACGTGCTTTCAGTCAATTTTTAAACCTCACTAACATAGCAGAACAATATCAAACCATTTCCCGTGAACATTCTCTTGCACAAAGTTCTTCTCAATCCTTAAGCGAACTTTTCAAACGCTTAAAAGAACAAAATGCTTCAGTGGAAGAGGTGCATAAAACCGTCGAAAAATTATTAATTGAGCTTGTTCTGACCGCACATCCAACAGAAACAACACGTCGTTCATTAATTCATAAACACATTGAAATCAATAAATGTTTAAGCAAGCTAGAACATCATGATTTAACGGAAAAAGAACGCAATATTATTGAACGTCTATTACTTCGTTTAATCGCTGAAGCATGGCATACCAACGAAATTCGTACTGTTCGCCCAACGCCATTTGATGAGGCTAAATGGGGCTTTGCGATGTTAGAAAACAGTTTGTGGCAAGCTGTGCCAGAATTTTTACGCCAACTCAACGAAACCGCCCGTGAATTTTTAGGTTACGATTTACCCGTAGGATTAAAACCTGTGCGTATTTCCTCTTGGATGGGTGGCGACCGTGATGGAAACCCATTTGTTACGGCACAAATCACCAAAAAAGTACTTTATTTTGCCCGTTGGAAAGCAGCAGATTTATTCTTACAAGACATCAGCAAATTAGCCGATGAACTTTCAATGATGAAATGTAGCGATGAATTTCGTGCTAAATACGGCGACCATTTAGAACCCTATCGTTTCGTAGTAAAAAATTTACGCAATCAGCTTACAGCAACCTTAGCTTATTTTGATGATCACTTATCTAATCGCACACCACGCGTATCTGAAAGCGAAATTATTTTGGAAGATAATCAACTGTGGGAGCCGCTTTACGATTGTTATCAATCTTTAATTCAATGCGGTATGCGTATTATTGCAAATGGTTCATTGTTGGATATTTTGCACCGTATTAGCTGTTTTGGCGTGACACTTTCTCAAATGGATATTCGCCAAGAAAGCACTCGTCACACCGATGTCATTGCTGAAATTACGCGCTATATTGGTTTGGGCGATTACGCTCAATGGACGGAAGACGATAAACAGGCTTTCTTAATTCGGGAATTAAGCTCACGTCGTCCATTAATTCCGCAAAACTGGACGCCATCGCCTGAAACCCAAGAAATTTTAGATACATGCAAAGTCATTGCTCAACAAAAACAAGGTGTCATTGCGTGTTATGTTATTTCAATGGCGCGCAGTGCCTCTGATGTTTTAGCCGTTCATTTACTCTTAAAAGAAGCAGGCGTGCCATATCATATTCCTGTTGTGCCATTATTTGAAACCTTGGAGGATCTAGATGCAGCCGAAAAAGTCATGACTCAACTTTTCAATGTGGGTTGGTATCGTGGCGTTATCAATAATCGTCAAATGGTAATGATTGGTTATTCAGATTCGGCAAAAGATGCGGGAATGATGGCTGCCTCTTGGGCGCAATATCGTGCGCAAGAAGCCTTAGTGAATTTAACGGAAAAACTTGGTATTGAACTCACTTTATTCCACGGACGTGGTGGTACGATTGGTCGTGGCGGTGCACCAGCACATGCGGCATTACTTTCTCAACCACCTCGTTCCCTAAAAAATGGTTTACGTGTAACAGAACAAGGCGAAATGATTCGCTTCAAACTGGGTTTACCCGCTGTGGCGGTAGAAACCTTTGATCTCTACGCTAGTGCCATTTTAGAAGCAAATCTGTTACCGCCACCAGAACCGAAACCAGAATGGCGTACTATAATGGATGAGCTTTCCACGATTTCTTGCGATATTTATCGTGGTGTGGTGCGTGGCGATAAAGATTTCGTGCCTTATTTCCGTAGTGCAACGCCAGAACAGGAACTCTCCAAATTGCCGCTTGGATCTCGCCCTGCAAAACGCAATCCAAATGGTGGCGTGGAAAGTTTACGTGCGATCCCGTGGATTTTTGCTTGGATGCAAAACCGTTTAATGCTGCCAGCTTGGTTAGGGGCTGGTGCAGCTATTCGTCAAGTTATTGAACAAGGCAAAGGCGATATTATTCATAAAATGTGCGAAAACTGGCCGTTCTTTTCAACGCGAATCGGAATGTTGGAAATGGTCTTTAGTAAATCGGATACTTGGCTTTCCCAACAATATGATCAACGATTAGTGAAAAAAGAGCTTTGGTATTTAGGCGAAAATTTACGTAAGCAACTTGAAGATGATATTCAAACTGTGCTTTCACTTTCTCACCAAAGTGAATTGATGTCTGATTTACCTTGGATTGCAGATTCAATCGCATTACGTAATATCTACACGGATCCCCTCAATCTACTGCAAGTGGAATTGCTTCACCGTTTCCGTGAAAATCCAGAGCAAGTCAATCCCGATGTGGAACAAGCATTGATGATTACCATCACAGGTATCGCGGCTGGGATGCGCAATACGGGCTAGAAAGATGAAAAAAGTGCGGAAAATTTTCCGCACTTTTTATTCAAATCGATCACTTAATAAAAATTGTAAAACCGCATCCATTCTCAAATGAGGAATACTCTCCCCTTGTTCTAAAGGCTGAGGTTCAAAACTATCGAAATCAAAGTGCGGTTGTTTTTGCCAAAATTCTGCTCTTGGTAATTTACTTGGCACCGTTCCTGGATAAAGCGTAATCGGTTGTTTATCAATAGAACGAATCCCTTGAATTGCTTTAATTTCTTTTCCTTGCTGATTCACAATCACTTGCTTTGTGGTACGAACAGCTGCAATAGCGGTATATTCTGTATCAATTCCTTCAAATTCCACATGGCGACCACCCTCTTGCACAATTTGGCGCATTAAACTTACTAAATTAGGAATTTGATCACGAGTAATATGATCCGCCTTTGTCGCAACAAACATTAATCGATCAATTCGCGGAGAAAACAAACGATGAAGAAAATTTCTGCTGCCATAATGGAAATTATTAAATAACTGATTTAAGCCCATTTGCATATCTAAAAAGGCTTGCTGACTGTGATTTAAAGGCGTTAAACAATCCGCCAAAATAACTTGACGATCAAAGGTAGAAAAATAATTTTCGTAAAAACCTTTCACAATTTTATTGCGATAATAATCATAACGTTTTGTCAGCACAGCAAAATAGCTATTTGATTTTGCTGTTTTTTTCAAGGTTCGCCACTGTTTTTCTGAAAGATGAATTAATGGGAAAAATTGTAATGCGGGCGCGCCCTCTAAATCACTCGGCAATACAAATCGCCCAGGCTGAATAAATTGCATGCCTTGCACTTTGCATTGATGTAAATAATCCGTATAACTTTTCGCTATCTTGGCTAAAACATCTTCATTTTCGACCGCACTTAAATCCAAATCCTGCAACATAGCGAGCCAATTCTCCGCCAATTCTTCACGAATGCCTGTTGTTACCTTAATTTGCTCTTGTGACCATTGTTGAAAATCTAAATTTAACAACGGCAAATCGAGCAGCCATTCACCGGGATAATCAAAAATATCCAGATAAAGCGTGCCGCGTTCTTTCAAATGGCGTAGCAAGCCAGATTGACGTTGAAAACGAATTGCTAAACGAGTTTCACTCACGCCACGAGTAGATTGAAACCATTGAGGCGGATTTTGTGACAAATCATTTAAATTACTTTCATAATCAAAACGTGGCACGCTGAGATCTTGTTGGGATACTCGTTTGACTGCCAAAATTGAACCATTTCTAGCTGCTTCAAACAAGGGCAAATTCTGTGATGAATGTTGATTAATGGAGAGAAGTTGATTGATTAAACTTGTAATAAACGCCGTTTTTCCACTCCGACTTAACCCTGTTACCGCCAAGCGCAAAGTGCGGTCAAAACCACGATTAATAATTTGATTGATTTCCTTTTGAACCCGATTAAACATTCAATATCCTAGCCATTTTTACTAATATGCCTTACAATTTGACACATAATTTATCACAATGCATTTGTTATGTTACGTCTAAATCTGAGATTTTTATCTTTTCTGCTCTGTATAATCCAAAGTGTAGAATTACAGGCTGCGCCAAGTGTTCCAACATTTTTAACTGAAAATGGCTTAACTTATTGCACCCACGCTTCAGGTTTTTCATTTAATCCGCAAACGGCAGATGCAGGAACCAGTATGAATGTGGTCACGGAACAAATTTATAACAAATTATTTGATATAAAAAATCACAGTGCAACATTAACACCAATGCTGGCGCAATCTTATTCCATTTCAGCTGATGGTAAAGAAATTTTATTAAATTTACGTCACGGCGTAAAATTTCACCAAACCCCTTGGTTTACCCCAACACGTGATTTTAACGCTGAAGACGTAGTATTTTCGATTAATCGTGTATTAGGGCATAATACTTATTTACCAACCTTAGCTGAGGCGAATGTTACCTATAGTAACCCACAATATAAAGTGTTTCACGAACAAGCAAGAAAAGTGCGTTTTCCTTATTTTGATAGCATTAAACTTAACGAAAAAATCAAATCTGTGACCGCACTTTCGCCTTATCAAGTAAAAATTGAATTATTTGAGCCAGATTCCTCCATCTTGTCGCATCTTGCCAGCCAGTATGCCATTATTTTTTCACAAGAATATGCCTATCAATTAAGCGCAGATGACAACCTTACTCAATTAGATACCCACCCAGTAGGCACAGGGCCTTATCAAGTAAAAGATTATGTATATAACCAATATGTTCGCTTAGTGCGTAACGAAAACTATTGGAAAAAAGAAGCCAAGATAGAACATATTATTGTGGATCTTTCTACTGATCGCAGCGGACGTTTAGTCAAATTTTTCAATAATGAATGTCAAATCGCCTCTTATCCTGAAGTAAGCCAAATTGGCTTATTAAAAAATGATGACAAACATTATTATATGCAATCTACTGATGGTATGAATTTAGCCTATTTAGCGTTTAATTTTGATAAGCCATTAATGCGAGATCACGAAATCCGTGCCGCTATTTCACAAAGTTTAAACCGAGCTCGAATCATTCATAGCATTTACCATAACACAGCAACTGTTGCTAATAACATTATTCCTGAAGTATCTTGGGCTTCAAGTGTCAATACGCCAGAATTTGAGTTTGATTACAATCCCAAAATCGCCAAAAATAAATTAGCAGATAAAAACCTTTTGTTAAATTTATGGGTAATTAATGAAGAACAAGTCTATAATCCTGCACCTTTTAAAATAGCTGAAATGATAAAATGGGATTTAGCTCAAGCGGGTGTGAAAGTTAAAGTGCGTGCCGTAACTCGTCCATTTTTAACTGCACAATTACGCAATCAATCGGAAAATTATGATTTGATTCTATCTGGTTGGTTAGCTGGTAATCTTGATCCTGATGGTTTTATGCGTCCAATTTTAAGCTGTGGAACAAAAAATGAACTCACTAATTTATCTAATTGGTGTAATGAAGAATTTGATCAATTTATGGATCGCGCCATTACCACCTCACATTTAAGTTCACGCGCAAAAGCCTATAATGAAGCCCAAGAACTCGTTTTACGTGAATTACCCATTATTCCTATTGCCAATGTAAAACGAATTTTAGTCGCAAATAGTCGTGTGAAAGGAGTAAAAATGACGCCTTTTGGTAGCTTAGATTTTTCCACCTTATATTTTATTCAGGAGAAACACTAATGTTATGGTCGGTTCTTCGCCATATTCTGTGGGTGGCATTATTATTACTCGTATTATCGCTATTAGGCTTTGTCATTTTATTGCGCGATCCTCTTAATGCGAATCTTGTTACACAAAACATTTATATCGGCTATTTCCATTATTTAGGCACCTTGTTACAAGGTGATTTTGGCATTACCTATAACGGTGGAAAATCATTAATGAACCTTATTCTTACGGTTCTTCCTCCCACATTGGAACTTTGTTTCATTACATTGTTTTTGGCATTTATTTTTGGTTTGCCACTTGGCATTATAAGTGCGGTCAATTCTGAACAAGTTTTTGCAAAAAGTTTACAAATCCTATCTTATGTAGGGCTATCTATTCCAATATTTTGGTTAGCCCCCATTTTACTGTATGTTGCCGCGCTCTCACATTGGGAAATTGCCGCTATTGGACAATATAATTTGCTTTACGAAATTAAATCCATTACAGGATTTCCTGTTATTGATATGTGGTTTATGGAAGTGCCTTATCGTACAAAAATCGTACAAAATATATTGCAACATTTAGCCTTACCAACATTGGTATTGTGTATTTTGCCAACGATGGAAATTATCCGCATTATTCATCAACGAGCAGAATATATTTTGAATCAAAATTTTTCTAAAGTAGCGACAACACGGGGTTGGTCAAAATGGAAAATTCTCCATCAATATGTATTCCGTAATACTTTTCCGCTGCTTGTTCCACAAGTACCACGTGTATTCACATTAGTATTAACGCAATGTATGTTGGTAGAAACGGCTTTAGGTTGGCCTGGCATTGGTCGTTGGTTAATTAATGCCGTAAATAAACAAGATTACAACAGCATTGCCGCAGGTGTAATTGTTATTGGTGTATGTATTATTTTGATTGATACATTCACTAAAATATTCACTTTTATACTCGATCCATTTAAAAAGAAAGGTTGGTATGCAAAATAAAGAACCTGATGAATTCCGCGAAAGCACCTCAATCTTTCAAATTTGGTTACGCTTTCGTCAAAATACCATCGCACTTTTTAGCTTTTATTTATTAATCGCATTAATTTTTACCGCACTTTTTGCTAGTTATCTTGCACCTTATGCTGATAATCGACAATTTATTGGGCAAGAATTAATGCCTCCTTCTTGGGTAGATAGAGGAAAAATTGCTTTTTTCTTTGGTACTGATGATTTAGGTCGCGACATATTAAGTCGTTTAATTATGGGTACTCGTTATACCTTAGGTTCTGCTTTACTGGTTGTCTTTTCAGTGGCAATAATAGGCGGCGCACTAGGAATTATTGCAGGACTACTGAAAGGTATTAAAGCTCGTTTTGTCGGGCATATTTTTGATGCTTTTTTATCGTTACCTATTCTATTAATTGCCATTGTTATTTCAACATTAATGGAACCAAGTTTATGGAATGCAATGTTCGCAACACTCTTAGCGATATTGCCGTATTTCATCCATGCAATTTATCAAGCCATTCAACAAGAATTGAAAAAAGATTATGTGCTGATGTTAAAACTTGAAGGCATTTCTAACTGGGAATTATTAAAAAGCACTATTTTACCGAATATTACTGTTATTTATATTCAAGAAGTGGCTCGTGCTTTTGTTATAGCCGTGTTGGATATTAGTGCGTTAAGTTTTATTTCCCTTGGCGCACAACGACCAACCCCAGAATGGGGCGCAATGATTCGAGATTCTTTAGAACTACTCTATCTTGCACCTTGGACGGTATTACTCCCTGGCTTTGCAATTATTTTTACTATTTTATTAAGCATTATTTTTAGCAATGGCTTAACTAAAACCATCAATCAACATCAAGAATAGCCTATGGCACTTTTAGACATTTGTAACCTCAATATTGAAATTCAAACCTCCAATGGACGTATAAAAATTGTAGATGGCGTCAATCTTTCCCTTAACGAAGGGGAAATCAGTGGATTAGTTGGTGAATCAGGCTCAGGAAAAAGCTTAATCGCTAAAGTCATTTGTAATGCAATCAAAGAAAATTGGATTATTACTGCCGATCGCTTTCGTTTTCACGATGTCGAATTACTTAAACTCAGTCCTAATAAACGACGTAAGATTGTCGGCAAAGAAATTTCAATGATTTTCCAAAATCCCTTATCTTGCCTTGATCCAAGCCGAAAAATAGGGAAACAACTCATCCAAAATATTCCTAATTGGACATTTAAAAATAAATGGTGGAAATGGTTTGGGTGGAAAAAAAGACGTGCTATTGAATTGTTACATCGCGTAGGAATTAAAGATCATCGTGATATTATGGCAAGCTATCCTAACGAACTGACAGAAGGCGAAGGACAAAAAGTTATGATCGCAATGGCTGTCGCTAATCAGCCACGTTTATTAATCGCAGATGAACCAACAAATGCATTAGAATCAACCACTGCCCTACAAGTTTTTCGTTTACTTTCTAGTATGAACCAAAATCAGGGAACAACAATTTTACTTACGAGTAACGATATTAAAAGTATTAGTGAATGGTGCGATCAAATTTCAGTGCTTTATTGTGGGCAAAATACCGAATCTGCCCCGACTGAAATATTAATCGAAAGTCCCCATCATCCTTATACCCAAGCCTTAATTAATGCAGTACCCGATTTTACTCAACCTTTGGGATTTAAAACTAAATTGGGTACGTTAGAAGGCACCGTGCCTATTTTAGAGCAAATGCCAATTGGCTGTCGTCTTGGCCCAAGATGCCCTTTTGCACAAAAAAAATGTATGGAAAAACCAAGACGATTGAAAATAAAACAACACGAATTTTCTTGTCATTATCCTATTAATTTACGAGAAAAAAATTTCAAAGAAAAAACAACCGCCACCCCTTTTATACTTAATTGCAAAGGAAATGAATAATGCCCTTATTACAAGTGGAAGATTTAACTAAAACTTTTAAAGGTCACGCCAGTTTATTTGGTCGAAATCAATTCAATGCAGTGGATAAAGTGAGTTTTACCCTTGAACGTAAACAAACACTTGCAATCATTGGCAATAATGGCTCTGGTAAATCAACCCTAGTGAAAATGATAGCAGGTATTATTCCGCCAACTTCTGGTCGAATTTTATTTAATGATCGAGAATTACAATATCAGGATGCCCAATCTAGCGCTAAACATATTCGTATGGTTTTCCAAGATGCCAATTCTGCATTTAACCCACGTTTAAATATTGGACAAATATTAGACGAACCATTAAGCCTAGCGACAGATTGGACAGAAACACAACGTAATGAAAAAATCTTTGAGACCCTCTCTCTTGTTGGGCTTTATCCTGATTACACAAATCTCAATATTAAGCATCTTTCTATTAGCCAAAAACAGCGTGTCGCTTTGGCACGTGCGCTGATTTTAGAACCTGAAATAATTATTATAGATGATGCAATTGGTAATTTAGATGCCTCGGTGCGAATTCAATTACTAAATTTAACCCTTGATCTGCAGCAACGTTTAGGTATTTCTTATATTTATGTAGGGCAAGATCTCGGTGTAATTAAACATATTGCAGATACGATTATCGTAATGGATGAAGGAAAAATGATTGAATATGGCAGCCCTCAAAATCTTTTTACTGATCCACAAACTGATATCACTCGTCGCTTAGTCGAAAGCTATTTTGGCAAAATTTTAGATGAAACCGCTTGGGTAAAAGACAAAAACGCTCACTAAGGAAAGAAAAAATGAACACTCGTCCCTTTTATTTCGGACTTATATTTATCGCGATTATCGCTGTACTTGCTAACTATTTAGGAAGCACCGACTTTTCCCAGCATTATCATATCAGTGCCTTAATTATTGCCATCTTACTGGGAATGGCAATCGGCAATACCATTTACCCGCAATTTTCAACACTAGTGGAAAAAGGCGTATTATTTGCCAAAGGCACGCTTCTTCGCACTGGCATTGTGCTGTATGGTTTTCGTCTCACTTTTGGCGATATTGCCGATGTTGGCTTAAATGCTGTTGTCACTGATGCCATTATGCTAATTTCAACCTTTTTTCTTACCGCACTTTTGGGCATTCGTTATCTAAAAATGGATAAACAATTGGTTTATCTCACTGGGGCAGGATGTAGTATTTGTGGTGCGGCAGCGGTTATGGCGGCAGAGCCTGTTACCAAAGCAGAATCTCATAAAGTTTCAGTGGCGATTGCCGTAGTGGTCATTTTCGGGACGCTTTCTATTTTTACTTATCCATTTTTCTACACTTGGTCACAACATTTAATTAACGCTCATCAATTCGGTATTTATGTTGGTTCTAGCGTGCATGAAGTCGCTCAAGTTTATGCCATTGGGGGAAATATAGATCCTATCGTGGCGAATACTGCCGTCATTACCAAAATGCTCCGAGTAATGATGCTTGCACCATTTTTATTAATGCTCTCTTGGTTATTAACACGTAGTAATGGAGTATCAGAAAATACATCACACAAAATTACAATTCCTTGGTTTGCTGTACTTTTTATTGGCGTTGCCATTTTTAATTCTTTTGATTTATTACCAAAAGAACTCGTGAAATTATTCGTTGAAATCGATTCTTTCTTATTAATTTCAGCGATGGCTGCACTTGGCTTAACGACACAAGCAAGCGCAATCAAGAAAGCTGGATTAAAACCTCTGATTTTAGGGATACTGATTTATTTATGGCTAGTGATTGGGGGATTTTTAGTGAACTATGGAATATCAAAATTAATATAAAATTCACTTAAGATTGACCGCACTTTTAAAGTGCGGTCTTTTTTTATGAAGAATATTTTCAGATATGATTATTTAAAAGATGAAATTAGGCTTTATTTCAAAGTACGATTTAATAAACCATCCTCTAAAAATAAAGGGCCAATTGGGCGTTTAGGAATATCAAACTTTTGTGGATAAACCACATCCACCAAATACAATCCATCGGGTTTTGCTGTTGGTGCGGCAAGCTGACGATTTTTCTGCTCAAGCAGCCATTGCATCCATTCAATCGGCTGATTTCCAGCACCGACCTCAATCAAACTTCCCACAATATTGCGCACCATATGATGCACAAAAGCGTTCGCCTGAATATCAACAATAATATATTTTCCGATACGAGACACATTCAAATGATGCACATTACGCCAAGGCGTATGAGACTGACATTGCGCCGCACGGAAAGAGGAAAAATCCTGTTCGCCAAGTAAACATTGCCCTGCCTGATGCATTTTTTCCGCATCTAAATCTAAATGACAATGGGTTATTCCTCCCGCTAAAATCGCAGAGCGTAATTTATTACAATAAAGAATATAACGGTAACGGCGTGCTGTTGCAGAAAATCTCGCATGGAATTCATCATCGACTTGTTTTGCCCAACTCACTGCAATGTCATCAGGTAAATGAGCATTCGTACCAAAAGCCCAAGCCTTCTCTGGACGAACCGCATTGGTTTCAAAATGAACAACCTGACCCGTTCCACTTACGCCAGAATCCGTTCTGCCAGCACAAAATATTTCAATTTTTTCATTTGCAATGTGAGAAAGTGACTTTTCTAATTCTTCTTGTACACTGCGGACTTTTTCTTGTCTCTGCCAACCATAATAATTTTGCCCGTTATACTCAATGCCTAATGCAATTTTCATTTTTTACCTTTTGGCTTAATAAAGTGCGGTTATGGTAGCCCAAGTTTATTTGGAGCGCAAATTCACAAAATCACTCCAGAATTAATTAACAAATAAGTGATAGCTTCTAAAAATTACAACAATTAATGTGAAATTTTTGTGATAAAGATCTCATTCTGATAATCTGCCATTAGAGTTTACACTCCAAACTCCCTATAATTAATCAACGTATTATGAAAAACTAAAAGGAAAATTATGAAAACATTAAGTGAATTTATCGTTGAACGCCAAGCAGAATACCCAAATGCTAAAGGGGAATTGAGTGGTATTTTGTCGTCAATTCGTCTTTTAGCGAAAATTATTCATCGAGATATTAACAAAGCAGGTTTAACAAATATTCTCGGTCAATCTGGTATTGAAAATGTACAAGGCGAAAGTCAAATGAAACTCGATTTATTCGCCCATAACACGATGAAAGCGGCATTAATGGCACGTGAAGAAGTGGCAGGGTTTGCCTCTGAAGAAGAAGAAAGTTTTATTGCGTTTGATACGGAACGTGGCCGTAATGCAAAATATATTATTTTAACGGATCCCCTTGATGGTTCTTCAAATATTGATGTAAACGTATCTGTAGGAACAATTTTCTCTATTTACCGTCGCGTATCTCCAATTGGCTCACCTGTTACCTTAGAAGATTTTATGCAACCAGGCAATAAACAAGTCGCGGCGGGTTATATTGTTTATGGTTCATCAACAATGTTGGTTTATACCACTGGTCACGGTGTGAATGGTTTCACTTATGATCCATCAATCGGTACATTCTGTCTTTCCCACGAAAATATGCAAATGCCAAAAGAGGGCAAAATTTATTCCATCAACGAAGGACAATACCTGAAATTCCCACAAGGTGTGAAAAAATATATTAAATATTGCCAAGAAGAAGACAAAGCGACTCATCGCCCTTACGTATCTCGCTATATTGGTTCACTTGTAGCAGACTTCCACCGCAATTTATTAAAAGGCGGCATTTATATTTACCCAAGTGCAACCAACTATCCAAATGGAAAACTCCGTTTATTATATGAAGGCAATCCTATTGCATTTTTAGCGGAACAAGCTGGTGGTGTCGCAACGGATGGTTATCGTCGAATTTTAGATATCGAACCAACCGCACTTCATGAACGTGTTCCACTATTTGTTGGTTCAGAAGATATGGTAAAAAAAGCACAAGAAATGATGGAAGAATTTAAAGAAGAATAATAAAAATCTCCTCGATTAAAAGGGGAGATTTTTATCAATAAAAAGCATAGCCCAACTTTTCAGCCAACGCATAACAAAGCGTTCCTTTCCCAGCACCACTAGGACCATCAACAGTAATAATCATTCCCATACAAATTATCCTTTCATTCTCAAAATTTTGCGCATTATAGTGAGAATTTGGTGATCCTGCTAATGTTAATATGGTATTAAACAATCTTTATCATATTCTATATTCTTCTATTAATGCTATAACTAAACACAAATAGTAATAAAAATGGAAAAAATGAAAACAAAATGTTAAATTTTATGAGATATTGATCACATTTTCTTAAAATAGGTATATGCTTTTGCATATAAATCCATAAAATAACCACATCTTTTAATCTAACTCTGAGGATATTTTATGCTGTCTTTTATTCTAAGTATTTTTCCTATCGTTTTACTGATTTATCTTATGGTAAAAAGAAACGCGCTACCTTCTTATGTTGCCTTACCTTGGGTTGCGACATTAGTTATGGGTGTTCATCTTTTACACTTTAATACAGATATTGTCACTATTAGTGCAAATGTTGTTTCTGCAATTATTGCGGTACAAACACCTATTACAGTAATTTTTGGTGCGATTCTCTTTAACCGTTTCTCTGAAATTTCAGGTGCAACAAATATTATGCGAAAATGGCTAGGAAATATTAATCCAAATCCCGTTGCACAATTAATGATTATTGGTTGGGCGTTTGCTTTTATGATCGAGGGAGCAAGTGGTTTTGGTACACCAGCGGCAATTGCTGCACCTATTTTAGTGGGATTAGGTTTTCATCCATTAAAAGTGGCGATGTTGGCACTTATTATGAACTCAGTTCCCGTATCCTTTGGTGCGGTAGGTACACCAACTTGGTTTGGTTTTGGTGCTTTAAAATTATCAGAAAATATGATTTTAGAAATTGGGTCTATTACAGCATTTATACACTCCGTTGCTGCACTTATTATCCCATTATTAGCACTTCGTATCTTAGTAAGTTGGGATGATATTCGTAAAAACATCGTATTTATCTATATTAGCGTACTAGGTTGCGTAGTACCTTATTTCTTGATTGCTCAAGTCAATTACGAATTTCCATCACTCGTTGGGGGTGCAATCGGCTTATTTATTTCCGTATGGGCTGCTAATCGCAATATTGGTTTAGCAAAAGTAACAAATAACCTTGATAATAATGCGGTAAGTACGGGAGAAGTAATTAAAGCATTATTCCCTACAGGTTTACTTATTGCATTTTTAATTGTGACTCGTATTCATCAATTACCATTCAAAGCAATGATGAATGACGCAACTATTTGGTTCTCAACCACATTAGGTTCGTTAGGATTATTTGAAATTAGTAAAGGTTTAATCTTTAGCTTAAAAAATATTTTTGGCTCAAATGTTTCATCAAGCTATAAACTTCTTTACGTACCTGCATTGATTCCATTTGTCATTACAGTGCTCATTGCGATTCCTTTCTTTAAAATTTCCAGTTCAAATGTTAAACAGATTTTTGTATCAAGTTTACAACAATCTAAAAATCCATTTATTGCCTTAGTTGGTGCCTTAGTGATGGTAAACCTAATGTTAGTGGGTGGCGAACATTCTATGGTAAAAATTATTGGTCGAACTTTTGCTGAAATTTCTGGTAGTAACTGGACTATTTTCTCCTCTTTCTTAGGTGCGATTGGATCGTTTTTCTCGGGTTCAAATACCGTATCCAACCTAACATTTGGTAGTGTTCAACTTTCTACCGCAGAAACCACAGGCATTTCTGTCGCACTTGTTCTTGCTTTACAATCTGTTGGTGGGGCAATGGGGAATATGGTATGTATCAATAACATTGTAGCGGTAAGCTCTGTGTTAAATATTTCAAACCAAGAAGGCACAATTATTAAGAAAACCATTATACCTATGATCATTTACGGTATCATTGCCGCACTTGGCGCGCTGTTCTTAGTACCTTTATTTTATAATCTATAAAATTTACGCCAAAAATGACCGCACTTTTGCGGTCATTTCCTATTTTAAAGTGCGGTTGATTTTGCGAATAAATTTGTCCATTTTGCAAAAAACAAACTTTCTTTTTCTTTATCTTCTAAACTTGTTTCCTCTCTAAAAA
>ENA-OWND01000740-OWND01000740.1-metagenome-genome-assembly--contig:-NODE-740-length-21620-cov-7.719638_pt1 | contig 21620 bp, 17 predicted proteins | sample MGYA00245342_ERZ651119 | MGnify/ENA primary metagenome ERZ651119 (study PRJEB26857, sample SAMEA4031756) | metagenome | biome: human; feature: oral; material: saliva | place: Philippines | collected 2014... | reverse complement strand
CATGACGGTAATAACAAATCCAAGAAAATGCGTCCTAATGACCGATTTGGGTTTAGTTATGTGTCTTCCACGAGTCAGCGAAGGGGCGTGATTTATCACGTTTAGTCCGTTGCGCTGGCTCTATTGCGCGAGCGCCTGCGTGATTATTTGTTTCTCGGAGATTGCTTAAGCGTGATAAATCACGCCCCTTCGCCTGCCGGATTGCCTGTTTCACAGAGAATTGCGGAACGTGATAAATCACGCCCCTACAGGTTTCATCCTAATCGATTTATCGCTATAATTTGTTTACCGGACACCAATAATTTTTTACACTGTTGTTTGCTGATTCAAGAACGGGCGGTTTTATCTTCTCAAAGCGGCGGTTCTTGAGCCAAGAACCGCAGGAATTAGCGTCAAGAAACGGCGGTTTTAGACGCAAGAAATGACGTTTCTTGAAACATGCTGTATCTCAGACTGTTACAAGAATTGATTTTTTTATTATTTGAAAAATATGCTTAGATTACCAGTGCGAATTATTTTTACTTTACGTTTTTACTATTTCATATCCTTGTTTGACGGCTGCTATGCTGAAATAATCACAAATCGGTCAATAGATTCCTAACTGATTTCTGTTGATTGTGGAGCTGACCATATAGTCTTGTTATCGTGAATGTAGCGGGCTACGTCAAGGGAATAATACAGGTAAGATACCACTCTTTTACTGTGTTTGAAACAAATTAAAGTGAAATCCTATTGTGAAGTTGACCACGAGGCAAGCTACATCGAGCATCCACCAAACGATTAATGATATTCTGCGCCAGCGATTCTCTGTTTTCCAATTACGAAACAAGTAATAGGGAATGGCAAGAATCAGACAAACTATTGTTATAACCAAGCACAAATACCATATCTTGCTAACGAATGATTCATGATTTGTTAATCCAAGTACGGCAAAAAGACTATAGAATGAAAGTAAATCTCCATTTAAATATTTCATGTTCTTATGTTTTCTAATGAATTGAATGATTTTTATTTTTTCTTTTTGTTAGAGAAAATATGTTCAAGATATAAGATAATCATCATTAGTGATGAAAACAAGATGCCTTCAATCAAGTATTTCCACAAATTGCCTATACTGTCATCTGTCCAGTCAAAAAGTAATTGCGAACCACCGAATAAAACTGCAAAGAAGGCAAATCTAATCAACAGACCTTTAGTGCTGGCAGTGACAAATATGTCCGTAATGACATCCTCGCCATCAGTATCTTTAGGTTCGTAAAATTGATTATATGCCCCAAAACCGACAATGAATATCATGAATAATAATAGTAAAACCCACACTACAATCTGTTTTATACCCATTGAGTCGTTGGCAATGCCGTCATAGATTATGTAACCTACAAAGAAGATCATTGCAATGAAAATCAAAAGACATAATGCGTTTACGATGATTCTGGCGATCTTGTACATAACTATATTTCGTTGATTGATTCATGCTTGCAAATTTAATCTAAATAATCGGAAAGTCCAAATGAATTGCAGAGCATAATTTTGCGTTATCGTTTTTTTTTCGTAATTTTGCCGACTGTATTTGTGTGTGTACATTATACATTACGCGTGCACATAAGTAAATGGCGAAAATAAAGATAAAAAGAAAAGATAAGAATTTATGAACAAGAAATTCGTCGAGTATAAGGGACTCGATTTGACTAAAGAAAACAAAGAAATTTTAGCAGAATGGGAAAAGAGTGATCTTTTCCATAAAAGTACCACCGAGCGTGAAGGCTGCCCTCAGTTCGTTTTTTTTGAGGGTCCTCCGTCTGCCAACGGTCACCCGGGCATTCACCATGTAATGGGACGTGCCGTGAAAGATACTTTCCAGCGCTATAAGACAATGAAGGGATTTCAGGTAAGTCCGAAGACACGTATTGGTGGTTGGGATACACACGGACTCCCGGTAGAGCTGTCTGTTGAGAAGTCTTTGGGTATAACAAAGGAAGATATTGGCAAGAAAGTTTCTGTAGATGAATATAATGAGGCATGTCGCAAGAACGTAATGATGTACACAAACGAGTGGACAGACCTTTCAAAGAAAATGGGTTATTGGGTCGACCTCGAGCATCCATATATAACTTACGACATTAAATATATCGAAACACTATGGTGGCTTCTTAAGCAACTATATGAAAAGGGACTTCTTTATAAGGGATACACCATTCAGCCTTATTCTCCTGCAGCGGGAACGGGACTGTCTTCACACGAGTTGAACCAGCCTGGTTGCTATCGTGATGTGAAAGACACAACAGTGACAGCGCAGTTTAAGTTGACCGACAGCAATATTGCTCTGGGTGATGTTGATTCAGCATTGCCTGTTTATCTACTTGCTTGGACAACAACCCCGTGGACTCTTCCTTCAAATACTGCACTCTGTGTTGGTCCGAAGATTGACTATGTGGCATTGAAGGGCAGTAACCCTTATTCTGGCGAGAATGCTGTATATATCCTTGCCGAGAGCCGTCTGTCGGCTTACTTCCAAGCAGAGGAAGGTAAAGAACTTGACATCATTTGGCGTGGCAAGGGTTCCGACCTCGTTGGTCTGCACTACCGGCAACTGATGCCTTGGATAAAGCCTTGCGCTATAGATGATGATAAGATTGTAGAGAAATCATCAGAGGCATTCCGTGTCATACCGGGCGATTATGTTACTACCGAAGATGGTACAGGTATCGTTCATATAGCTCCTACTTTTGGTGCCGACGATGCCAAGGTGGCAAAAGATGCAGGCATACCAAGTCTGTTTGTTGTTGACAAGGCAGGCGACACACGTCCGATGGTCGATTTTCAGGGTAAGTACTTCGTGAAGGAAGATATGTCGCCTGAGTTTATTGAGGAATGCGTCAACGAGTCATACTGGACTTACGCAGGGAAATATGTTAAGAATGCCTATGATCCAAAGTATAATGATAATGGTAAGTACGACGAGAAGGCTGCCAACAAGGACATGGACCTGAATGTCGAAATATGTCTTGCCATGAAAGAGGAAGGCTCTGCATTCAAGATAGAGAAGCACGTACATAACTACCCACATTGTTGGCGTACAGACAAACCTGTGCTTTACTATCCGTTAGACTCTTGGTTCATCCGCTCGACAGCGAAGAAAGATCGTATGTTTGAGTTGAATAAGACTATCAACTGGAAGCCGGAATCAACAGGTACAGGTCGTTTCGGCAAATGGTTAGAGAACTTGAATGACTGGAATCTCTCTCGTTCACGTTATTGGGGCACACCTCTTCCTATTTGGCGCAACCGCGACACCAAAGAAGAAATATGTATCGGCAGTATTGAAGAGTTGTACAATGAAATTGAGAAATCGGTTGCTGCCGGCGTCATGGACTCAAATCCTCTTAAGGAAAAAGGCTTCGTCCTAGGTGACATGAGCAAGGAAAACTACGAATGTATTGATATTCACCGTCCGTATGTTGACTATATTAAGCTCGTTTCCGAGACAGGTAACGTGCTGACACGCGAGACTGACCTCATTGATGTCTGGTTCGATTCAGGTGCTATGCCTTATGCACAGCTCCATTATCCTTTTGAGAACAAAGACCTCGTCGACAACCGTGTATGTTATCCTGCCGACTTCATTGCCGAGGGTGTAGACCAGACACGTGGATGGTTCTTCACATTGCATGCCATTGCGACAATGGTTTTTGACTCTGTGGCATACAAGGCGGTTATTTCTAATGGTCTCGTACTTGACAAGAATGGAGTAAAGATGTCAAAAAGACTTGGAAATGTCATTAACCCCTTTGATTGTATAGAACAGTATGGTACGGATGCTGTTCGTTGGTATATGCTTACAAACTCCAGTCCTTGGGATAACCTTAGCTTCGATCCTGACGGTGTTAAAGAAGTGACAAGCTCGTTCTTCATCAAGCTATATCAGGCTTACTCATTCTTTACCCTTTATGCAAATGTCGACGGATTTACGTATGAAGAAGATGATGTACCATTCAAAGAACGTCCTGACTTCGACCGCTGGCTGTTGTCTGAACTCAACACTCTCGTAAAGCAGGTGGATGCTTCTTTTGCTGATTTCGACCCGACACCGGCAGGACGCCTGATACAGAACTTTGTCATTGACAAACTGTCTAACTGGTACATCCGTCTGAATAAGAAACGATTCTGGGGTGGAGGAATGACACAAGACAAACTATCTGCTTATCAGACTTTGTACACATGTATTGAGACTATAGCACGACTTATTGCACCGATTGCTCCGTTCTATTCTGATCGGCTGTTCCGCGATCTCAATTCTGTTACGGGTAAAGACCTTTCCGAGAGTGTGCATCTTGCATTCTTCCCAGAGGTTGACGAACAGAAAATAGACCTTGAGCTTGAACAAAGCATGGAACTCGCAATGCAGGTGACGTCAATGGTTCTGTCACTTCGTAAGAAAGTGAAGATTCCTGTAATCCAAGCTCTTCAGACAATATCTATTCCTGCCACTGACAGCATGTTGCGTGCACGTATAGAACGTATGGCAAACGTTATCCTGACAGAGACTAACGTGAAGGAACTTTCTTTCATAGATAGTGGAGCCGGCATCCTTGTGAAGAAAGTTAAGTGCAACTTCCGCACAATGGGTAAGAAGTTCGGTAAGATGATGAAAGATGTGAATAATGCTGTTATGGCAATGACACAGGAACAAATAGCCGAACTTGAGGACAAGAAGCAGATTACACTTAAGGCTAATGAGCTGCAGGTAGTTATTGAACTTGATGACGTGGAAATCATTTCTGAAGATATTCCTGGCTGGACAGTAACGAACGAAGGCGCGATAACTGTTGCACTCGATATTACTATTACTCCTGCACTGATGATTGAGGGTAATGCACGTCGTATCGTGAAACAGATTCAGACACTGCGTAAGTCAAGTGGTCTTGAAATTACCGACCGCATCAACGTTGTTCTCTCAGAGTGTGATGAGACCAAATCTGCACTGGATAAATTCGGTGAGCATATTGCTTCACAGGTTCTTGCAAACAACATCACCACTGGTAATGCTGACGGTGGAACAGAGATTGATTTGGAAACATTCAAAATGATAGTGAAAATTGAAAAAGTATAAATACACAGGGTGGGGAGTATGCCTCCTCATCCTTTTGTTTATAGTTGTCGACCAAATCATTAAAATTTGGGTGAAGACACACATGCAACTCGGTGAATCCATACACATCACTGACTGGTTCTATATAGTCTTCATTGAGAATAATGGTATGGCTTACGGCATGTCGTTCATTGATAAACCAATACTTACCCTGTTTAGAATATTCGCAAGTGGTGTCATTGGGTATTATATATATAAGGTGATAAGTCGTCCTCATAATTTAGGTTATGTGGTATGTCTGTCAATGATTTTAGCAGGAGCGGCAGGAAACATATTTGATTGTTTATTCTATGGACAGATATTCACTGTGTCTTCTCCATATAATATATCAGAGTTTGTTCATTTTGGCCAGGGTTATGCTCCGCTGCTTCAAGGTAAGGTTGTAGATATGTTCTACTTTCCTCTTTTTCATTGGCCGGAGTGGATGCCTCTCATTGGCGGTAATGTTTTCTTTTCTCCTGTATTCAACTTCGCTGACTCAAGCATATCTGTAGGAATGGTAGTGCTTGTATTGTTTTATCGAAAAGAATTGGAGAACTTCTCTAAGGTATTCTTTGAGAGGACACGATTTGCTAAGAAGGATGTCTCTTTAACAGACAAGAATGAAAATACAGACGATTAAATGATTGTACATAAAAGATATACACCATTATTGCTGTTACTGTTCTTTATGATAGTATTTGCTTTCGGCTCATGTAATAGAGAGTCGAAAAAGTTGGTAATGTCAGAAGGAAAAATGACAGATGTACTATACGATTATCATATTGCTGATGGTATATCACGGACGTTAAATCTTGATTCCACTACAATGCGTAAGTATATTGAAGCGGTGTTTTCAAAACATGGGATAGGACAATCAGAATTTGACTCATCAATGGTATACTATATGCGTCATGCCGATATGATGAATAATATATACGAACGTCTGGAAAAGCGTATTGAGAATGAAGCTCGACTACAGGGCTTAGACGGCAGTGATATGTTGATTGCTTCAAATAATGCAAGCGGAGATACTGCTAACATCTGGAACATGGAACGTGTAAAAGTATTATCGCCTGAGACACCGTACAATATGATGCGTTTCTCTTTCAAGGCAGACAGTACCTTCAGGGCAGGTGACAGATTTATGCTTAAGTTTAAAACCGACTTTATCTATCAGGATGGAATGCGTAACGGATATGTTATTATGACTATGCGCTTACAGAACGATAGCATCATCACCCAGACTTCTTCCCTTACTTCTCCAACGGAACGAACTATTCAAATAGAGGATCATGACCATTTAGGTGTTAAAGAAATAAAGGGATACTTCATACATCGTCAGAGTAGTAATGCCAATGACCGGAACTCATCAACAGTGAAGATGATGATCCTCAAGGACATAACACTCATAAAGATGCATACAACAGGACCTATAAAACAAGACTCAATAAATAAATACAAGTATGAAAAAGATGATTCTATCATGCATGCTGCTGTTCATAGTGTTCGCACACCGTAGTCAGGCATGTACAAACTTAATTGTAGGAAAAGATGCCAGTGTCGATGGCTCAGTTATGTGTTCGTATAGTGCCGACTCTTATGGAGTATACATGAGTATGGCGCATTATCCTGCTGCTCGTCATGCAAAATGTGATATGCGTAAGATATACGAATGGGATACTAATCGTTATCTCGGTGAGATTCCTGAAGCACCTGAGACATATAACGTACTCGGCAACATCAACGAATATCAGGTTTCCATAGCAGAGACCACTTTTGGCGGTCGTGAAGAGATGACCGACTCAACAGGTATCATGGATTATGGTTCATTGATATATGTAGCTCTGCAACGCTCCAAGTCTGCACGTGAAGCAATAAAGGTCATGACGACACTCGCAGAGAATTATGGTTATTACTCTGCCGGAGAGACCTTTACTATCTGCGATCCTAATGAGGCGTGGATTATGGAAATGATGGGGCAGGGCGCCGGTTCAAAGAAAGTTGTATGGGTGGCATTGCGTATTCCGGATGATGCAATATGTGCTCATGCTAACCAGAGTAGAATACGAATATTCAATCAGAAGGACAAGAAAAATGTCATGTTCTCGAAAGATGTGATTTCTTATGCAAGAAAGATGGGTTACTTTAGCGGCAAGGATGCAGACTTCAGTTTCCGTGATGCGTATGCTAAGCCAGACTTTGGTGGTCGTCGCTACTGCGATGCCAGAGTATGGACTCTGTTCAACCATTATAAAGACATGAGCCAATATGTTGATTATGTCGCAGGCAAGAAACCGCTTGACGAGTGTGAAGAGATGCCTTTATGGATCATTCCTGATAAGAAACTTGGTGTAAGTGATGTTAGAAACTGTATGCGTGACCACTACGAGGGCACACCGTTTGCTCTTGAAAATGAACTTGGCGAGGGTCTGTGGAATATGCCATACCGCCCGTCACCACTTTCATTTAAAGTGGACGGGAAAAGTTATTTCAATGAGCGTCCTGTATCTACCCAGCAGAGTGCATTCACATTCGTAAGTCAGTTGCGTTCATGGATGCCTCGTAAGATTGGTGGTATTATATGGTTTGGCAATGATGATGCAAACATGGTGCCTTTTGTGCCTGTATATTGTGGCAATACAATGCCACCAGCATGTTTTAATGATCCAAAAGCCGATGATATTACATTTTCTGACGGAAGTGCTTTTTGGGTTTGTAACTGGGTGAGCAATATGGTGTACCCACGCTATTCACAGATGTTCCCAACTCTTAAAGCAGAGCGCGACCGTCTTGATAGTACTTACATCGCAAACCAAAGTCGCGTAGAGGCGGAGGCAATGACATTATATTCTGACAACGAGGAATCAGCAGTTAAATATCTTACTGATTATTCCAATTCCATCGGCGATGATATGCTTGTAACATGGCATAAGCTTGGACGCAAACTAATCGTTAAGTTCAATGACATGGTTGAGAAGCCAGAGGAAAACGGACAGTTCACAAGATCTAAGTACGGCTTAGGCTCTACAGTGAAGCGTCCTGGTTATTCAGAACGCACTGCACGCCGTCTTGTTGAAGCGACCGGTGACAAGTATGCTGTACCTGAAACAAAATAATCCTTGTGGATTTCAATAAGTATTCTAATATAAGGAGTTTTTCCAGAGATGAGATAGTGAATATTATCGGACGTTCTCTGGAGAAACTTTCCAACTCAGAACTTGAGGCTCTTTATTATGAGATGCTCACTAAAGATTATATAAAGGAGTAGAAATACTTTGTATAATTAAATCCAAAACGGTCAATAGACCGCGGTGCCGTTTTATTATCAAAGAACAATAGCTTTCCTACTGCTTTCGCCCGCTTGTGTGGCATCTTAGCAGTCTTATTTCCTTGCCGTAGCCCGCTACGCCCACGGTAACAAGACTGTTAATCTGCTCAACAATCAAACGAAATCAGGCAAGGAATCTATTGACCGTTTTGGATTAAAGTTGTCTATGCTTTTCTTGTCAAGAGTTCACTCGGTTTTATTACTATATACATCATCCGAATGGCTATATGATGACAGAATCTATTGCCTTCTGACCTTGCTTTTTCGTTTCTCAACGATATAACTTTCCTGCTATAACAGTAGGTAAAATGATTGTTCTATTTCGTATGGAACGTGTCCTTATACAGAATTTTCTCAGGATTGCTACCAGAACGAACAATGTATGTGAACGAGAAACCTGCATCTACATATACTTTCATGCCAGCATTGCTGAATAACAGTTCCTTAAGTCCGTCGTGGATTTCATTACGTTTCTTGTTTATGAAATCCTCGTTATCGAACTGATTGACGAATGAGCAATAATATATATACTCTCTTTTCTCAATATCGAACGCCACACTATCTGTACGAGTGAAATTCACTTCAGGGGTAGGACAGTTGCGTTTTGTATATTCCTTTGCTTCGCGTGCTGCACGTTTTTCAAGACTTTCGTGGCAACTTGCCAACGAAATGATGGCAACAAAGGCAAACACCAAAACAAGTATTCTATTGTTCAAACTTACCGTTTTCTTGATATTGATTGTTTTTTTCATGTCAAATGTGTTTGATTTCAATACTATTTAGTTTAAATTTCTCTGCAAAGATATGAAGATTTCGAGAAAAATGATTAAATTTGCAAAACTGTTTTATGTTTACAGACGTTTATGGCTCATATCAATGATGATAATGATTCTTTCATCTTATTTTTGATATAATGTTACGATTGCAATCATTACGTTTGTTGATACAATCGAAAAGAATGAGTTGATATAATTATTTACGAAAAAACGACGAATGGATCATATAAGAAATTTCTGCATTATCGCCCACATCGACCATGGCAAATCAACATTGGCTGACCGTCTTCTTGAAAAGACGCAGACTATACAGATTACCGGAGGACAGATGCTTGACGACATGGACCTTGAGCGTGAACGAGGTATTACCATCAAGAGTCATGCTATACAGATGGAGTATACAAAAGGAGGAGAGAAATACATCCTTAATCTTATTGACACTCCTGGACATGTGGATTTCTCATATGAGGTGAGCCGCTCTATTGCTGCATGTGAAGGAGCCTTGCTTGTGGTTGATGCTACTCAGGGCGTTCAGGCGCAGACAATATCAAATCTGTATATGGCTCTCGAGCATGATCTCGAGATAATCCCTGTTATAAATAAGATTGACATGCCTTCTGCTATGCCGGAGGAGGTTGAAGATGAGATTGTCGACTTGCTTGGCTGCAAGCCAGAAGATATTCTTCGTGCATCAGGCAAGACAGGCGATGGTGTTGATACAGTGCTCAATGCTATCGTTGATCGCATCCCGTGTCCAACAGGCAACAAGGAAGAACCGCTTCAGGCTCTTATATTCGACTCTGTGTTCAATTCGTTCCGTGGCATCATTGCATATTTCAAGATAGAGAATGGCTCTATAAAAAAAGGTGATAAGGTGAAGTTCTTTAACACTGGTATGGAATATGATGCTGACGAGGTAGGCGTTCTCAAGATGGATATGGTGCCTCGCCAGAGCCTGTCGACAGGTGAGGTGGGATATCTTATAACCGGGATAAAGAATGCAACAGAGGTAAAGGTCGGTGATACTATTACTCACGTGGCACGTCCATGCGAAAAGGCTATTGCCGGTTTTCAGGAAGTAAAGCCAATGGTCTTTGCGGGTGTGTATCCGATTGACCCTTCAGATTATGAAAACCTAAGAAATTCATTGGAGAAACTTCAGCTCAATGACGCCTCACTGACATTCCAGCCTGAAAGCTCTGTAGCTTTGGGCTTTGGATTCCGTTGCGGCTTTCTCGGACTGTTGCACATGGAGATTGTACAGGAACGCCTTGACCGTGAGTTCAATATGGATGTCATTACAACGGTGCCCAACGTAAGTTATATGATTTACGACAAGCACGGTGATTCCAAAGAGGTACATAACCCTTCGGGACTGCCTGACCCCGTGATGATAGAGCATATAGAAGAGCCATATATCCGTGCATCAATAATTACCACGACCAACTTCATTGGACCTATAATGACGCTTTGCCTTTCGAAGCGAGGTGAACTGATCAATCAGGAGTATGTTGCCGGTAATCGCGTAGAGATACATTTCTGGTTGCCGTTGGGTGAGATTGTAATTGATTTCTACGACAAGCTAAAGTCAATTTCCAAAGGATATGCTTCGTTCGACTATCATATTGATGGTTTCCGTCCATCACGCCTTATCAAACTGGATATTCTTCTGAATGGCGAGCCTGTGGATGCGTTGTCTACACTGACGCATTTCGATAATGCCGAACCATTCGGCCGCAGGATGTGCGAAAAGCTGAAGGAACTTATTCCGAGACAGCAGTTTGATATTGCTATTCAGGCTGCTATTGGAGGAAAGATTATTGCCCGCGAGACAGTTAAGCAAGTAAGAAAGGACGTTACGGCAAAATGTTATGGTGGTGACGTTTCACGTAAGCGAAAATTGCTTGAAAAGCAGAAGAAAGGAAAGAAGCGCATGAAGCAGATTGGCAATGTAGAAGTGCCTCAGAAAGCATTCCTCGCTGTTCTAAAATTGGATTAATGTAGATTAACGCTATATATAAATAGGAGACACCTTTATGGCAAAGTTTCAATTCCAGTCACGGGATATAGCTCGTGAGTTAGCAAGAAAGTATAGTACAATGACTCTTGAGGAGCTTGACGCTCTTGAAGATATTCTTGTGCCTATGCGTTTCAAGAAAGGTCAGACAATATTGACCGAAGGTGAAGTTTGTGAGTATATTTATTATCTCGACCAGGGACTTATTCGTCAGTTCTACCATAAGAATGGCAAGGAACTGACTGAGCACTTGGGCGAAGACCACTCAATATTCATGTGTATTGAGAGCCTGTTCCGTGAAGAGCCTACAAAACTCAGTGTTGAAGCTTTGGAAAACTGTATCATCTATGGACTTCCTAAGATTGAGCTTGAGCGAATCTCTTTACATCATGTGAATATACAGATGCTTTATCGTAAAATTCTGGAAGAAAGTCTTATTATCTCTCAGGTCCATGCTGACTTGATTCGATTTGAGTCTGCCCAGAGCCGCTACGAGCGTATGTGTAAACTCTCGCCTCAGGTTATCCAGCGTGCTCCGCTCATCTATATAGCTAACTATTTGCAGATGACGCCAGAGACACTGTCGCGTGTCAGGGCAGCTACTCTGAAAGGCTAATGTCACTATTTACATTACAGACAATTGACATAAAATATCGGTTTGTTGTTGCATTGATGTAGCAACATAAATCGGAGACGGTAAAATAGAGCCGAGTCATAGTTCGTTTTATGTGAAGGTATACGAAACATGACAGGAACTATAGACATAAAAACAATACAAGGTATATAGAATAACAATCTATATAACCTGCTATAATATAATCAGGTGTAGGATTTGGTGTCCTACACCTGATTATATTATACCCCGATTCGGGTAAGAATTGCATAAAAACGACCGCTACACATCAACTGTATTGGCGTGATTTATCACGTTCCGAAAACTCCGAGAAACAAATAATCACGTAGGCGCTCGCGCAATATACCCAGCGCAACAGACGGAACGTGATAAATCACGCCCCTACGCCGTCCGGCAAATAACGCTCCTTTCTCGGATAGTTGAAGACACAAAACTAAAAGGAATGTTTTTTATTTGAAACAAAAAGTAAGCTCCTGTTGGCTATACGAGTCTTTAGTGACGATATATAAAGGCTTGCAGAACTTTCAATCAGTTTTTACTGTATACCAATAATATGTGAATAAAATCAACAAAAAGGCAGTTCTGATTGTAAATACAGCCGATATTTGCAGGCGCGTTGTCGTTTGTTGGCAAAAAACGCTTGTTTTTGGCGTTACATGAAATACGCTGATTATCAGCGAAATAAATGCTTTTGATGTCGACAAAAATACGAATAATTTTCAAGAACCGCCGTTTCTTGATTCTGAAACCGCCGTTTCTTGCCGATAAAACCGCCCTTTTCAGCGTAAAGAACCACCGCTTTTTGAGAGAAAAAGGACGGAATGAACCTGCTTTCAGCTCTTGTTGGTTTTCGAAAATCTGATTTTATGTCATGTGAACTTAGCAAATCATTGTTCTTGTTTTTCTATTTTGCTAAAAAATGCGAAGATGAATTTTCTTTACGATATGCACTCCTGCTTTTGTCTATCTGAGCTGTTATATAAATGTTTTCCTATCATAGTTCTTCTTAAAACTGTCTATTCGAACCTGATGGCTTTGGCTGGATGAATGTGTGAAATAAGGAAACTTGGTATTATAAGCACAAGCAGACAGATTATAAGGGTAGCGATGTTTATTGCAACGAAGGATAAAATATTCACCTCCATTGGCACTGTACTTACATAATAATTTTGAGGGTCAAGTTTTATTACGCCATAGAAACGTTGTATAGTGATAATTATGGCGGCAAAGATGTCGCCAAGTATCAGTCCTTTCATAATGATATAGCCACCAAAATAAAGAAAAGTATGGCGAATGCTGCTGTTGCATGCTCCTAAAGCTTTTAGGATTCCTATCATTGATGTACGTTCGAGTATGATGATAAGCAGACCGGAAACCATTGTCACAGATGCGACGAGTGCCATAAGGGCGAGAATAATCCACACATTAAGGTCTAACAGGTCGAGCCATGCAAATGTCTGTGGAACGAGTTCTTTTATGTCCTTTGAAGAGTATGTACTGCCATAGGTGTCGATTGTCTTATTGACCTTATTAATGACACGGTCGGCAACAAACTGCAGTTGGTTGAAGTCGTCGACTGCGATTTCTGCACCTAAAGCTTGATCTTTTTCCCAACCATTGAGTTTGATTGATGTATAAAGATCGGTGAAACAGGTCACATCATCATATTGCGACAAGTTCGTACGGTATATGCCGCTTATGGTAAAGCGTCGTGTTCGTACACCCTGGTCATTGATGAAATATGCAAAGATGCGCTGACCGCAGTTGAGGTGAAGTTTATCAGCAATGCTCTGTGACACAAGAATCTTGTTTGAACTGGCATCAGAGGAGAACTTAGGAATGGAGCCTTCAACCATATTATTGTGTATAAATGTTGAATCCCATTCCTCGCCAACACCTTTGAAATTCACACCAAGGAAATTCTCGTTGGTTTTCAGTATGCCTTGTGTATAGGAGTATCGTTGCACGTGATTTACCCCCTCAATGCCTTCCAAAACCTTCATCATAGAGTCGTTCACCTGAATAGGAAACTGTTCTGCCGTCTGCAAGGTCATGAAATTGGCAACTTGTATGTGGCTGCCGAAGCCTATGACCTTATCGCGTATTGTATTCTTGAAACCAAGAACCACACTGACTGATATTATCATAACAGCAAGTCCTATTGCAACACCAATCGTTGCAATGCGTATTGCAGGTCGCGACACTTTCTTCCTGTCTTCTTTAGTGCCGTATATTCTTTGTGAAAGGAATAATGGTAAGTTCACTTTTCGTGTATTGCTTATAATACTCTTCCAGGGTACGCCTCAAGTGCCTTTTCTAAAACGACAAGTGCCTTCTCGAGGTCTTCCTTTTTCAGTACGTAGGCTATACGCACTTGATTTATTCCAGCTCCAGGTGTAGTGTAGAAACCTGCAGCAGGAGCCATCATCACGGTGCTTCTTTCGTATTCGAACTCTTCCAAGCACCAGCGGCAGAACTTCTCACTGTCATCAACAGGCAGTTTGGCAACGGTATAGAATGCACCCATAGGGATAGGTGAGTAAACGCCAGGAATACGGTTAAGTCCGTCAATCAGGCATTTTCTTCGGTCTACATATTCATCATATACATTGCGATGATATTCTTCCGGAGCATCAAGCGATGCCTCGGCAACAATCTGTCCGATAAGCGGTGGGGACAGACGAGCCTGGCAGAACTTCATGACAGCCATTCTTACTTCAGGGTTCTTCGTTATCAGTGCTCCCACACGAATGCCGCACTCAGAGTAGCGCTTCGATACGGAATCAATAAGTATGACATTGTTTTCTATACCCTCAAGATGACAAGCAGAGATATAGGGTGAACCAGTATATATATACTCGCGATATACCTCGTCAGAGAAGAGGTAGAGATCGTATTTCTGAACAAGGTCGCGTATCTGATTCATTTCCCTGCGAGTGTAGAGATAACCTGTCGGGTTATTTGGATTACAAATCAAGATAGCCCTTGTATGCTCATTGATAAGTTCTTCGAATTTCTCCACTTTAGGCAGTGAGAAACCTTCATCAATGGTAGTTGCTATGGTCCGTATCTTCGCACCGGCTGAAATAGCAAACGCCATATAGTTGGCATAAGCCGGTTCTGGAATGATAATCTCATCGCCAGGATTCAGACACGACATAAAAGCGAAAAGCACAGCTTCCGACCCTCCGGATGTGATAATAATCTCATCGGCTGTGACATTGATATTGTATTTCTTATAGTAATCTACAAGTTTCTCTCTATATGAAAGATATCCCTGTGATGGCGAATACTCAAGTACCTGACGGTCAATGGTCTTTAGAGCATCCAAGCCCTCCTTTGGTGTAGGGAGATCTGGCTGACCGATATTGAGATGATAAACATGAGTACCTCTTTTTTTTGCAGCATTTGCTAATGGTGCCAACTTCCTGATTGGCGATTCTGGCATCTCCTTACCACGTTTTGAAATCTCTGGCATGTTATAACTTTTATAGTTCTATGTTTCCTACATAGTCTATCATCAATGATGATAATGTAGATGTATTATATGTGACAAATTTACGGAAAAAAAATGATATAATGTAATACGCTGCACAAAAACTTTTTTTTTCGGTGTTTTTTACTGTCATATGTCTGAAATCGAAATAAATTCTGTACTTTTGCAGTCAGTATTGATTTGTCATCTTTGATGGCAATGAATTGCAACTGAAATAACACATTATTATATTATGAGAACAAGAACAGCAAAGTGGTTTGAGACAAAAATAAAGTATGATAAGATGATGGATGCCGACGGTCTTATGAAGCCAACCAAGGAGCTTTATGTGGTCGACGCACTGAGTTTCTCAGATGCAGAGGCTACAATCATGGAAGAGATGCGCGCATACATAAGTGGAGCTTTTGATATTGTAGATATAAAACCTGCATCATACAAAGAGATATTTTTCTCGGAAGATGCTCGTGACGACAGATGGTATAAGGCAAAGTTGCAGTTTATCACCATTGATGAGAAGACGGAGAAAGAGAAACGTCAGAATGTGTACTATCTCGTTCAGGCATCTACGCTATTCAAAGCTGTTAAGAACATTGATGAAGTGATGGGAAAGACAATGATAGATTATGCAATTGCATCAGTTGCAGAGACCACCGTCATGGATGTGTTTGAGCATGAGGCAAAGATTGAGGAAAAACAAAGTGATGTGCCTGAATATGAAGAGCAACAACAAATGTAATAAGGAAGAATAAGGAATAATGTATCCGGTAAAGGAAAAGATAGAACAGATACTTGCCACACTGCCACATGATGTACGCCTTGTAGCAGTGAGCAAGTATCATCCTGCCCGATATATAGAAGACGCTTATGCTGCCGGACAGCGTATCTTTGGCGAAAGCATTGTGCAGGAACTACGCCGGAAGGTAGAAGTGCTCCCGAAGGACATAGAGTGGCACTTCATTGGGCATCTGCAAACAAATAAAGTGAAGTATATCGCTCCTTATGTTTCTATGATTGAAAGTGTTGATTCTGAACGTCTTATAGCAGAGATTAACAAGCAAGCCGTAAAGCATGACAGAGTTATAGACATTCTATTGGAACTGCACATTGCTGAGGAGGAGACAAAAAGCGGTTTTACTTCAGAAGAATGTATTTCGCTATTGGATTCAGGAGTAAAAGAGAGGTTCCCAAATGTTCGGATATGCGGAATCATGGCAATGTCTTCATTTACCGATGATGATACTCAGATTGCATGCGAGTTTGACAAAGCAGGAGAATTATTCGACATCATCAAAGAAAGATATTTCTCTACTGAGGATTATTTCTGTGAACGTTCATGGGGTATGAGTGGTGACTATAAAATTGCTATCCGGCATCGTTCTACATTAATTCGAATTGGAACGCTACTTTTCGGACCAAGAATCTATTAATAGAAACTAATTGCTTTTCTATTTTTATCATTGTAAATCTTGTTTTTCCCATTTGTTGCAGTGCGATGGCAAGCTGAATTTAGCTGCATTAGCTAATACCAAATTAAATGAGATTTATTTGGTTATTACGCTCATTTACTGTAACTTTGTACTTGAAATGAGAAAAATCTTCCTTCTATTTATTATAATAATAATGTTCGCGGGTGTTATGATTGGACAGACTTTCTCTGCCTCTGGTGCCCGATTTGTTGGTGTGGGAGCACCTAAGCATGAAGTGCGGGCTATGTGGGTAACTACAATTGGAGGTCTTGACTGGCCACATTATTATGCGCAAAACACAACAGCTTCGATAAACATACAAAAGAAAGAACTGTCCGACTTATTAGACAGACTTCGTGACGCAGGGATTAATACAGTACTGCTACAGACTCGCATACGTGCAACGACAATTTATCCTTCGTCTTATGAACATTGGGACGGATGTTTGTCAGGAAAACCAGGTATAAGTCCTGGATATGATGCTCTGCAGTATGCAATAGACGAATGCCATAGACGTGGTATGGAACTTCATGCATGGGTTGTGACTATTCCTGTTGGAAAGTGGAACAGTAAGGGATGTTCATCTTTGAGAAAGAAATATCCAAAATTAATTCGTAAGATTGGTGATGAAGGATATATGAATCCGGAAGATCCTCAGACAGGAACATACATTGCCCAGATATGTGAAGAAATAACACGCAACTATGACATTGACGGTATACATCTTGATTATATACGTTATCCGGAGGATTGGAAGATAAAAGTGTCAAAGGACCGTGGACGTCAATATATCACAGATATTGTCAGGAAGATAAGCATCAAGGTTAAATCACTGAAGCCGTGGGTGAAGATGAGTTGTTCGCCAATTGGTAAAGCTGACGACCTGCCGAGAAACTGGAGTAGGGGATGGAATGCCTATAGTCGTGTATGTCAGGATGCTCAAGGCTGGTTGCGCGATGGATTGTTGGATCAGCTTTATCCTATGATGTATTTTAAGGATGAAAACTTCTATCCTTTTGCTATTGATTGGAAAGAACGTTCATACGGTAGAATGCTTGTACCAGGACTTGGCATCTATTTCTTAGATCGCAAACAAGGCAACTGGACTCTAAAGGATATCACACGAGAATTGGAAGTATGCCGACAATGGGGTATGGGGCATTGCTATTTTCGTAGTAAGTTCTTTACAGATAATACTCGTGGGATATATGACTTCGCATCAAAAGAGTTTAATGTGGCACCTGCGATTGTGCCTGCAATGACATGGGTGAGTAAAGTTGCGCCTTTGGCACCTAATACTATTAAAACAGATACTCTCACAAGTTCTCTATCATGGGGTGGAGCACAGGATCGTAGCGACGGACCATATCTTACTTATAATATATATGCGAGTGATGAATGTCCGGTTGATGTCACAAAGGCAGAGAACCTTATACTTGTTCGTACAAAGCAAACAAGCATTAAAATTCCACTTGGAGGACGTTATTATGCTATAACCGCTATGGACCGCTATGGTAATGAGAGTGATCCGATTCAAAACTATAGTTTGCCTGTTAATCGCAAAACTATTGCAGGACAGGCAAAAAGCTATCATGGACTGCCAGTGTTCGGATGTGACGGTAGAACTGTTTTTATCGGAAAAACCGCATTAAATCGACGCGACCTCTTGTGTATCCAGACTCTACAAGGTCAGACAGTAAAAGTTGTATTTGCCGGAGAAACGATAGATGTCGGAGATGTAAAGGAAGGGTTCTATAAGATACGTTCCATTGGAAAGAAAAAATCATCCCATTGTATTGGATATACAATGATTGAAAGACGCACATGGAGATAAAAAGTTGATAATTAGTCACTTTTGAATAATTATTTTACCTTAGACGACAAAAAAGTAGAAAGAAATTTTATTATTCCGCTATTTTTGACTATCTTTGCATACACTTTTCGGCTGAACAGTCGAAAAATATTGGTTATGACCTATAGGTAAACCTCTCTAATAGAAATCAAAAAGAATAATATAGAACATGACAAAAGCAGAACTTATTGCACGTATTTCTGAGCAGACGGGTGTTGATAAGGTAACAGCATTGGCTGTAGTTGAGAGTTTCATGGATAATGTTAAGGGCAGCCTTATTAATTCAGAAGAGAATGTGTATCTTCGTGGTTTTGGTAGCTTCATAGTTAAGGAACGTGCGGAAAAGACCGGTCGTAACATATCTAAGAATACTACGATTACTATCCCTGCCCACAATGTACCGCTGTTTAAACCGGCAAAGGAATTTTTGGAGGACATGGCAGCGAAATCAATGAAATAACGAATATAATAACAACAATTAATTTAAAATTTTATAGTTATGCCAAACGGTAAGAAGAAAAAGGGCCACAAGATGGCTACTCATAAGCGTAAAAAGAGACTTCGTAAGAATAGGCATAAGAACAAGTAAGAAATTACTTGGCCTATGGTCTATAAGGCGAGGAGGGTATGTCAAGAAGTTCTTTCTGAACACTTTGACATGCCCTTTTATCTTAAATTCGATCAGGAGTAAGAAGAAATGACAAGTGAAATTGTAATTGATGTACAGCAAGAAGAGATATCTATTGCTCTTCTGGAAGACAAGCGGCTCGTTGAATATCAGAATGAGCCACGCTCGGCTTCCTATGCTGTTGGAAACATCTACATCGCAAAGGTCCATAAGCTAATGCCTGGACTGAACGCATCATTTGTAGATGTTGGACATGAACGAGATGCTTTTCTTCATTATCTGGATCTTGGAAACCAGTTCAACTCCTATGAAAAATACTTGAAGCAGGTACAGAGCGACCGCAAGAAACTTTATCCCTTTGCAAAGGCATCACGTATGCCAGACCTTAAAAAGGATGGTAGTGTTCAAGGCACACTTGCTAAAGACCAGGAGGTCTTGGTGCAGATTGTGAAGGAACCTATCAACACTAAAGGTCCTCGATTGACAAGCGAACTCTCCTTTGCCGGACGTTATCTTGTGCTTGTCCCATTTGGTGACAAGGTCTCTGTTTCTACAAAAATTAAAAGTGGCGAAGAGCGTGCCAGATTAAAACAGCTCGTCCACAGCATCAAACCTAAAAACTGTGGTGTAATTGTCAGAACAGTGGCAGAAGGCAAGCGTGTCAATGAACTTGATGGTGAACTGAAAACACTCTTCTCACGTTGGGAACAAGCCATCCAGAAAGTGCAGAAAACCACAAAACGTCCTCAATTAGTGTATGAAGAGGAAGGTCGGTCTATAGCATTGATACGTGATATCTTCAATCCGTCGTTTGAGAATATCTATGTTAACGATGAGGATGTCTACAATGAGGTGAAAAGTTATTTGGCACTTATAGCTCCTGAGAAAGCAGGTATTGTGAAGCTATATCAGGGTAAAGTGCCTATCTTCGACAATTTTGACGTTACCCGACAGATTAAGTCAAGCTTCGGCAAGACAGTAAACTACAAACATGGAGCATATCTTGTTATTGAGCATACAGAGGCTCTGCATGTGGTGGACGTAAACAGTGGTAATCGCACCAAAGCCGAGAACGGTCAGGAACAGAATGCACTCGAAGTAAACCTTGGTGCTGCAGATGAACTGGCACGTCAGTTACGACTACGAGACATGGGAGGAATCATTGTAGTCGACTTTATTGACATGAATGTTGCTGAAGACCGTCAGTTGCTTTACGAAAGGATGTGTAAGAACATGCAGTCCGATCGTGCACGCCATAACATCTTACCTCTGAGTAAGTTTGGATTGATGCAGATAACCCGACAGAGAGTACGTCCTGCAATGGACGTCACGGTCGAGGAGACATGTCCGACTTGTTTCGGTAAGGGTAAAATTAAACCAAGTATTCTTTTCACAGACCAGTTGGAGGGAAAGATCGACAGATTAGTGAATAAGATTGGTATCAAGAAATTCCAACTCCATGTTCATCCTTATGTTGCTGCTTATATTAATCAGGGCGTTTTATCATTGAAACGCAAGTGGCAGCTAAAGTATGGATTAGGAGTCAACATTATCGCCTCACAGAAAATGGCATATCTGCAGTATGAGTTTTATGACTCAAAACAACAGTTTATTGACATGAAAGAGGAGATAGAGACAAAGTAAACAAAACGAGGAATCCTTTTTATTAAGGGTTCCTCGTTTTATTGCATGATGGTAGATACATATCGTTCATTATAAAATGCTTTATAGACTAATCCTTGAAATATTCTTTTGCAGAAGTCTTTTTTGTAGAATAATTTCTTATTCTTGTTTTTCAGCAAAATAGGAAGAGTGAAGGTCTCTTATCCGCGATATTATAATTTTGAATATAACACAATGTGCTACATTATGGACGCATAAACACAAAATATTTGGCTTTTTAACGAAAAACAGCAGGATAAGTTTCTAATATCGCTGCTTTTACGTGCGACTTACTATGCTTCTTGAGGCTAAAACCTACGCTTTTAGAGTCAACAACCGTAGGTTTTAGAGAAACAGATAGTAATGTTTCTTCTTAAATTTCATCGGAACGCTTGATTTTCAGTAAGATAACTAAATGGGCTAAAAATAGCGTATATGAAATCAATATGTAGTATGCTCGATAATTCTTCTATTATACACCATTATAATATGCCTTTTGTCAATTATTATTATCTTTACATTAGGTATAATTCTTAGTTGTTTTCTCTTGGAAATACGAAAATAAAATATCAATTGTTTTTTTATTCCATTGTATATTACTTTTATTTTATATATTTGCATTATTTAACA
>ENA-OWND01000737-OWND01000737.1-metagenome-genome-assembly--contig:-NODE-737-length-21651-cov-13.051723_pt1 | contig 21651 bp, 13 predicted proteins | sample MGYA00245342_ERZ651119 | MGnify/ENA primary metagenome ERZ651119 (study PRJEB26857, sample SAMEA4031756) | metagenome | biome: human; feature: oral; material: saliva | place: Philippines | collected 2014... | reverse complement strand
CTAGGACATCGCCCTCTCACGGCGGTAACACCGGTTCAAATCCGGTTGGGGGTACGGATACGCTCCACAAGGGCGTAGACAACGTTCCGCAAGGAACAAAAGGCCCCCATCGTCTAGCGGCCTAGGACATCGCCCTCTCACGGCGGTAACACCGGTTCAAATCCGGTTGGGGGTACCACGAGCCCGGGTTCTGCCCGGGTTTTTTTGTAGTTAAGCGGCGTCTACTAACGCCGGTTCCTGAAGTTTAGGATGGTTTACGTGACCACTTTTGAAACGCTAAAGCCCCCCGCACCCGCTAACCCCGCCGCCCTACGCGTTTACCCCCTAGGTGGTCTAGGGGAGGTTGGCCGTAACATGACTGTCTTTGAAACCCAGGGACAGCTTTTAATCGTTGACTGCGGCGTACTCTTCCCTGAAGAAGACCAGCCCGGCGTGGACCTGATCCTGCCCGATTTTGGCCCCATCGCCGACCGTCTCGACGACGTCCAGGCCCTAGTGCTCACCCACGGTCACGAAGACCACATCGGGGCCGTGCCCTACCTACTAAAGCTACGCCCCGACATTGAACTAATCGGCAGCGAGCTAACCCTAGCTTTCGTAGAAGCCAAGCTAAAAGAATTTCGTATCAACCCCAAGCTACGCGTAGTAACCGAACACGAGCGCGTCCGCTACGGCGCCTTCGACATGGAATTTGTGGCCGTAAACCACTCCATCCCCGACGCCATGGCCGCCTTCATCCGCACCAAAGCCGGCACCGCCCTAATCACCGGCGACTTCAAAATGGACTCCCTACCCATCGACGGGCGCATCACCGACCTACGCTCCTTCGCCCGCTTTGGCGAAGAAGGCGTAGACCTATTCTGTGTAGACTCCACCAACGCAGAAGTGCCCGGCATGGTGGCCCACGAACGCGAAATCGGCCCGGTACTAAACCGCGTCTTTGACGAATCCCAAGGCCAAATCGTGGTGGCCTCCTTCTCCTCCCACGTCCACCGCGTCCAGCAAGTGCTCGACGCCGCCGCCTCACACGACCGTAAAGTCGCCTTCATTGGCCGCTCCATGGTGCGCAACATGAAAATCGCCGCCGAACTGGGCTACCTGGACGTACCCGAAGGCGTAATCGTAGACCAGCGCGAAATCAACAACTACCTACCCAGCCAGCGCGTACTCATGGCCACCGGCTCCCAAGGTGAACCCATGGCCGCCCTTAGCCGCATGGCCCACCGTGAACACCGCTGGATCACCCTAGACCCCGAAGACACGGTTATCTTCGCCTCCTCACTAATCCCGGGCAACGAAAACTCTGTTTTCCGCGTAATCAACCAGATCATGCGCCTAGGCGCACGCGTAGTACACCAGGCCAACGCCCGCGTACACGTCTCCGGCCACGCCTCCAGCGAGGAACTGCTGCACGTATACAACATCGTCCAGCCCCGCAACGTAATGCCTATCCACGGCGAAATCCGCCACATCGTGGCCAACGGTGCGCTCGCGGTAAAGACCGGGGTACCAGCCGAGAACGTAATGCTGTGCGAGGACGGCGACGTCGTCGACCTCTATGAAGGAAAAGCCCAGGTGGTGGGCTCCTACCCGTGCGACTACGTGTACGTAGATGGCTCCAGCGTGGGCGAGATTGACGAAGACGAGCTAGCCGGGCGCCGCGTACTGGCTGAAGAAGGCTTTGTCTCAGTTTTTGCGGTCGTAGAGACCACAACCGGTACTATTCTGGCTGGACCACACATTCAGGCCCGAGGCGTAGCGGAAGACGACTCTGTATTTGAGGAAGTTCTTCCTGACGTCACCGACGCGCTAGGTGATGCCCTCGACCGTGGCGTTAGCGACACTCACGCTCTACAGCAGGCTATGCGCCGTGCTTTGGGACGTTGGGTAGCTCGTAAGCTGCGTCGTCGTCCTATGATCGTGCCTGTAGTAATTAAAGCTTAAATAGGAAATTCACTAGTGACTGAACCCAAGAGCACCACTGTCCCAGCTAAGCTGATATCTCCGCTGCGACGTAGGGTAGGCGCAGATACCCGCAGATGGATCGACTCTATGCCGACCATCATGGCGCGGCTGTTGCAGATAGCTGCGGTGCTATCGCTACTTGGGGGACTGGGGCTCAGGCGCTGGAATCTATACAAGCTGGTTGTTGAGCCTTTCTACTTTATTGGTATCCCGGTGGGTGCCTCCTTCCTGGGGGCGGTGCTGCTACTGATTTGGGCGGGGGCAGCTAGTAGGCGCAAACGCTTGGCGCTTAACCTGGCCCTGACCTTGCAGTTCCTGTTTTTAACGGTGGGCTCGCTGACGCTGGTATACCAGCAGTTCCCAGATGACCTGGAAGAGCGCACCCATGTGACTGTCGCCCAGCAGGGTCCAGACTGGCTCATGCTGGCCTGGGTACTGGTGTGTATCCCGGTTATCGCGATTTTGTTGGCTTCGCGCCCAGCTTTCCCTGGGCGCATTGTGCGCGGCTCATGGTGGCGGGCGCTGCTGACCCTAGTGGTTGGTATGGCCGCCGTGATTGCCCTGGGAACGCTCCTGGTGGTGCCCGCACACAGCCAGGATGGTAACGAGTGGGCCATTCGTCACCGTATGCGTTGGGTGACTTGGCGCACCCTGGGCCCTGAACTTGGGGGCATTGGGGGTGTGCCCGCCTACCAGGGGCCAATGTGGCTAGGTACCTTGCTTTACCTGCTGGCCGCCTTGGTGGTGCTAATTAGCCTGACCGTGTTCTTGCGTTCAGCTAAGCGCACCCCGCGCGCCGGCGATGACCTGCGTGTGCGCGGTCTGCTGCTGGATTGGGAGGAAGACTCCCTGGGTTACTTCGCTACCCGCCGTGACCGCCTGGCCGTATTTTCTCCCGACGGTAAGGCTGCGGTTTCCTTTGGCCTATCTACCGGTGTGGCCATGGCTGCCGGTGATCCGTTAGGTGACCCGGCCAGTTGGGATGACGCCATTAGTGCCTGGCTGGATGAATGCGGCGACTACGGCTGGGTGCCGGCAGTTATCTCCGCCGGTGAAAAAGGCGCGCGAGCCTACAAAAACTTTGGTTTCACCGTGCGCCGTATGGGGGATGAGTCCATTATTGAGGCCGCCAGTTTCTCGCTGCGGGGCCTGCCGCAGGTGGCTAAAGCGGTGCGCCGCGTGCGTGCCAGTGGTGCCCGCGTGGAAATTAGGCGCCTAGGCGACATTCCCCATGAGGAGCGCCGTCAGCTGCGCGATTTGGCTAATGCTTGGCGTAACGGGGAAGAGCGCGGCTTCTCTATGGCACTAGATCGCACTCTCGACGACGTCGACGAGCGTGAGCTGGTGGTTACGGTCCATGACCAAGAAGACAAGACCGTGGCGCTACTGGCGTTTAGCCCCTGGGGTAAGCGCGGGGTGTCGCTCGATGTGATGCGCCGCAGCCCCAAGGCCCCCAACGGGGTAAATGAGGCTATGGTGGCGGCCCTGCTAACCGACGGCGAACGTTACGGGGTTGACCGGGTTTCGCTGAACTTCGCTATGTTCCGTTCCGTGTTTGTGGATGGCATGGCGGTGGACGCCTCCCTGGCCGCTAAAACTATGGCTAGGATCATGCGCTTTGCCTCGCACTTTTGGCAGCTGGAGCAGCTGTATGAATCCAACGCCAAATACAACCCCAACTGGTACCCGCGTTACATGTGCTACGCCGACGGCACCCAAGCCGCCCGCGTACTGCTGGCAGCTGGTCGCCTAGAGGGTTTCATCCCTAACTTTGAGCGTTTTGGCCGCGCCCACGTAGACAACAGCGCCATTATGGGCAGCGAATATGCGGCTTTGGTGGCCCAGCAGGTTGAACGCCACATTCAAGCGCAAATCCCCACCCGGCGTCTGTCGGCTGAAGAGCGTGAACGCGCGGTGGCCCTAGAGCGCACCCTGGACGCCAAAATTGACCCCTATCCCACCGGGGTTAAACACGGTATGCCCCCGGCCCACGCCCTGGTGCAGCCGGTGTTCCGCCAGTTGGCGGCGGGTGAAGAATCCATTGTGCAGCTGCGCGTTGAGGGCCGCGTGGGCCTAGAGCGCGATCACGGTGGGCTTATCTTCGTTGACCTGGTAGAGGGCTACAAGCACATCCAGCTACTCTTTGACGCCTCAGAAAATGGCGCCCATCTGGAAATGTGGCGTTCACTGATTAACCGTGGCGACATTGTGGTGGTTTCCGGCCTGGCTATGCGCACGCGCACCGGGGAACCCTCAATCCTGGTGCAGGGCTGGCAGCTGCTGGCTAAAGCCCTCACTGCCTTGCCACGCGCTCGGCGCGGTGGGCACGGCAAGATCACCATCCCGCTGGGGGCTAACGCCACCCGTACCCAGCAGCTACTGGCTGACGCTAATGCCATTGAGCTGATTGCGCAGCGCTCAGTCATTGTTACTTCTATCCGTCACACCCTGGGCGAGCAGGGCTATGTGGAGGTAGAAACCCCAATCTTGCAGCCGGTGCATGGCGGGGCTAACGCCCGCCCGTTCATCACCCGCATGAACGCCTACTCCACCGATGTTTATCTGCGTATCGCCCCGGAGTTGTTCCTCAAGCGTCTGGCTGTGGCCGGCATGGGGGCCATCTTCGAAATTGGCCGCTCTTTCCGTAACGAGGGCGTGGACGCCACCCACAACCCTGAGTTCACCTCACTTGAGGCTTATGTGGCCCACGGCGATTACAACACCATGCGCCTGCTAACCCAGCGTATTTTCCAGGAAGCTGCCATTAAGGTGCACGGCGCCCCAGTGGTGCTACGTGCGGTGGGCACACCCGGAACTGAAGGGTTACCGGTGCATTCAACCCGCTCGGGGGTTGATTATGTGGCCGTGGATATTTCCGGTGATTGGCCGGTGGTGAGTGTGCATGAAGCTATTTCCAAGGCCCTGGGCCAGGAAGTAACCGTGGACACCCCGCTAGAACGTTTGCTGGAACTGGCTGAAGCCAACGATATTGAGGTGCCGGTGGCAGCTGGCAGCGGTGACGTGATTGGCGCTCTCTACGATGAGCTAGTTGAGGCCACCACCACCAAGCCCACTTTCTACATTGATTTCCCGGTGGAAACCAGCCCGCTAACCCGCCAAAACCGCCACGATCCGCGCCTAGCTGAGCGCTGGGACCTGGTGGCTTGGGGCATGGAGCTGGGCACGGCCTACACTGAGCTAACTGACCCCGGTGAGCAGCGTAAGCGTTTCACCGCCCAATCTTTGCGCGCCGCCGCCGGTGACCCGGAAGCGATGAGTTTAGATGAAGACTTCCTGCGCACCTTGGAATTGGGTCTTGTTCCCACCGGTGGTTTGGGCCTGGGAGTCGATCGTGCAGTGATGTTGATCACCGGCGCGACTTCTATCCGCGATGTTATCGCCTTCCCCTACGCTCGCCCACGCTAAAAGCTGTCAAGCCCCTAAAATCGCAAGGTTTAAGGCTTTACAATCGACTTAACCCCACCCAAAGTTTTCAAGAGAGACTATGAGCAAAATCGCACTTCCCCAGCGCCCTAACTGCCTGGTATCTACCGGATCAATTCTGATTGACCTACCTTTGAAAGTCACCCACTTTCCTAAGGCCGGTAGCGCGATTACTGCACTCTCAAATGGCGCCAGGGTGGGTGGTGGCTACACCATCGCCCGCGCCACTGCCAGCCAGCAGATTCCTGTGGCTCTGGCTTCGACCCTGGGCACTGGCCCCAACTCCGCGCAGGTGCGTGCCTCCATGCTGCGCGACGGCGTCGAGAATGTAGTCCAGGAGCTGGTAGGTGACATCGGCACCTGCACCACCCTGATTGAACCTGGCGGTCAACGCACCTTCATCACCACTGAAGGGGTTGAGAGCGAACCTCAGCTTGAAGATCTAGAAAATCTAGAGCTGGTGCCGGGAGATTACGTGCACGCCGCCGGCTATGACTTGGTTCACCACCGTACACGTGAAGGCATATGTCAGTGGCTCTCTACCCTGCCTGTCGGGGTGCAGTTGGTGGTGGATTTTGGGCCGGCAGTAGTAGATATCTTGGACCGGATTTTGTTAAAAATCATGGCCCGCGCCGACATTATTACCGGCAACCGCCGAGAAATTGACCAGCTGCGCGCTCGCCTGGGGGGACTGGAGCTGATGTATCGGGCTGCCCCTAACGCCATGTTTGTACGCCGCATCGGCAGCGCCGGCTGTGAGCTGCTGTTGCCTGACCACACCCAAGCCACTGTGGTGAGCGGTTACCCCATGTCTGTTGCAGATACCACCGGCGCCGGCGACACCCACACCGGGGTGCTAATTGCCAGCCTGTTAAAGGGCTACTCGGTACTGCAAAGCGCCCGCCGCGCCAATGCGGCCGCCGCCCTAATGATCAGCCAACGTGAAGACGACCGTACCCCTAGCGCAGAAGATATTGACCAATTACTGCGTGAAGCCGGCGACGCTGAATCTTTAGCGGCTATTTAAAAAAAATCTAATTTTTAATACTGGGGTGTGTGTTTTACCCCTTGCATTTAGCTTTCGGCGTGCCTGTAACCACGCCTGAGCTCGCGTCTATTAACGTCTAACTATCATGGCTAAGCGAAACTCTCCATCTGCTGCTACCCCTGCCGCCTCGCGTTCACGGGGCGGTGCGTCGCGCCAAAATGCGCCCAGTGACGCTTCGCCTTACCGCCGCCTAGGCGGAGGATTTGCGCTAATCGCGCTAGGTGCCCTGCTTACCTTGCGGGAATGGTTGGGGATTTCTGGCAGTGCCGGCTCCCTACTACACCACCTGGTGGCTTTCCCCTTTGGGGCGCTGTCTCTACTAGCAGCCCCCATGGTGATTTGGGGCGGGATCATGCTTATACGTGGCAAACCGCTCAGCCCTACCACCAGCCGTATTGCTTTAGCCGCGTTAGCTATCGCTTTTGCTATTGGCGCCCTGATCCAGATTTTTAACGGCAACCAGCCTTTTGACATTGACACCCTGGAACAAACCGGGGGAGTGTTCGGCTGGCTACTGGGATACCCGCTAGCTAAATTATTTTCTGCCGTAGGCGCGGTAGTGGTGTTGCTGCTGCTGGTGGCGTTCTGTCTGCTGGTGGCCTCAGGGCGCACCGCTTTTGACGTGTGGGAGATGGTGCGTGGCCAGGGCCTAGACGGTGGCTCTGCTTCCGCTCACGACGACGTCGCCAGCCGGGCCCTGGAGCGGATGCGTTCCGTTTTTGGTCGCGACAGCGCCCAAGATTCCCAGCAAACCGCCGTCATGGACACCTACGACGCCGATGAGGCCTTCCGCAGCGCCATCGACAAGGAAGACCTACAAAACACGGCGGTTATTGACACCCTAGACGAGCCCAAAGCCCCACGCCGCCCCAGCGTAGCGGCCAAGGCCCGCCAAAGCCGCCCCGGGCGCCGTCGCAGTCAAGAACCAGACGTAACCAGCCCGCGTGACATTGACGCCCCCTCTGAGGACGCCCCCACCCAGGCCACTGTGCCCATGAACACCGCCCAAACCGCTGAGCTGGGCGATCTGGGACTGTACTCGCAGGCGGCGCGGCAAACCTCGGCGGCCACCGCCCCCACCGCAGCCACCGCGCCGGTAGTTTCCACCGCCGCCAGTGTGGGCAGTGAACCCGAATTTTCCATGCAGCTACCCGACGGGGGCACCTACCACCTACCTGATATGAACGATCTGGTGGTTGGGCGCGAACACGCCACGCGCACCCCCGCCAACGACGCGGTGGTCCAGGCCCTACAAGACGTATTCACCGAATTTAACGTGGACGCCAAGGTGACCGGCTACACGCGCGGCCCGCAGGTAACCCGCTACGAGATTCACCGTGGTCACGGCGTTAATGTTTCACGTATCACGGGTCTGGAAAAAAACATTGCCTACGCGGTAGCCAGCGACGAAATCCGGGTGCTCACCCCCATCCCCGGCAAGAGCGCCATCGGTATTGAAATCCCCAACGCAGACCGCGAAATGGTGACCCTGGGCGATGTGCTACGCAGCTCGGTGGCCCAAAACTCCACCCACCCGCTAACCGTGGGCCTGGGTAAAGACGTTGAGGGTAACTATGTGGTCACCAACCTGGCCAAAACCCCGCACATGCTGGTAGCTGGGCAAACCGGTTCAGGTAAATCATCGTTTGTTAACTCCATGATCACCTCCATCATGATGCGCGCCACCCCCGAGGAAGTGCGCATGGTGCTGGTTGACCCCAAACGCGTGGAGCTAACCATTTATGAAGGCATTCCCCACCTGATCACCCCCATTATCACCAGCCCCAAGAAGGCTGCTGAAGCCCTGGAATGGGTGGTTAAGGAAATGGACGCCCGCTACGACGACCTGGCCTCCTTCGGGTATAAGCACATTGACGACTTCAACCGGGCAGTGCGCGCCGGCGAGGTACAGGCCCCTCCCGGCTCCCAGCGTCAGATCGCCCCCTACCCCTACCTGCTGGTGGTGGTAGATGAGTTGGCTGACTTGATGATGACCGCGCCTAAAGACGTGGAAGCCTCAATTCAGCGCATCACCCAGCTGGCGCGTGCGGCCGGTATTCACCTGGTGCTGGCCACCCAGCGTCCAGTGGCGCAGGTAGTTACCGGTTTGATCAAGTCCAACGTGCCCTCACGTCTAGCTTTCGCCACCGCCTCACAGCTGGACTCGCGCGTAATTTTGGACCAAAACGGGGCCGAGTCGCTCACCGGCCAAGGTGACGCCCTCTACCTGGGCCCGGGTGCCTCCTCACCGATCCGTGTACAGGGCAGCTGGGTTACTGAGAAGGAAATCCGCACTGTAGTTGAGCACGTTAAGGACCAGCTCCAGCCCAGCTACCGCGAGGACGTGATTGTCCCCGAAACTAAGAAACGCATTGAGGAAGAAATCGGCGACGACATGGACCTGCTGCTGCAGGCCGCCGAGCTGATTATCACCAGCCAGTTTGGCTCCACCTCAATGCTGCAACGCAAGCTGCGGGTAGGTTTCGCTAAGGCCGGGCGCCTAATGGACCTGCTTGAGTCGCGTGAAGTGGTGGGCCCCTCCACCGGCTCTAAGGCCCGCGAGGTGCTGGTGCCGCCCGAGCGCCTGGAGGAAACTCTGGCTTGGATTAAGGGTGAAGGTGACGCCCCCAGTGACGACGACGCCGCACCCGCCCCGGGTAGTCCTGAGGATCGCGGGGATGGGTTTGCGGCCGCCGGTGCGGTTAGCGCCGCCAGCGTCAGCTCCTATGGGGCTACTGGGGCGTTTGCACCTAACCGTTACGCCACAGACCCGGTAGGTAGCTCCGACCTGCCTGAGAGTGAATCTTGGGATGACGACTCAGACTCTGAAGACTCCGAGGACGCCTGGAGCCTAACCAATCGCGGCCCCTCCTGGTAAGCGCGCGTCGCCACGCTAAGCACGCGGCGCTAGCGGCGCTTTAGGGGCGCAGTAGGGCTTTAAGGTCGATCTGCCCGGTGTAAAGGGCTTTACCTAGGATCACCCCGCACAAATTGGGGTGGCTGGCAGCCAAATCCTGTAGGGCAGCAATATCGCCCGCGCAGCTGACCCCACCTGAGGCGATCACCTGCGCACTAGTGGCGCCGCTAAGCGCCCCCAGCAGCGGCAGGTTGGGCCCCGATAGGGCGCCGTCGCGCACCCGGTCAGTAACCACATATGCGCCAGTGCCGGCCTCATTAAGCGCCGCCAAAATTGGCTCTAGCGGCCCCACCGGCCCGCCCTGACCGCGCGGATGCACCACATAGGTGGCCAAATCCGCACTGGGCGCGGCGCTCGCGGCTGACACGTCCAGGCACACGTTCAGGTGCCTAGCAAAGCGGCCTACTAAGGCCGTGGTGGCGGCTAAATCTTTAAGCGCACCGGCTCCCAGATTTACCCGCTTGGCGCCGGCGGCTAAAGCCCGCTCGACGTCGTCGGCGCTGCTAACGCCCCCAGACCACTGCACGCTCACGCCCGGGTGTAGACGCGCCAAATCGGCGATAACCCGCGCCAAAAGAGGCGCGTTAGAGCCACGTCCAAAGGCCGCGTCCAGGTCAACTAGGTGAATCCAGTCGGCGCCCGCCTCCACCCAGCGTAGGCAAGCATCCAGGGCAGACATACCCGCGCCGGCGTCGCCCCCAGCGCTAGTGCGGTGGGTGACGGCCAGGCCATTAGCGACGTCGACAGCAGGCAGCAGCCTAAGCACGGCCCCGTCAGCATCTGCACAGCCGCTAGTAGAGCTGGCGCAGTTAGCGGGTACAGCCACGCCCGCTGCGCTGGCAGAGCCCGCCGAGCCAGCTGAGCTTGCCGAAGTAGCTGCGGCGGGGCCGGGGGAGGATGCAGCCACGGCTAGGCCTTGGTGGTGGCCGCGCACATGGAGGTGAAAAATTCACGCAGCTGAGCGCACAGCTCATCTAGGGGCTGGTTAACTCCCGGGGCGGTGGCCTGCAAAGCCGGGGCGTCAGAGCGCTCCTGGGCGGCCACAATCTCATCAGCGCGCGCCGCAATCATGCGCACAATCGCCGAGCCGGTAATGGCCCCATCGGCGCCGGCCGCAATCGCCGCGCGCACATGCTTGGGCTTGGAAATACCAAAACCTAGCAGCACCGGGGTGGAGTTGTGTTCACGCAAAGTGGGCACGGCGCTGTTGAGCCCCTGAGTTTGGGCCTCATGCTCCACGCCGGTAACCCCCACACGCGAAACTGCGTAAACATAGCCGCGTGCAGCCTCAGCTACCTGCGCTAAAGTCTCCTCACTAGCTGAAGGCGGAGCAATGTAGACACTGTCAACCCCGGCGGCGCGTGAGGCGGCTGAGAAAGGATCACCCTCACGGATGGGCACATCCGGGATCAACACCGAATCCACCCCCACGCTGGCGCAGCGCTCATAGAAAGCATCCAAACCCATAGCGAAGGGGATATTTCCGTAAATCAGCAGCCCAATGGGCACCTGCGGGTGCTTGGCACGCAGGCGGCCAATCAGGTCAAAACAGTCGGCCACGTTAATCCCACGGGCAAACACGCGCAGGTGGGCTTCCTGAATGGCTACACCGTCAGCAACCGGGTCAGAGAAAGGCAAACCCAGCTCCAAAGCGCTAGCACCGGCAGCGATCAGCTCATCAATAATGCGTTCGCTGGCCTCCAAAGTGGGGTCACCCAGCATCACGAAAGGCACCATGGCGCCCCGGTTTTGCTGCTTACAGGCGGCAAACATGCTTTCATAACGGCTCATTGATTTACTCCTTGCCCTTAGCGGCGAACGCAGCATCTTGCTGGTGGGTGCGGTGGGTGCCGGTGCCCGCCTGGCCGTTAGCAACCAGGTCAGCGGCCCGCGAGACGGCGCCGTCGGCGGAGAAAGAGCCACCTAGACGCTCACGAATCTGGTCCAGGTCCTTATCCCCGCGTCCGGACAGGCACACCAAGATGGTTTTCTGCGGGTCCCCACCTTCACGGCGGTTTTGCTCAGCCAGTTTCAGGGCGTAAGCCAGGGCATGGGAGGATTCCATGGCGGGAATGATGCCCTCATGACGGCTAAGCAGCAAGAAAGCCTCAATAGCTTCCTCATCGGTGATACCCACATACTTGGCGCGGCCGCTTTGAGCCAGGTAGGCGTGCTGGGGGCCAACGCCAGGGTAGTCCAGGCCGGCTGAAACCGAGTAGGACTCTTCCACTTGGCCGTCATCGGTGCGCATCAGGAATGAACGCGCCCCGTGTAGCACCCCAACCTTGCCCTCATTGATGGGGGCGCCGTGGTGGCTGGTGTCTAGGCCCTCACCGGCAGGCTCGACGCCGTACAGGGCCACCGCTTCGTCGTCGATAAAGTCAGCAAACATGCCGATTGCGTTAGAGCCACCGCCCACGCAAGCCACCACCGCGTCAGGTAGGCGGCCCAGGCGCGCCAAAGTCTGGGCGCGTGCCTCGGTGGAAATAATGCGGTGGAATTCGCGCACCATGGTGGGGAAGGGGTGCGGGCCGGCAGCCGTGCCCAGCAGGTAGTGGCTGGTGGCGAAAGTGGCGGTCCAGTCACGTAGAGCCTCGTTGACGGCGTCCTTAAGGGTGCCGCTACCAGCGGTGACGGGAACAACCTTAGCCCCCATCAGCTCCATACGCTCCACATTGGGGGCCTGGCGTACCACGTCGGTGGCGCCCATGTAAATGGTGCATTCGAGCCCCAGCAGCGCACACACCATGGCGGTGGCGGTGCCGTGCTGGCCGGCGCCGGTTTCAGCAATGATGCGGGTTTTACCCATGCGCTTAGCCAACAGGGCCTGACCCAGCACCTGGTTGCCCTTGTGAGCGCCGCCGTGCACCAGGTCTTCACGCTTAAGCAAGATGCGCGCGCCGCCGCCTAGCGGTAGGTTACGCAGCTGCGTGACCGGGGTGGGGCGGCCCAGGTAGTTGTGCAAAAGATCATTGATCTCAGCGATGAAGCTCGGGTCATCTACCGCCTCAAGGAAAGCCTGCTCAAGCTGGTCCAGGGCAGGAATCAGCAGCTCAGGCACATATTGGCCGCCAAACTCGCCAAAGTAGGGACTGATGCGGGTGGGGGCGTCGGGCTCTAAAGTGCCCGCGCCAAGACGCTTAGAGGAGTAGGGGTGCCAGTCAATGGACTGGGCGTGGGCATCCAAACCAGCCGCGCCGGTGGTGGGCTGGCCAGCGGAAAGCTCCTGGGCGGCGGCGGCCGGGTCATCAGCGCCAGAAAGGGCCGATCCCACCAGCACCGCATCCACGTAGGGAGCCAGTAGTTCGACGTCGGCGCGCTCATGCACCCCAGACTCACCAACCAGCACCACGCCACGCGGGGCTAGGGGCGCCAAGGCGGCAGTGCGGTGCAGGTCAGTTTCCAAGGTGCGCAGGTCACGGTTGTTAATGCCGATAATGCGGGCACCCAGGGCGGCGGCGCGCTCCATCTGCTCAGCCTCATCAACCTCAGTGAGCACATCCAAACCCAGCTGGGCGGCCAGGGCCGCTAGCTGCGTGTAGGCCTGGTCATCTAGCACTGAGAGCATCAGCAAGATGGCGTCAGCGCCGTGGTGGCGGGCGGCAAGCACCTGGATGGGGTCAATGATGAAGTCTTTATCCAGCACCGGCTGGCGCACAGCCTTAGACACGGCGGTCACATCAGCCAGGTCGCCGTTAAAACGGTCGGGCTCGGTCAGTACGCTGATGGCGGCGGCCACGGGCGCATAGGCCTGGGCCAGGGCGGCAGGGCTGTAACCGTCAGAGACTATTGTGCCCAGGGTGGGGCTGGCGGCCTTGCACTCCATGATCAGGGCCGGGCCGCCGGCGCGCGGGTGCAGCTGGCCGTCCTCACCCAGGGTGCGGGTGCGCAGGGCGGCCTCAAAAGAACGCTGCGAACGCTCCATGGTGGCGGCGTCTAGATGCCCATAGCGCTCATAAAGCTCAGGTAGGCGGGCTTTGCGGGCCTCTACCAGGGAGTCTAGAACAGTGCCGGTTTGCCGTAGACGATCGGCAATAGGTGTGCGTACTTGACGCTGACTCATTGATTTCCCTCTCTTAAATACGGCCCAGGCGCTTAGGCGCTTAGCTCGCGTGCCTGCGTGACGATCTTATCTAGGTGGCTGGCTACCGTGCCGTTGGCGATGGCTTCCAGCGCGGTTTGCACGCCCTGGGCGAGGGTGTCTGCCTTGCCGGTTACGTACAGTACGGCTGCGGCGCTGGCGGCGATGGCGTCGCGGTGGGCGGCCTGACCGGCGCCGTCGAACACGGCGCGAATTAGCTGGGCGTTAACGCTAGCGTCGCCACCAACCAGGTCAGCCACCGTGTAGGTGCCCAGGCCCAGCTGGGCGGGGGTGAGCTCATAGGCGGTGATTTCCGCGCCGCGTAGCTCACGCACCTGGGTGGGGCCGTGCAGGGCGATCTCGTCTAGGCCCGAGCCGTGCACCACCAGAGCGTGGTCTAGGTTGGCGCTGGCTAGGGCGCTAGCCATGTCGTCTAGCAGGGCCGGGTTACCCACCCCAAGCACCTGGGCGCTAAGCGGGGCGGGGTTAACTAGCGGGCCGATCAGGTTGAAAACGGTGGGGTTTTTCAGGGCCGCGCGTACGGGCGCCACATAGCGCATAGCCGGGTGGTATTTCTGGGCGAACAGGAAGCAGAACCCGGTGCTCTCCAGCAGCTGCACGCTGGCCTGGGGGGATAGATCCAGCGGAATACCTAGGGTTTCTACCAGGTCGGCGGCGCCTGAGCGGGAGGAGACGGCGCGGTTACCGTGCTTAGCTACCTTCACCCCCAGGCTGGCGGCCACAAGTGCACTGGCGGTGGAGATGTTGATTGTGCCCGCACGGTCACCGCCGGTGCCCACCACATCCACTAGGCCGCCCTGGCCCTTGGGGTAGGGGAAGTTCACGGCGGCGGCGCGGAAAGCCTGGGCGGCGGCGGCAATTTCCGCCGGGTCTTCGCCGCGTGCGTGCAGGGCGCCTAGGAAGGCGGCAATTTCGATCTCGTTAAACTCGCCGTTGGTGATGGCCGCAAATACTTCCACGGCTTGGCTTTGGCTTAGGACGACGCCGTTTAGCGCCTCACGTAGGGTGGCGGCGGCTTGGCTCATGGTTACTCCTTAAAAAATTGGTATTCAGCTTTTTGGGCGGGTGCTCAAGCCTGGGTGCTTGAGCACCCGGCTTAAGCGGCCGGCGTTTCGGCGTTTAGCGGGCGGCCGTTTACGCCTCTTGGGTTAAGAACGTGAACAGGGCACTGATCAAAGTGGGCCCGGCGGGGGTGAGGATAGATTCAGGGTGGAACTGTAAACCCACTGCCGGGGCGCTGGCGTGACGCAGGGCCATAACCACGTCGTCGCGCGAATGAGCCAAAGAAACCAGCTGCGCGGGGAGCTGACGCGAGCCCAAAGAGTGGTAGCGGGCCACATCAATCCAGCCGTAAGGGGCCTGCTCGCCGCTGCGGGGCGCAATCACGCAGGGGGCCAGCGGGGCAAACTCAGCGCCAGCTTTAGTCACCAGCACCCGGTCGGTGCGCCCATGGGTTGGGCCCACCGGCGCCACCTGGCCGCCGCAAGCCTCCACTAAAGCCTGGTAACCCAAGCAAATCCCCAGGGTGGGGATGCGCTGCTCAAGGGCGTAGGCGGTTAGCTCCATTAGGCACCCGGCTTCACGCGGGTGGCCCGGGCCGGGGGAGGTGATCAGCAGCGGACGCTGGCCCGCAGCCTTTTCAGCCTCGGTGGGCTCCAGGGCGGCGGTGAGCACAGACAGGGGGGTGGTGTTGCGGTAAACATCCACCTTGGCGCCGCGTGAAGTACACAGATCCACCAGGTTGTAGACGAATGAATCGCGGTTATCTAGGAAAACTACGCGCATAGCTCAGGCCTCCTTGCTAACTAGGTTGCGTTCAATACGCAGGGTTTTGCCTTGGGCGGCGGCAATTGCACGCAGCACGTTAGAGGCCTTGTGGGCGGTCTCGTCAGCTTCACGCTGAGGCACGGAATCGCTGACCACGCCCGCTCCAGCCTGCACAATTGCCTTGCCGCCGCGCGCGAAGGCGGAGCGGATCACAATGCAGGTGTCGAGCTCGCCGTCGCCACGCAGATAACCCACCGCGCCGCCGTAGGAGCCGCGCCGGGTGCCCTCATATTGGCGGATCAACTCGGCTGCGCGCAGCTTGGGGGCGCCGGTGAGCGTGCCCATGGTCATGGAGGCACGGAAAGCATCCAGCGGGTGCAGGTCACTGGCCAGCTGCCCGGTAACCTCGCTGACCAGGTGCATTACTCGCGAGTAGCGGTCTACACGCAGCAGCTGGGTGACTTTGCGCGTGCCCGGGGCGCTGATGCGGGCCACGTCGTTGCGGGCCAGGTCTACCAGCATCACGTGCTCGGCTACTTCCTTGGCGTCGCTGCGTAGTTCCAGCTCTAGGCGGATGTCTAGCTCGTGGTCAATGCTGCCATCGGGGGCGAAGCCGCGTGGGCGGGTGCCGGCGATGGGGCGGATAGCCACCTGGCCGGTTTTGGCGCTGTGTAGCAGTGAGGACTCGGGGGAGGCCCCAAAGAGTTCAAAATCGTCGGTGGCGATATAGAACATGTAGGGGCTGGGGTCAGCGTCGTGCAGGTAGCGGTAGGTTTGCAGGGGCTGGGGGCAGTCGATCACAAAGCCACGGCTGGGCACCACCTGGTAGGCGTCACCAATGGCGATATGCTGCTGCATTTTGGCCACCAGCTCGCAAAAGTCCGCGTCGCTCATGGTGGGGTAGGCGGTAATGGTGTCTTCAGCCGCCTGCTGGGCCGACGCCGCCGCAGTGGCCTGGGCTTCGGGGGACGCTGCCTGCTGGGCCGACGCCGTCAGGGTGGTTTGCTGGGCCGGTGCGGCTTGCTCTGCTGGGGTCGACGGCGCCTGGGCGGGCAGCTCATTAATGGCCGCCTCTAGCGCATCCATCTGGGCACTTAACTGGGCGGCGTCTAGCGAGGCACCAACTAGCTGGCAGGAACCAGTGGGGTGATCTACCACCAAAATGATGCGGGCGTTAAAGAACAGGTAATCGGGGCAGGTGTTGGCGCCGTCGGCAACTGACGGCAGGGACTCGTAAGTGCCCAGATAATCAAAAGCCACCGCCCCGGCCACCAGCGGCAGGTGCGGGTGCGCCACCACCTGGTCAGTCAGGATCCGCAGCGGCTCCATGGTGGAGCGCTCACGCAGGCGGGCGTGCTCCTCAGCGCTGTCTTCTGCCACGCTAGGCAGGTGCAAAACCAGCTCGCTGTCGCTTTGACGGGTGACGGTAGAGCTGAGCTCATGAGCCACGGCCTTAAGCGCCTGCGGGCCGTCGGTAGTATCCAGGGCTTTAAGAGTGACGGTGTCGCCCATGCAGGTGATCTGGGCGCTGGCAGCCAACACCGCGATAGTGGTCAGGTGCTGTTTTGAGGCAATATCAGCGCTTTCTAGTAGCACTGTGTTAGTGGGGCGAGAGCCGTCCTGGACAGTGTCAACCAAACCTAGCTGGGCTAGGTGGGCTAGTAGCGCGCCGCCGTCGGCATGGTATTTAACCGGGCGGGTGAAAACCGTTGGGGTATTAGCCATAACATTCCTTCTTGCCTGCGGCGAGCCGGAATGTAAAAGGCTCGCCGCGAGGGCGAGCCTTAAAACTTAAAACGCATCACGAAAGTGGCTCACCCGTTAAGGTAGCCACCACCAAGCACGGATCATGGATACGTTCTGCACGCGGTAAGCCTAGCATTCTTGACGCCCAGGTAAAAACCTAAGTTTGTCAGGATGCCCGTGGTGACACTGAGCTGCGCCCATGGCGACGATCAGGGGGCGCGCACGGTGACGCTAGCTATGCGTACTGATGCGAACAGGCGTTAGCGCTGGTAGACGATGCCCTGCTTGACGCTGGCCACCACCTGCTCGGCGTCGTCGCCCAAAAGCAGGCGAATAATCTCAAAACCCAGCTCAGTGGCGGTGCCCATGCCACGCGAAGTGATCAAGTTAGCGTCACGAACCACCGCAGCCTCACTCATAAGCGCCCCACCGGCGGCAATAGCGTCCATGAAGCCAGGATTGGCGGTGGCGTGGCGAGCCTGCAGAGCGCCATGCTCAGCCAGGATAGAAGGAGCGGCACAGATAGCGGCTAGGGGCTGGCCTGCGGCGCTACGACGGCGCACCTCGTCAGTGACTAGGGCGCTGGCACCCAGGTTCAGCGTGCCCGGCATACCGCCGGGTAGGAACATTAGAGCGTAGCTGGCGAGGTCAACCTGGCTGGCCAGGGCATCACAGCGCAGGTGAATGCCGTGGGAGGAGGTGACCTCAAGCGAATCAGAGATGGACAGCAGGTCAGCGCCAATACCGGCGCGGAACAGCACATCCACCACCGCCAGGCACTCGACCTCTTCAAGCCCATCGGCCACCATCACGGCAACGCGCTTATCAGTTACCACACTTGCAGGGGTAGGCATGGGAGCCTTCTTTCTATCTAGAGATTATGCCTAATGTGCAGTCTAATACCTGATCAGCCCCGCAGCCCGGAGGCTGGGCTGGATCTTTTTGAAGCTTTGTGATGTTAGGCCTTGGCTGGGATCTTCAGCTTGGGGAGAGAGAGGCCACTAGCTCCTGGGTGCGCATGGAGACAGTGACCAGGCGCTTGATCAGGTCCACGACCGCGTCGGGGCGGCCGCGCTCGCGCAGGAAGTCGTTCGGGTCGTTGACGATGCCCGACGCCTTGTCCGTCTTCACGTGGTAGCGGTCGATGATCCATTCGAGCGGGCTGCGGCCCGAAATTGAATAGCCCTGCGCCTGGGACCGACCCTACGCAAGTGGAAGGACGCCCACTTGGCCTACTTCGACATAGCCGGAGCCAGCAACGCACCCCACCGGAGCCAGCAACGGACATTATCGAACGAGGCAGACGCACCGCCAGAGGCTACCGCAACCCCACCAACTACCAGCTCCGAATGCTCCTCATCGCAGGAGGCCTAGACGCCTCCACCCACACCCAACTCTGAAGAGCCGCTTTACTACTTGTAGGAACGCATAACTCAGCTCATTGATATGACGCCACCTGCAGCCGACACAGGTTGCCTGTTTCCAGCGCACCCCCAGCTCGGCGACGCCGTGCGCGTACGCCATCGACAACGACATTCCGTTGCCCCAAGATGAGGAGGACCGTCAGTCTTCAGGCACCCCCATTGTCCTCGATTAGGTCTGGAGAGGGCCCCTCCCATGCTGCACTGACGCTCGACGGGCCATCTCGCGCGGCACATACTCCTGCGCATCGGCGCAGCTAGATAGCCAGGCTCATTCCCCTGTCGCGAAGCATCATAAAAGGGTTGAGACACTCCACCCCGAGCGCGACACACGCGTCGGGAATCTTGATCCGTTTCTTCGCTCTTGGTGCCGACTTTTCGTGCGTGACGACCACCCACCCATTAGCCAGTGCATGCGCAACGATCCAGGAGTCCGCAACGCGTTGAAACTCGCTGACTGCTGGCGCCTCATAGTTGTCTTTTGCCCACTTCATAACCTGCTGATAGCGAGCCACCACGCGCGAGTCAGGAGCAATAAAGTGTTGTCTATTCTGCTTCGCCCAGTCCTTGAGAGGATCACCGTCGCCCGCCTCACCCAGTTCGTCGTACACCGACTTGATACTCACGGCGTGGTGAGAGTCGAATAGCTGAACGAGAAAGTTCCAATATCCGGGGGCCAGATCGAACGCATAGTATGCGTTTGCCGCATCAATGAAGACGTTCGTGTCCAGGACGTACATCGCTCACACCACCTGGAGACGTCTGGCCAGCTCGTCAAACACTTCCCGCTTATGACTACCGATCATGCGGAAACCCTCAGTGAAGCCCATGCGTCCCTCCAGGGTGGAGGTGACGATCGCGGTCGCGAGCGGTCGTCCGAGTCGCGTGGTGAGGGTGTTGTAATAGTTACCACCGCCAGTGTGGCGCTTCTCGCTCCCGTAGTCAGCGCGCACCGCCTCTAGAAGCGCACCGTAACGTTCCTCATCGATCCGGCGAGCCCCGTACAGTCTATGGAGCGCGACCTCAGCGGAAACACCAAAGCGACGCGCGGCTACCCGGTAGTCCTGCAAAGATTGCGCCGCATCGAACGCTGCCAAGGCATCGTCGGGTAGCAGCGCTAGCGCTGCGACACGGTTACACCATGCCTCCTCACTAGTGCCTCCGAGTAGATGGTCTCCACCAGAGAGAGCGCTATGCCCTGCCAGCAAGTGGGCAAACTCGTGAACGAGCGTGAAATTCTGAGCGCCGTAGGACTCTCCGGCGAGATTGACGAAAATCAGGGGCGCGAGAACGTCGTAGAGGCAAAAACCACGGAACTCATCAGTAGACAGAGGCCGATGAGTATTGTTTCCGACGATACCGCTCATCATCACAAGGACACCCACATCTTCGAGCGCTTTGACGATGTCACGTCGCCATTGGTCCGGGCTGGTCGCATTCACCCGATCAAGAAGTAGAAGCTCGCGCACACGGTGAGCAACCATGTGCGGATTATCCTGCGTGCTCACGGAACCGAGGAATGGAAGTTTCTGAGCCCCCTGTTCACGAGCATAATCGTGGTACCAGTCCTGGAATTGCTGGTAGCGGTCAATCGTATCGAGAAGATTACCGGAAGGACGTTCGATAACCTTGCTGTCGCGGGTACGCATGTCTGCAATGGGAAGTGTCTCATCCGGCGGCTCGGGCATGATGAGCGCACCCAGGGACACATGCGTAAAGGATGCGAATTTCTCAAGCTCACGGAGGCTTGGCAGGGCGTCCCCGCTCAGCCAAGCCTCGAGCTTCGGAAACTTTTTGACCGTTTTTTCGTATGAGCGGTCAGCGCGCTGGAGAGCCCACGCCAGCACAGATTGAGTGACAGCAACATGCGTGCTCACGGCGCACCTCCTCCGGGCATATTTTTATACCGCTATCGTACCGCGCTCCCTTGATGTTTCCGTCTCATTGCACAGTTTTCCACGCAACATCAACCTACGCGGTGCAAGCTGCTTCACAAATTAGCCCCTAGCTGTAGTCACGACGATCGTAGCGACGGTGCCGCTGCGCGTGTAAAAGAGTTGTCGGCGCGAGCCTCAGGCCCGCGCCGACAATCTCAGCTCACGCCCGTGGGGCGAGGACAACGCGCTCGGCCAGCCAGTTCTTGTACACGGTGCCAGACCTGTCCGGGGCCAGGTCCACTCAAGCGGGCCGTGGGATGATCCTTCCCGCGAGTGATCCGCGATGCCGGTGAGCTCACGCAGGCCCCGGCGTCGTCGGTCTTGGTGGTGCCACCGGATCCTTGCCGGGACCCCGGGCCCAGGGCGCGTCTATCACCTCCACCACCACGCGCCCGTGACCTTGAGCGATTCACCCCATAACCTGGGCAGCCAGCACAGCGGTCACAGGACTTTATGTCGAGCACCAGAGCGCACTCACACTGAGCGGCAGCAACCAGATGGAAGCCCTACAAGGTGGCGGGCAGATCACACCGATCACAACGATCAAGCGACACAGAGCAGCGGCAGGTAGGGTGAGACACCGCCCAAGGTCCTTGAAGACAGCGGGAGGTAGAAGTCCGCTCATCATCAAGGACCTCGACCTCTACCCGGCGGTGTCAATGGGTGGTGATATATTTTCGGCGACTCTGCGGACCTGAATATATTTAAAAGTTGAGTGGGTGAAGTGTCTCATCTGACTTAATTAGGTCATCAAAGTCTCTCATGAAGAGCTCACCGAGTTCACTATTCGCGTCGATGACGAAGGTCGGTCTACCTAGAGGGCGTCCCCGCAGATGGGAATATGGAAAAAAGACAATACGTGAACCTAATCGCACCATGCCATACTGTGGGAGCTGCTTTGTATTGAATAATTCGACCATATTTCCCAAAGGCTGAAGATCGACACAAGTGCTGTCATATGTAGATTTGAGAACTTCAGCTTTGATACGGGACACGGCGACCATTTGATCCAGCACAGCAGGATCCTTTGTATCAGGAATGACGTAGCGGATTCGCAGCTTGTTCTTATTTGCGACCTTTTCGATGGCGGGTCTGTGTGTTTGGACCCAGCCGAGTCCAGCCCACCAGCAGATGTCGATTTCGTCAGCGTCAGCAATGTATTTATTCCAGTTAATTCCTCCTTGAAAATCTGTCGTGGTGTGTAAAATCCCCTGGTCGGCTAATGTGTTGGAAAGTCCGGCATCTCGGGCAGCCTTATCGATATGATGCTGAAGTTCTTGTAGAAGTGCATTCTTGCCGAGTAC
>ENA-OWND01000731-OWND01000731.1-metagenome-genome-assembly--contig:-NODE-731-length-21768-cov-4.250449_pt1 | contig 21768 bp, 34 predicted proteins | sample MGYA00245342_ERZ651119 | MGnify/ENA primary metagenome ERZ651119 (study PRJEB26857, sample SAMEA4031756) | metagenome | biome: human; feature: oral; material: saliva | place: Philippines | collected 2014... | reverse complement strand
GTAAGTTAGGCACTACAGTTCAGTGAGTACTGTCTTACAAAGTAAAGCTCACTTCTTTAATTAGAAAGAGAGGTAAGGTTCATTCCTACCCTAAGCTAAAGACTTAGTGTTTTCCTGAACCATGTGAATGAAATATTTTATTACAAGTGATATTCATGGTCATTATACAGAATTAAAGAAAGAACTAGACAAACAAGGCTTTAATGAAAAATTAGACACTTTGGTTGTGTGTGGGGATTTATTAGACCGTGGAAAAGAGAACATTAAGTGTATTCAATTTGTTAATTCTCTCCCCAATAAGGTTTTAATTAGAGGTAATCATGAATATAATTTAGAGAAATGCCTAAGAGAGTATAATTTTAACTATGCTGATAAGCATAATGGAACATTAGATACTATTCTAGAAATTGCTAAGTATGTATCTGGGAGAAAGTATCTGAATGCTTATGATAGAGAGATTTATCTATATGCAAATCAATATTTAGAACTTTCTCAATATTTAAACTCTCTTAAAGACTACTTTGAGTTCACTGGCATTGATGGGAATACTTATGTGTGTTGTCATGGTTGGTTACCACAAGACTATAAAGATGAGAACTGTAAAGATTTTGAATATTATTCATGGTTAAATGGTATGGAACAGCGGTACAATGGTAATACTTTTAAAGATAAAACAATTATTTGTGGCCATTGGCATTGTTCTTATGGTAATTCAAAGTATCATGGAATTGGTTCTGAATTTGGGAAAGATGCTTGTTTTGAGCCATTTAAAGATAAGGGAATCATAGCATTGGATGCTTGTACTGTCCTAACTAAGAAAGTTAATGTGATAGTACTGGAAGGAAATTGATATGAGTAAATTAGAAGATTTTAGATTTATTCCTACAGCGAAACAAAAGATTGTGCAAAGATATGGTGGAACAGGGTACAGAACTGTATTTCTTTGTCCTATTTGTGGTCAAGAACTTCGATTTGTTGCAAAAGAAATTTTGAAATGTCCTGTTTGCAGCAATCTAATTAAAAAGGGTGTTGTAGGTAGTTAAAGGGAGGAACAACTTTGAAGAAGAAACAATTAAATAAATTAACAATTGGAACATCATTATTGATGTCCTCTATTTTGATGTGTGGAAGTGCTGTAAAGACGTATGCACAGAATGATTTAACTCCAGAGGAAACTCAACGGATAGAAGAATTTTTAGAAACAAAGCCAAGCAACGGCGAATCACTGATTTTAGGTCAACATGCTCCATTACCAGATGAGAATCTACATAAGTTCTCAGACAGAAACAATTTCACCTCAGTGTTAGAAAGCAGAGCAACAAAAGAGAGATTAGATAAAGATTATACTTTCACTTTTGAAACTGCTGGCGATAATGCTGGTGCAACAGTCAAAGTTAAAGATTGGCAAAATCTAGAAGTATATGACACAGCCTCTATGGAGCAAAGTGGAATGGAATATCCTGGTGAAAAGTATGTATTTGCTAAGCAAGTAACCTTTGTTAGACAGGATAATAATGAAGAGTTTATAGAACATAATGTAGTTTTATCTGTAGATGATTCTACAGGAACAAGAATGTTTGATTCTGCTTGGAGTGGAAGATACATCTTTGATTATCCTATTGAAGAATCTGATACAAGATTCACTTCTACCATTTCTGGAACAAATGAGATGGCTTCTATGGGAACAACAGGCTATTGGGAGTTAGTTGCAACTGTATCAGAGTCAATTCCATATAATACAATTGTAGAAGTTGATGAGAACTTAAAACAGGGTGAGATTGTAGAGAACCAAGCAGGAGAAGATGGAGAAAAGAGTGGTACTTTCAGATTGTCTATTGGAGATTATTTAGGTGGAACATATTTAGAGTATGATTCTGATGTCATCTATAGTAATTTGAGGGATATATTCGGTATGTCAGGAACGAGTGTAGGTACATCCACAACACATCCTTGGGGATACAGTGAAATGGTTAATGAACATGCTAAGAATGCTACAGATAGAGTTCTAAAAGTAGGAATTGACTATACTAAGTTTGTAACAGAAGATGGAGAAGAACTAAGAGAAAAAGAGTTTGGGGTGCATGATAAAGAAGATTTCCAAGGATATGAGTTTGTAGAAACAAAAAAAGAAGAAAATGGGGATACTGTTCATGTATATAAGAAAGCTGTAGCTCCAGAACCAATCCAAGAACAATCAAAGCAAGAGGAAACAAATAAGACTACGGATACTCAATCAAATACAGTTGTAAAAGATTATAGGGTTGTTCCAACAGGTGTTTCTAATAATTCTATAGCATATATTTTTTCTGGATTGGTTGGACTTTTCGGTATTGCTTGCACCAAATTAAGTACAATTTTTGATGCTAAGGAGTAGGACATGTTTTTCAACAAGAACCCCTTAGAGGAGAGAATTAGACTAGCAAGTTCTCCATTGAATGAACTTGTGACCAAGCCAGAAGTAGTTGAAGAGTTAGCAAGAGATGGTGATGACTATGTTAGATTTTGTCTTGCTTCCAACCCAAGATTAGGAAGAATTTCGCCAAAGGCTCATAGGATGTTGGAGAATGACCCTAATCCAGAAGTAAGAGCAGAATTAAGAAGAACAGATGTAGAGAACTACGAACCATAATATTTCTCTTGACAAGTCTATTCATGTGTGTTAGTATTGTCTTGAAAGGAAAAGCTGGATGAATAACAGTGGTTTAGATACAATTAGGTTTGCTCAATTATTGTTTGGTTTAGAACCTGATACACCAATTGCTCATGAGTTTGATATGGGACTTGGACAACCATGTGACCGATGGTGGTCGTGTCAGAGAGAACATTTTGCATTTTGGGCGATTATACAAAATACAGATGGTACTAAAGGATACGAACATAAACCAAATACAAGTGCAATGAAAATGTATAACATGATAGGTGCACCAGAATTGCTATTGTGGTTGATTGAATCATTGCATATTTCATTAGGATTAGCTACAACTGAGTTTAGAGAGTTTGTAATAGACTTAGCTAAGCTAGGGAGAAAACCAAAGACACAATGCAAGATGATTCGAGATAGATATCCATATAATGTGATTGAGCAATGGTTGTTTCAGCACAGAAATAGTCAAAATTCATGGCTAAGAGAGGAAGATAAATATGTTTAAAAAGGACAAACAAGATAAAGAACTTTTAGATGGTAGAATATTTCATGGGGAATTAAGTGAAATTAATGTTAAATCCTGTGAAGAGCAGAACAATGTGATGAAATGGTTCGTGAAAGAGAAGTATTGTAAAGATGGGACAATCTATCGACTTCTTTTAGGTACTTTCTGGCTTACTACTCTCATTTCTGCAACATTATACGCTCCTATACGGTTAGTAGCAGAAAAGACCCCAATTCCATTTCCACTACTTATAGTTGTAGGTATATTTATCTCATTTCAAATCGCAGTTAGAATTGTAGCAACAATTGAAACGTTAGGAAAGAGATTTGTAGGTGAAGTATTTCTACTCCTAGCGACAAGTTGCCAAAAGGCATTATATATGTATCAGATGAAGATAAGACAGACCTTTTAAATAAATTTGCTACTTATAATGTTTTAGGTATAAGAAAGAACAAAGATGATACATTCTCTGTCTTAGTGGCTGAGAATGGTGAAAATATAGTATATAGTGCAGATAGTCCGTATATCAGCACTTTGGTTAGTCGCTATATGGTAGAGGGTAAATGGTACTCTATCGTTGATTTTGTGTACGATAAAGCTAAGGGAGTAGATAAATAATTTGGGTGAGAATTAATTTCTCACTCTTTTATTTACAAATTTCTTGAATTGTGCTAAACTATAGATACAAGAGAGGTAACAAGACATGGAATATACAGTTGTATTGTTCGTAGCACGGAATAAAGATAATAAACATATCGAAGGTTTTAAAGGAAGTAGTCAACAGTTCCTTATGACGGATGTATCAAATATTTCTGAAAAGTTTGGGGAATTTGTTTCTAAACAATTGGAAGGAACACTATGCCGTTGCTATGTGTCTGTAAACAGGCGTAATGGAAATCTTGTTCAGAAACAATTAATCTCCTATCTTGCTTTAAATGATGCCGACCTGTCTAAGATTGTTCGTAAAACTACTTCTATTGCTATGTTGCCACAGTGTGCAACAACTAAGAAATGGTTATTTGACTTTGATTATTGGGAAGAGCGATTCGTTAAGGAATTTGTAGAGGATATTCGTAGTATCAACCCTACTTTAGAGGTAACTTATTCTAAGACAATTCATGGCTATGCAGTAGTTACAGAGCATAGTTTTGATACAAGAGAACTGCTAGAAAAGTGGACAGAGTGTGAAAACAAGAAAGACGGAATGTTACTGTTAGAGTGGAAGGTGAAATAATGGACATCAAATATTTTAAAGAAAAATTTATTGATTTTATTGATGACTGTAATGGGTGTGGAGTTCCTGCTACTATTCATGTACATGATGAGTACTGTTTCAGTAAGTGGTGGGGAGTTGTAGATAAATGTACCATTAAAAATGGTGTTGCAATCCTTAATGTTGTAGATTACACACATGGTATTGAACATCAGTTCACTGATAAGACAATTTTTGATAATGTCAGTAAGGTTGTGTTTTGTATTAAAGATAAGATAATTGACGAGGCAGAATTTGTAGATACATCATGGAGCGATAGAACATTTGGCTTTGAAGTTGATTTAGGATAGATAACATGAATAAAAGAGCAAATATTATAAGAGAAGAATTTGGAGAAGAAATGTATAAGGCTTATATCTCCAGATTTTATGGCAGAAGTGAAGAAGAGGCAAATGACTATATTGAATTAATATGGTTTATCTCAGATATTCACGAGTATGTTTGTTTTGATTGGACTCTAGACCAATTAGTTAATTCTTGGGTAACTAGAGGGCTAGACGATAATAATGTAGACATGATATTCAGAATTTTTGAGATTGATACAGGAATAGATGTTAGTAAGGAAAAGAGAGATTTTGTAAAAGCTCTTAGAGAGTATCGGAGAAAAGAAAATGGCTAAGACAAAAGAACAACTGTACGAAGAGTTAAAGGAATTAACCGAAGAAAGTAGAAAACAAATTAAGGAATTGTTGGATGATATGATTAAGAGTGGGATACTATCAACTTACACAATAAATATTCCTCAGTTTTTAAACTTTAGTAATCATTACGATATAGAACCAGAGAAACTAGCAGATAAATTAGATGATTACGTTGAATTGGCGGTTAGTGAGTTTGAAGATTACTGCAATTATAGAGATATTTCTATACAAACGGCAGATATAGAAAATCCGAACTTCTATGAATCATTATGTATTGCCTTTTGCCCACAAACAGACACCACCCTTTTAGGTGATTTATTCTATTTTGTAAATTTTTCATATCAAGAACCTTTAAGAGAGTTTATTGAGAATTACGTAGAATATGGAAATGCATTTACAGAATATCTCTGTGATAATGGATTTATTTCTGCTGATATTTATTCTGAAAACTTTTATGATTTAATAACAATAAAAGGATTGCAAGTAATTTTTGATGAGTATAAAGAATTTTTTAAGTATGAATTAGTTAAGTTAAAGAAATTACAAACAAAATTATGTGAGTGTGAGCGTAAATTAAAAGAACTTGATAGCACATTTGAACATCGTTTTGGAGAGTATTTAGAAAATGGGGGATATGGGTACTATGGATAAGAATAAATTACAATTATATGAAGAACTAAAAGAAGTAATAACAGAAAGTAGAAAGAAGTTTAAAAGTATCTTAGATGATATTATTAAATCTGAAGCATTATTAGCACACTCAACGAAAGTTCCACTGACATATAACTTAATTGATGATTTTGATATTTCAGAATTAGAGTTTAGAGATATGTTTGAAAACTTTGTTAGTTCTCAATATGATGACTTATACACTTTCTGTGATTATTGGAATGTAAGAGTATTATTAAAGGAAGGAAGAAATTCAAATAAAGTATACTTCTTGCCAAAGGCAGATGATACTGTATTAGAGGATTTGTTTGCTTATCTAGCATATAATTACCAAGACCAATTAAAAGAGTTCATTGAAGATTATTTTGACCATGACGATACTTTCTCTGAGTATATGTGTGATAATAGTATTACATCAGCAGATATTTATTCGGAAGATTTTTATGAGTTAGCAACAGTAAAAGAGCTACAAATTATCTTAGCAGAATATAAAGAAGTATTCCAAGAAGAAATAGATAAGCTAAAGAAGTTACAGAACAACTTATATGCTTGTGTAGGTAAGTTGGAAGATATTATTAATGAGTTCCCAGAGAATTTCGGAAAGTATTTAAAGGATATGGGATATGAGTACTTCGGTAAGTGATTTAATTGAATTAGAGGCAATCAACAAAAATATTAGAGTATTAGAACCGGACGTAAACATGCACTAGGTTTATCCTAGTACCTTAAAGGTACGATTGTTTACAAGACTAAGGATTAAGAAATTAATCCTACGATAGTTAGAAGAAACACATACACACCCTTGGTTGAATGCTCAAGACTGAGGCTCTGTGATTACTGATTAAGTTGGACTAAGAGTGCTAAGCAAGTCCTGTGTTAGTAATTTCAAAACTCTGACTATCATTGTCGATGAGAAGTCCGACACTTATTTTGTTAATAGAAATAAGTTAGGCACTACAGTTCAGTGAGTACTGTCTTATAAAGTAAAACTCACTAATATTTTAATACGAAAGGAGTCAAAGCAAATGTTCGTATATGTATTAGCTAAGAATGGACAACCACTTATGCCAACATCACGTTTTGGCAAAGTTCGTAGGATGTTGAGAGATAAGAAAGCAAAAGTAATTAAACGTTGTCCATTCACAATCAGGTTATTGTACGAACCTGAAACGAAAATCGTACAAGACATAGTACTTGGTGTAGATACAGGTTCTAAATACGTGGGTGTAGCTTGCGTTGGAAATGATAAAGTTTTATATCAATCTCAAACAGAACTAAGGGATGATATTAAGAAAAAGATGGATTCTCGTAGAATGTATAGAAGAAACAGACGTGCAAGAAAAACTCGTTACAGAAAGTCGAGATTTCTGAATAGAAGAAACTCTATTAGAAAAGATAGATATTGTCCTACGATTGTTAGCAAGTACTACGGTCATGAAAGAGAAATTACGTTTTGTAAGAAAATTCTACCAATCAAAGACATTGTTCTTGAAACTGGAAAGTTCGACACTCAGCTCATGGAAAAGCCTTGGTTGCAAGAACATAAATGGGCTTACCAGAGAGGTGTAAACTATGGTTATGCAAATGCTAGAGAACACGCTTTAGTTAGAGATAAATACACTTGTCAATGTTGTGGTAAAAAGAATTGTAGAGTAGAAGTTCATCACATTAAATTCAGAAGTGATGGAGGTAGTGACACATTGGAGAATCTAATTACCTTATGTGAAGATTGTCATAAAGCGATTCACTTAGGTAAGATAGAGTTGAAATTAAAAGGTAAACATAGAAGCAATCTAAGATATGCTACTCAAATGTCTATAATCAGAAATATGCTGTTAAAGAAATATCCAGAGGCAATAGAAACTTTTGGATTTGTAACAAAAGCAAATCGAGAAAACTTAGGTTTGAAGAAAGACCACTACATAGATGCCTGTGTCATTGCAAGTTGTGGCTTAGAGTTTGAACCATCAGATGTATTATACAGAAAGAGATGTGTGCCAAAACAGAGTAGACAACTATGTAAAGGTGTTCGTGGGGAGAAAAAGATTCCTACAGGAAAGATACACGGTTTTAAGAGATATGATAAAATTAAGTATCTCGGAGAAATTTGTTTTGTTAAAGGTAGACGAAGCAAGGGAGCGTTTGAGTTGATGGATATAAATAACAATACTCTTGATTTTAGGGATATGGATGGTAATAAAACACCGTCTTACAAGTCACTAAAAAGAGTAAATGCAAGAAAGAGTATTTTATGTATAAGCACTAAAATAGAAAGAGGTATATTATGAGTTTATATAGTGTAGATGACAAAAAGAGACTATTAGCAGAATGTTTAGGTGTTAAAGAAGATACTATTAGTTCATTAGGGTATAATAACTATTTTGAGCTGGATGATGGTAGCGAATACATGGTACTTGATTGGGATGAGAGAGAAGAGGCATTACATGAGAATATTAAAGAAACTTGTTCTTACTTTATCCCAGAGTTTTTAGCAGAAGAAACAGAATTACCTAGTGAAGTATTTAAAGCATTAGTAGATAAGAATGAGGCTGTCTATAAACTATTGGAGAAGTGTGTAGATGGTGGTTTTGAACAATTTTGTGAGGATGCAGCTAATGCAGATGGTTATGGTCATTTCTTATCTGGATATGATGGAGAAGAGTTAGAATTAACAGATGACCTATTTGCATATCGAACTAACTAAGGTGGATAAATTATGGATTATATTTATTATAGAGATTTTAATGAGTTTAAAAACTCACATCCCACTCTTGCAGATGAATTGTTGAGTGAAGTTTCTGAAGGTGAATGGCAAAAGGAAGAGTTATACTACTACGAAACTCTTTCAGATTTAGCAAGATATGAGTTGGAAGATGGTTGGTATTCTTCTAGTGGTATTTTCAATCAAGATTTCCATGGTGCCCCTAATCCATTAGATTATATAAACTTAGATGCATTAGGTGAGGCATTAAGTGATTCTTGGGATGAGAGTATGTACCATCGTTTTTCAGATGATTCAGTAATTTCCACAAATTATGGTTGGTAAGGGGTATTAAAGCGTCTGTGGTTCAAGTATGGTCAAACAACAGGGAAACACATCAAAGCATTTTGTGGGTTAAATAAACGAGAGTTTGAAAGTTTATAACCCTAAATTAAATAGAATTAATTAAAACTATTGACAACTATTTAAGGTTGTGATAAAATAATAATAGAATTAGGAAGTGTGACAGCAAATAAAACGAATGGAATAGAATGTTAATCTATAACTCAATACTTCCTAGCGATTGTCATAGACTTTGACATTAACTAAGTCTACAGTAAGTTGGCCGTACTGTTCAATGTCGGCAACGGAGGATAAGATATATGGATTTAAATGTTGTAACATTAGTAGGTCGTGTAGTGCGTGATGCAGAAATGCGACAAGCAGGAGAAACAGTAGTAACTAATTTCTCCATTGCAGTTTCAGATGGATATGGAGAAAAGGCTAAGACAAGCTTTTTCGATATTGATGTCTGGGGCAAACAAGCAGAGGCAATTACAAAGTACTTAGTAAAGGGTACTCCAGTAGGTGTTTCTGGTAAGTTGGTTCAGCAAACTTATAAGAACAAGGAAGGTGAAAATCGTTCCGTTGTTAAGGTAACTGCAAATAACATTCAGTTACTTGGTTCTAAGAAGGCTGAAACTTCTGAAACAAAGTCTACAAAGAGTGATTTCAATGTAGCATCTGATGATTTGCCATTCTAATAGGTGAATCATTAAAAATTGGAGAGGTGCAATTCCTCTCCTCACATGGGATTGTGAGTAGGTCAGGTCTGTTTTTAGTATCATTTTATTTTTCTCTAGATAAATATTTGTATCCATAACATTGTCATGAGTGCTGACAATAACTGCACTTCGAAAAGACATATCTGTGATAGAGCAGAATGTCGTTCATAGTGATTTATCCTTTTATTAAATAATTTTTCATTTTAAACTCCTGTATATTTTCAGACACCCCAGTTCAAGTCTGGGCAATCCCACATTCATATGGCAGCGTATATCAGCAGTAGATGGTCAGGTTCATACCCTGAAGGACGTTTGTGCAATTCAAACCGCTGCAACTTTTCTAAACCAACAGCAAACATAACATTTCTACCAGATAAAGAAAAATAAAGGTTTAGAGTTTTCATACCTAACAGCAATTAAATATTTTCAAACAAATTAAGGAAAAAGAAAAGAGGTACGAGTATATGACAAATTTCACAGATTTATTGGAAGATGCATTGAATTATACGAACACAGAAAATGGAGCAGTTGCTTTAAAGTCTACTAAGAGTGGTCTTTTAGATGCATTTAGTAAGTTAGCAACTTTCCGTGAAGCAGAAGAAGAAACAATCATCAAGACTTTTAATCTTGCTTATGCAGAAGATAAAGAGTTAGCAATGAAGTTGTTATTCTATATCCGTGATATTCGTGGTGGACAAGGAGAACGTAGAGTTTTCCGAGTTATCATGAACTATTTAGCAAAGAATAAGCCAGAAGTAGTTATTAAGAACTTAGATAACTTCGCTTTTTATGGTCGTTACGATGACTTGTTATGCTTATTAGATACACCAGTTGAACGTTATGTTCTTGGTTTAATTAAGGATACACTAGATGCAGATGTTAAGTCTGTAGATAATGGTGGGGCACCAAGCCTTATGGCTAAGTGGTTACCTTCTGTAAATGGTGTTAAAAATACACGTAAGGTGGCATTAAAGATTGTAAATGGTCTTAATATGTCTGAACGTGATTATCGTAAGACATTATCTAAGTTACGTAAGGCTTTAGATATTGTAGAAACAAAGTTATGCGAAAAGCGTTATGAAGATATTGACTTCTCTAAGTTACCTTCTAAGGCTCAAATGTTGTATCGGGAATTATTCATGAGACATGCAGAAGAACGTTATGTAGAGTACTTAAAGCAGTTAAGTGAAGGTAATGCTAAGATTAATGCTGGTGCTTTATTCCCAGTTGATATTGTTGGTAAGATTTTACGTGAGTATAATGCATCATTAGCAAATCGCTATTTATACGATGCTATGTGGAAGAATCTACCAAACTGGTTTGAAGGTAAGGAAGAAACAGGTCTATGTGTAGTAGACGTATCTGGTTCTATGTATGGTACACCTATTGAAGTTGCTATTTCATTAGGGTTATACTGTGCAGATAATTGTAATGGTGTATTTAAGAATAGCTTTATCACATTCTCTGAATATCCAGAACTTGTAAAGGTTCAAGGTGAAGATATTGTTGATAAGGTACATAATATGCAAAATGCCGATTGGGGAATGAATACAGACTTCAATAAGGTATTACAATTAATCTTAGATACTGCAATTAAGAATAACTGTTCTCAATCAGACTTACCAAACAAGTTGTATGTTATCTCTGATATGCAATTTGATTATGCTACTGGAAGTGGTAACCCTCTTCATAGAGATTGGGCTAAGAAGTTCGCTGAACATGGTTACGAAATGCCTGCTATTGTTTATTGGAATGTAAGAACAAGTAATTGTGGAATGTTCCAAGAAGATAAGAACGGTACTAACGTTGCTATGGTAAGCGGATATTCTCCAGTCTTATTCAGAAATGTTATTGACGGAACAGAGTACGTTGAAACAGTAAACGAAAAGGGTGAAAAGGTTGTCAAGCAACAGATTGACCCAGTAACTGTGATGCTAACTACATTGCAGAATGAAAGATATGATAGAGTGTCTGCTTAGGCACTCTTTTTCACTAATAGAGAAAGAGGAAATTAAACATGTTTGAAAAAGTTAATCCAATGCACCCAGAAGTGTGGAAGGATGTTGAGGGTTTTGAAGGTCATTATCAGGTTTCTAACCATGGTAGGGTACGAAGCATAAAGAAAGAAATTTTAGTATTAAAGGGAGATTATCAACATAACGGATATAAAAGGGTGTATCTTTGGAAAGATGGTAGAAAGCATAACAAATTGGTTCATAGACTTGTTGCTATTGCCTTTTTACAAAACCCTAGTAACTATTCTGATGTTAACCACATAGATGAGGATAAGAACAATAATCATGTAACAAACCTGCAGTGGTGTACTCACCTTTATAATATGAATTTTGGGTCAGTTAGAGAAAAAATATCATGTTCGAACAGGGGAAAAATGGCATCTACAGAAACAAGAAAAAAACTTTCGAACCATAGCAGAGATTGTCAGTGGATTAGTAATGGAACACGTGAAAAATTTATTAAGAAAGACCTAACAGAAACGTACTTGAGTGATGGGTGGTTTGTAGGTAGATTAAAGAGAAAGACTAGATAATATGAAAAAGACAGAATACAAATTAGTGGAATTTACTGATTTTGAACAGGGATTGTTAGAGGCTAGTGCATCACTGGCAAACGTTACTTTTAAAAATAATGTTTGTACTGTTCGGTGGGATTTTGTTGCTGAGTCCACTTCAACTATTCAGATTAGATTTGATGAGAGTGGGGAGCTTCTCTTGACAATCATAAATCCAGATGGAAGTGTGGTATTGGATAATGAGGAAGAAACATTTTCAAATATAGCTTCATTGTTAAGAGAATTAGACACAAGCATATTAACAGTAATCGTTGAACAAATTGATGAAGATAACAAAGAACAAGGACTATTATCATAGAGGAGAGATTTATGAAAATTAATTTATGTAAAAATAAAGATTTAGAATTGGATTTAAATAAGATAACTAGTATTATGCTTGTAGGAAAATGTGGTACAGGTAAATCTCGTACAACTAAGGAAATTTTAAGGCAGGCAAGAGAAGAATATGATAATTTAGATGTTCTTTATGTGGATTATCATGCGGCAGATTACAACGATGTGAGGGGTATTGTTGGGGATTTGTTAAATGAAAAACATCTTCTAACAGAACCAGAGTTAAAATCATTACACGATGTAGTCATGGAACAGCAAAAGTTACGTAACCAATTTATCTATGATGAAGGTGTAACTACATTAGATGAATTAATTGGCAAAGAGGTAACTACGTTCGTCATTGGTGGTAGAGAATATATGCCAGATGACATCGTTTGGTATTATGAAGATGGTCAACAGAAGTGGTTGCTCGCAGATAAGTATTATGAAAAGCGAATGGTGGAAGGTAATCTTTATTTCAGTCATAAACGAAGTAGTGGTAAATATAATCCAACAAGATTGCTATTATGCTTTGATGAGTTCTACACATCCGATATGTCAGAAGAGGGTCAGAGATTAGTTCATGACCTTGCACTAAGTATCATTCGTTTTGGTAGAGTTGCTAAACAGAATATTATTCTAACAACTCAAAGACTAGAACAGCACAGAGAATATGGAGATATTTATAGATTAGCCTCAGTAAAGGCATATTTCCATTCAGGCTTCGATGATGAGGTTGGGTACAAGACTTTGTTCGGTAAAGAATTACCAAGAGATGTTGGCAGGGGAGATGTAACATTTACAACCCCAGATTCTGCACCTATCAATGATGGTAAAGCAGTGTCTAAACTCTGGGAAGCAATAGACGATATTTGGGTAGGACATAATTTAGAAGATTTCTCACTTTCTGATATTAAGATGTTATCTAAAATTTTAGAGAATAAGATTATCTACTTAAATAAGATGTTCGATAGACGATTACTACACATTATTGAAGTTACTAGAGAACTGGATTTCAGTGATTGTGCAGACATACACGTATTATGGCATGTTGTAGGTAAAGATGTTAATGTATCCGTAATAATTCATCAATTACAAAATGATTATGTTATCCCTGCTAAGCTGTTAAATATGTCTGATAGCGAGCTATTTGAAAATAGAGAGTTTTGTAAACGTATTGGTTAAATAATTATTGACAATCCATCAAAAACTGTGGTATGATTACTGTGTAATCAGATAAAGGAGAAAACTTATGGAAAATCTCACATCAGAAGAATTGGTCTTGTTAAACATGGCGGGACCGGTATTCACAATCAGTTCTGAAACTGATAGCAACATCTGTAACCTTCAGATTGAATTGTTTGAGGGTCAAGTGTATGATATTGACATCAAAAAGAAAGATGGAAAGTTTGATGTGGATATTCTAATCAATGGAGAAAGTACTGGAGAAGAAAAAGGACTACCATTTAGCACAATATTAGCATTAGTACGTTCTTTAGATGATATAATCTTTGAACTCACTGCTGGAAGTATGGGTGAAGAAGCGGAAGAACCTACATCAGAGTACCTAGCATGACAAACTTATCTAAACAAGATTGGAAGTTAATTGACAAGTACAAAGATATATTGGTGTATAACACATATCGAATTTCTTTTACTGGAGAGTTGGAAGAGTATAATGTGTTTAATAATCTTAATACTTTAGTTTGGTCTTGTAGAGCAATCGAACAGTTTAAACACAATAAAGATGTTGAGGAATTAAAGACAAACATTATCTGTGCTGTGATGCTAGAACAATGTTGTAGATTTGAATATGAGAGTGATATATCTGGCTTTGATGGAAAGAAATCATGGAGAATAGATACCTACAACCAATTTATCCTTAATGCTGGTATGTTTATTCAATATGTAATTTCAAAAATATCTTGATACTTCAGTTAAAACCTAGTATAATTAATTTGTCATAAAGGCTGACATTAACTGTCCTTTGGTGAGTCCATACCTAAGTTGGAAGTTGACGAAAGATGGAGAACTCTGCCATAGTGAGCAAGCCTAAGAACATCTAATATCAACATAAGACCTTAGGTGATACCAGCTTAGCCATATTCCATGGGTGTATAAATAGGGTAGAATTGGTGTTGACGATACACAGAACCGTTTTTGAATTGTTCTACGTCTGTGTATTAGTGTTGCTTGTAAACGAGAAACAAGAAGAACTTATTTAGAATAGTTAGGGAAACTGCAAAAATACATCGGAAAATAATATTTTTCGCAAGTGTGTGGACTTGTTTCCACGTAGGGTTTCAGGACATTGGTCTTGAACAGAGAGAGACTCTGTGAACAAACCTCTAACTAGTTTATTTGGGGATGCAACCAAACTTCTTTTTGATGGGTTGAAGAATTGCACTAGGTAATCAGGGGGTGCTTGATTGCTTAGAGAGTATGAGTGTGTACAAACTCATCTCTTCCCTAAAACTCATCAAGTCATCTAAGAGCAGTGACTGTAAAAAGAAATGCTCTTTTTCTTTTGGAAAGGAATTGTAAATGATTAAAATAGTAGAATTATTTGGCGGTATTGGTGCAGTTAGAAAAGCATTAGATAGAGAAAATATAGAATATAAATCAGTAGGATATGTAGAGATAGATAAGAATGCTTGTAAGTCATATAATGCTATCTTTAATGAAAACTATTCTCCTATGAGTGTGTGTGATTATCACTTACCAGATGAGCAGATTGATTTATTAATTCATGGGTCGCCCTGCACGAATTTCAGTAGCTCTGGATTAAGAACAGGCGGTGTGGAGGGCTCTGGAACTGCAAGTAGTCTAATGTGGGAAACAGTTAGAATCATCAGAGAAGCAAAGTATAAACCAAAGATTGTTTTATGGGAGAATGTAGCTGTAACAACAAAATATCCAGAGTATCGAAGATATTTAGAGAAAATGGGAGAGTTAGGATATACAAACTCATTTAAGATATTGAACTCTTTAGACTTTGGTATTCCACAGACAAGAAATCGAGTATTCACAATTAGTATCTTAGGAGATAAAAAGTTTGATTTTGATAATCTTGAAACAAAACCAATGAAACATTTAGAAGAGATATTAGAAAAAGATGTTGATTGGAATAGGTATAAGGTAGCAGATAGAACTATTAAGATAATGCTAGGAGAAATGCCTAATAATCCCTATAATGGAAGAAAGATGTTGGTTAGAAATTATCTTAAAACTCTAACAACGAAACCAGACCAAGTTCCAAATGTTAATATCTTTAAATCAGAAGATGGGAAGTATAGACATCTTACAGAATTAGAATCTTGGAGAGGTATGGGTTTTGATGATGAAGATTTCTATAAATGTAGAGAATTATATCCTGTTAGATATATAAGAGGAAAAGAATGTAAATGTGGAATCTTGTATAAGCAAGCAGGAAATAGTATCGTAGTAGATGTATTGCAAGCAATTGTGAAAGAACTTGTTAAATATCTTTAAGAAAAGTGAAACTATGCTCGGCTAAAGACTTACCATTTTTCTGGCTTGAGAAAGTAATAAAAAATAGTATTGACAGACTAGATACAGTGTGTTAATATAATAGATGTAATCACGTTCGAGTTGAATTGTAGGAAGGCAATGCACAACCCATTCGAGGGTTGGTCAAGATATTGACTGCGTGGGTTCGACTCCCCCCAACTTCTTCTAATGTTAAGGGTATTATTTAATGAGAGGAACACTAGTCCTAGGAAAATAGTGAAAATCAAGTTAAATAAGGAACTCAACCGCTTAGATGGTGATTACAATTTGGACACTTATCTCAATTGGTAGAGAACTCATCCCATAAATAAGCAGTTGTAGGTCCGAGCCCTACAGTGTCCACTTGCCATGAGTACTGGCATAAACTGTGCTTAGGTTTGGTGCGAATAGCCAAATGAGATGAACGTCAGAACGCATCGTTGCAACCAGTCCAGTAGATTTAGTACGTTCCTAGAAATACTGAACCAGTTAGCAAGTTAAACAAGTCCTGTATTTTAGGGTGGAATACCCTTAAGGTGAATGAGAAAGAATGGGTTAGAGATAGTCCTATCAGTTATGAAAATCCTGTGGGCAATAACTGATAAAAACTCCATTTTTAATTTTGGGAGAGGTTAATATATGCTACCAGCAAATATGTTGTATCACATTGCACAGATATTGTACGTTGTGTCTTGTTTATCTATTTGGAATATGTTCTTCCTATGGTGCAAGAATAAGGATAAGGGTTTATTATTCGTTGCAGTTGCTCAAGTCATTGCTTATATTCTTATGGGAATAAGTGTGTTTGATAGAACATTTAGTGCAACTGATGTATTTGTGGTATCTACTATCTCTATATTAAGTTTGTTCTTAAATAGTGCTATGCTAGTGGCTAATTTGTATTGTAGTAGAATTAAACCGATGGTTGTAAATGCTATTATGTTGCTTGTGAATATTGGTTTATTCCTAGTGTTCATCGTTAATGCATTTTTACTTGGACTTTCATAGAGAGTCCTTTTTTATTTTGCAAAGTATGGAAATTTTAATTAAGTTAAATTAACAGAGGAGAAAAAAGTATGTTGAAAGCAGAAAAATGGTTTGGTTATGAGTTTGACGGTGGTTGCACTACCACTGAGGGGTATGAGAAATTCCAACGGGATTGTAAATCAGACCTAAAGAAGATGGCAAGTGACAATGGAATGGAACTGTATGATTTTAATAAGAATCACTTTTGTTTTAGTGCTGTGCTTACAGATGGTGAAAAGTTTGTCTATGTCAGTGTTAGTGATGTCAGACACTTTGGTTGGAATAGTGATACTAGAATCCTAGTTAGAACAATGCAACACGCAAAAGACTGGACCGGTGGCATGAACCAGTACTGTACTTGGAATAGAGTTGGTGAATTTGCTAGAAAGTTAATAGACCGTGATTATGCGAAACAAAGTTAAAAGTTACATGAAATACCTTATTAATAAGGATAAAAATATTGATAAAGAATATTACGAGTTATCCAAAAAGTATAGAGAGGTGTTTGGGAAAACAGTTCCTACAGAATGTTTGCCATCAAGAATAACTGATGACCAGATTAAGCAAGCGATGCGTGAGTGTATAGAGACAGGTCAGGACAATCTTTTAGACATTCTCGGGGTAACTATTGATGATAAAGTACTTTATTAAGGAGAGATTATGACACTATTATGTACCCTGTTGGGGTTGGGATAGAGAGAGCCGTAAAATCCATAAAAGAGACTCTTAGAAATTGTGATGGTAGATTTGTAGGGGGTCATCTTTTCCGTATTGAGCGTGTTGGTGGCGAGTTAGAAGTTGAAGAAAAGATTGAATTACCGATAATTAAATAGAATAAGGAGAATAAAAATATGAGTACAAATGCACATATTGGAATTAGTAGAGGAAAGAATAAGGTAGAATTTATTTATCTACATTGGGATGGTTACCCATCTTATGCTTTAAACATGTTAAAAGAGCATTATAAGGACCGTGAAAAAGTTGAAAAACTAATTGCACTAGGAGATATTTCTTTTCTTGATGAGGAAGTAGACATTCCTAATGGTGTAGAACATTCTTTTGAGAAACCACATGAGGGAATTACGGTTGCTTACCATAGAGATAGAGGTGAGAGTGGTTGTGAAAGTCATACTACTACACTAAAACAATTTGCTAAAGACATTGAGTATGCCTATCTCTATAAAGATGGCAAATGGGAACTTTATGAGTTACCTAGGGAGTATTAGGTAAATATGCACTCGGCTAAAGACCGAGCACCTTTCTAAAAGGTACGATTGTTTACAAGACTCAGTGACTAGAAATAGTCACTACGATAGTTAGATGATACACATACACACCCTCGGTTGAATGCTCAAGACCGTTGCTCTGTGATTACTGATTAAGTTGAGTTGAGAGTGCTAAAATAACTCTGTGTCAGTAATTTCAAAACTCTAATTATCTTTGTCGATGAGAAGCCCAATACTTATCTTAGTAACAGAGGTAAGTTAGGCACTACAGTCCAGTGAGTACTGTCTTACAAAGTAAAACTCACTTCTTTAATTAGAAAGAGAGGTTAGGTAGATGGAGTTGAGAGAAATTTTCCCAAAGATAAAGAGTATTTTATCCGATTGGAATGTATCAAGCGAGGTAGAAAATGTCATAGTATTTTCTCATAGTCTAAATGAGTATCAGTTTAATATTATGATTAATCCATGGGTTAAGGATATTATACAGATTAGTGTTGGGTGTTTTTTAAATTCCTGTGTATATTCAACCTTTAATACTGAAGTAGCTAATTATGATGAGTTAGAGAAGTATCTAAAGAAACTAGTCAGTACAATCAATGATGATTTAACAGATAAGTTGAATACAGAGTTAAAAATCACTTTTAAGAATACATTGAGGGATGAATTAAATGGATAGTTTTGATATTGAAGTAATCAAAAAAGAAATCATAGATAAGGTTGATAAACTTGGAGATAGTTATTCAACATTCTCCTTTAAGGATAAGATAGTCGTAAACCATGAAGTAGAAAAGGATTTAAGTTGTCGTATTTTGCTACATGAAGATTTATTTGACATTTCAATTTATTTTTATGATAAGGTTAGCTTTATTTATCGGCATCTCTTACGTATGAAAGCCGTATCTTATGATAAATTAGATTATTTCTTAAATTGTTTTGCTGATTTTTGTGATAATGGTAGTAGGATTGTAGGAAACATATATAACTACATTGACTCGTTGCCAAATATAAGGGTTAAAGATATTGAAGAAAGTACTGTTTCAGAACAGTTTAATGAGCACTTTAGCAAGTACGGTCTTATCCAGTATGGTAGAGTACTGATTGGAAGATATATTGGTACTATTTGTATTCGAGATGGTAGTAATTTAGAAGTATCTATACTTGAAAATGGTGAAAGGGTAATATTCTGTAAACCAGTTAATCAAACAAATTATATCGAATTGTTTAAGGAAGTAGATGAATTGCTCGCAGATGTTCTGAAAAATCTGCCAAGTGAGATAGAATACTTTAGAATGTTACAGAAAGTGGTATAGATTATGAGAATGAATGAAATTATTGATAAACTACGTGAAGCAGATTTTTATATTTATGAAGAGGATACTGATTTAATCAGGTTCAACCATAATTTTTAAATGGGTGTAATTTAGCGATGAGTCTTGATGGAGAAATTAATTTAATAGATGATTCTACCTACAATATGAAACTTTCACTATATAATAGTAACTGGGAAGGTACTAATCTAGTTAGTGGGGTAGCACGTATTGACGACAATGACTTATCGATGGATAATTTCCTAAGATTTGCCGAAAGAGTGGATAATCACATTAAAAATATTTTTTCAAAGCAGTATTATCGTTGTAGAGAATATCCAGTTACAATCATTAAAACTGAACCAAAAGAGTGGGAAAAGAATGTAGTATCAAAGATTACAGAGATTTTAGACAATAATGGATTTGTTGCTAATGACAGTGGAGAATATTACTCTAAAGAAGTAGGTGTGGTTAGTGTTATAGTATTTCCACCTACTATCACAGATTTAACGATACGTATATGTTTGCTACATTACATCACAAAAAAGGATGTATATTATGCAGAGTTCACAGAAGAAAACAATGAGGAATTGTTAGATAAGTTTGATTCCTATTTAAAGGAACTACCTAAGACATTTCTATCTATGGATGAGATTATTTCCTCTGTAAGTGATTATGCTACCAAACTTTTATAGGTATTTCTTGACTTTTTAGTTGAAATATGATACAGTGTCTATATAGGGTAGGTGTATATGAACATTTTAGATAAAATAAATGATATTGGCAATAGACTATCTGAACAGAAGTGGGATGAATTATCTAAGTATAAGATGGCTATATCCGGTCCAGATGTTGAGAGGATTGTAGTAGGTGCAAAGGATATTGGGAATTATAAGTTGTGGTTTTCTTTCTCTATCACAGAACAGGGGAAAAATCAAACACTTAAAATTCTACTATTTAATAGATTCCGTTTTGATAAACCTATGTGTGTCTATCAAAAAATTGTCGTTTGTAATAATAGAACAATTAAATCTGCAATAGATAAGTTGAACACTGTATTAGTTGCATTTAGTGAAAATTATCATGAAACAGGTTGCTACCAACTAGGTATTTCAGAGTTGGCAGAGGTACTAAAGAAGGCAATTAGATAAGAGGAGAGTAATTCCTCTCTTTTTTGTTGACAATGAGTAGACAATTTGATAAAATTAAGTTAAGAAGAACGAGAGGTAAGTGTATGATAGAACAGGATAACAATGAAAAAGATATGGAAACAGTTTACGAACTGGCAAAAACCACTTTAAAAGGGTGGAAAATAGAAAAATTATGTAATACGGTATATGCAACGTATAGTGGAAATATTCTTTCTACCAGTGATTTTGTTGCTTTAACCATCGAAAAGGATGTTCAATATGGCTATATTTTACGTTTTATTTGCAGATTAACAGATTCTATTTCAGTATCGTATGATAAATCTGCTCAAACAATTGAGATACTAGAAAATATGTTAGAGAATATTAACGATTTAGTTCCTTGCTATTTCAATGACGATTTGAATGATATTTTATCTGAGAAATTGCGTGACTATCTTTCTGTATTTGAACGTGCAATAGGTTAGATAGAGGAGAGTGTTTAAGGCAGTATTTGAGGAAATTAAACAGATTAAGTTTATCTATGAAAGGGTGTTAGTAGTATGAGTTTAACATTTGCAGAATTAAATAATATTGTAGATTTTTGTATCCATGAGTGGTCAAAGACAGTTGATAATAGAGTAATTATAATTAAAAATACAGGTATTCCAGAAAAGGTTGGAGAATTATCTGCAACTATCTCTTTAATGCCAAGTGGTGAGGTGTTAGTAAGAACGACAGTTGGGTTAATGTATAAAGGGTTTAAGTGTTCTAAGGAAAAAATCTTTAGCGATATTGAGGAGTTACAATCGTATTTAAAACGATTGGATAATTTAGACATAGTGTCCTTAGGAAAGATAGAGATTGAATTAGTGGATACATTTGAGAAAAGTACAATAGAATTGTTGAGGTAGAAAAATGACAATTGATGAAGTATACAATTTAACAAAGGAAACAATGAAAAATTGGAAAGTGACACCTACATATAGTGTTGGTGTAGTGGAGGCAACTTATGGGTATCCATCAAACTCACAATTTTTAGTAGAAATTGATGTGCCATCAAAAAATGTTGTAGGGGCAACTACTCATGTATTCATTGGCAGTGATTTTTCTTATTCTACAGAGAATGAATTTTACAGTCTTGATGAATTAAAAGAATATCTTGAGATGTTA
>ENA-OWND01000729-OWND01000729.1-metagenome-genome-assembly--contig:-NODE-729-length-21907-cov-16.186161_pt1 | contig 21907 bp, 8 predicted proteins | sample MGYA00245342_ERZ651119 | MGnify/ENA primary metagenome ERZ651119 (study PRJEB26857, sample SAMEA4031756) | metagenome | biome: human; feature: oral; material: saliva | place: Philippines | collected 2014... | reverse complement strand
GGGTCTGGGTGGGGATGTCATCGTTTGCGAACTGGAGGTCGACCTCGTATCCGGCCGCTTCGAGGCCCGACTTCACGGCGTTGCCGTCGGCGATCCAGCGCTCGGAGGTCTGGGTCGGCATAGCGACACCAACCTTGACTGTGCCGCCATTCGAGGCCGCACCACTATCGGAACCGGTGGCACCACCGGCACCGCCTCCCGCGCATCCGCTCAGCGCAAGGGCACCGGCCGCACAAGTGGCTGCAACCGTTGCTATCTTTCCAAAGAAACTACGTGTCTTCATGGAATATCTCCTGTTTATTGCCTCGACATCACTGTCGATGGGCATCACGTCTCCACACATCCGTCGTGCGGTCTGACGGCTTTACGATATGAGAGGAATGTCACCTACACCATGCCCAATCGATAACAGTCCAATAACAATTGTTAACGTTCACATTCTCAAGAACTGACATATACATGAAAGAAACGCTGCGAAACGCATGAATTTATCGCCGTACATTCCTGCCATGACAAAATGTGACAATCCTTCGACAAAGCGGAAGCCGTCGTGTCAGGCGTGGCGACGATGCAGAGCACATCAGGACCACAGTCTTCCAGTCATCCTCAATACCGAAGTCCGAGCTAGCCACGTGTTGACTCAAACACCGAAGTGACACTCCGATTCAATCTTGTCTCCCTCCTCGACGGCATCATGACGCACGTTGTCGTCAAAGCGAACCACACGCGCCTCGTTGACGACCACACAGCCATCATCTGCACCCCCGTATCTCGGGGCTGCGGCCATTCATACTCCTGCTTGAGCGCCGACAAACATCCGTTGAGTGAGCGTTCATATCTCCACGCACACAAGGCACGCACGCAGAAGAAAAGGCTCATTAACGGGCGTATGCCCCCGTCGAACCACACACAACGAGGCGGGTGGGACGCACGTAGGTATCGACCGAGCCTCCCTCTAGCGCCTGGCTAACAGCCTCCATCGCGCAGCGCCCACAATCAGCGAAATCCTGGTGCACCGTCGTCAGTCCCGGCCCCGCATAGGCGGCCAAGGGCACGTCATCAAAACCCGCGACCGACACGTCCCCCGGGACACTCACCCCGGCCTCGGCGAGGGAATCCATCGGTGTGATGACGATGATCGCCTCGGCAGCCAGGGACGAGAAATGATCGAAGGCGCTGGCCACGTCCTCGACGTTGAAACGGTCAAGGGCCACGACTGACGTGAAGAACCCGGCCTCGCGTGCGGTAATCTCCAGGGCAATCAGCATCGAGGAGGGGCCAACATGAGCCGAGGTCGTGGTCACGACACCGATAATGCCTGAGCGGGCGGTCACCAGGGCTCGGGCCACGGAGTTCGGACGGTATCCCAGCTGCGCAATCGCGGCCTGCACGCGTTCGCGGCGACACGCGCCCTTTACCGTTCACAACGCGAGACACCGTCTGATGCGAGACACCGACCAATTGAGCCGCCTCCGCCATCGACGGAGGACGACCGTTGCGCGACATACCGGCCCCCTCCCGTATGCGTCCCGCTTTGTTCACATCCTAAACGAAACACACAAACGGCATATTACACGCCACACTTTTTAAATAAATCGTCAAACGTTCATACTGATCACAGAGAATAGAGGCGTCCCTAACACCACTTGGATAAAGGTCCAGGAGACACAGATGGCATCACGCCCCTCGTCCGCTCCCCACCCCGTCGATCAAGTTCCTCCCTTTGGGAAACTCACCATTCTGGGTATTCAGCACGTCCTCGCGTTCTACGCGGGTGCCGTGGTCGTCCCGTTCTTCATTGTCAAACAGCTCGGGCTCGACGATGAAACTCTCATTCACCTCATCAACGCAGACCTGCTCACCTGCGGCATCGCCACCATCATCCAGTCGGTCGGCATCGGCCGCTTCGTCGGCGTGAAGCTCCCCCTCATCCAGGGCGTTACCTTCACCGCCGTCTCCCCCCTCATCGCGATCGGTGCGGCGGCCACGCCCCCCGGTGCCGACCCGAAGACCGGCTTGGCCACCATGTACGGCTCCATCATCGCCGTCGGCCTCATCGTCTTCCTGGCCGCCCCCTTCTTCGCCAAGCTCCTGCGTTTCTTCCCGCCGGTCGTCACGGGCACGCTCCTGACGGTCATGGGCACGACCCTGCTTTCCGTCTCTGCCGACGACATTTTGAGGTGGACTGACGATGCACCGGCGGACACGAAGGCGGCGCTCACCTTCGAATCGCTCGCCTACGCCATCGGCACCATCGTCATCATCGTCCTCGTCCAGCGCCTCTTCAAGGGCTTCATGGGAACGCTCTCAGTCCTCCTCGGCCTCGTCATTATGACGGGTGTTGCCTTCGCGATGGGCAAGACCAATTTCGCAGGCGTCGGAAACGCCAGCTGGGTGGCCGTCACCCACCCCTTCTTCTTCGGGCTCCCCCAGTTCTCTGTGACCGCCATCATCGCGATGATCATCGTCATGGCCGTGACCGCCGTGGAGACCACGGGTGACGTGTTCGCGACCGGCGAGGTCGTGGGCAAGCGTATCGCCCCACGTGACATCGCCAACGCCCTGCGCGCCGACGGCCTGTCCACCCTGTTGGGCGGCGTCCTCAACTCCTTCCCCTACACCTGCTTCGCGCAGAACGTCGGCCTGGTGCGCCTCACCCGCGTGAGCTCCCGCTGGGTCGTCACCACGGCGGGTGTCTTCATGATCATCCTGGGCCTGCTGCCCAAGGCGGCGGCCATCGTCGCGGCCATCCCCTCCCCCGTCATCGGCGGCGCCTCCCTGGCGATGTTCGCCAACGTCGCCGTCGTCGGTATCCAGACCCTGGCGAAGGTCGATCTGCGCGACAACCGCAACGCCGTCATCGTCTCCACGTCGATCGGCCTGGCCCTCCTCGTCACCTTCAGGAAAGAGGACATCCTCACGGCCATGCCCTCCTGGCTGCAGATCATCTTCGGCTCCGGCGTGACCATCGGCTCGCTGACGGCCATCATCCTGAACATCCTGTTCTTCCACATCGGACGCCAGGCTTCGCCGGACGTGGCCGTGGTGGACGGCAAGAAGATCAACCTGGACGACGTCAACGCGATGGATCGCGACCAGTTCGTCGCGACCTTCTCCTCGATGTTCTCCGCTCACACGTGGCCGGTCGAGCGCGCCTGGGAGTCCCGTCCCTTCGCCTCTGTGTCCGAGCTGCGTTCTTCCTTCGAGAACGCCGTGCTGGCGGCAACGCAGCAGGAGGCCGAAAAGCTCATTGCGTCGTACTCGGATATTGTGTCGCTGGTCCTCGATGGCCAGGGTGACGAGCAGTCCCTGGCCGATACGGCGAACCTGTCCGTCGGTGATCTGACGGACAAGGAAGCCGAGGAGCTGCGCGCCCTGGCCAGCGCGTACCGCGAGAAGTTTGGCCGTCCGCTGGTGATCTGCGTGGATAACGTGGTGGACCGCAAGCACCTGCTGGAATCCGGTTGGCGCCGCGTCGAGCATTCCCCGGCCCGCGAGGCTCGTTTCGCCCTCGGCGAGGTCATCGATATTGCCGACCTGCGCTTCGATCAGCTGGTCGCCGACGCGAACCCCATGCGCGCCGCGTGGGACGCGGGGGTTGAGCGCCTCTAGAGTCGTTCGCCCTGTCAGTGACGAGGCCGGGGCGCGTTGGGCTTTTTCGTAGAGTCCCGGCGCGCCCCGGCGTTACGCTGCCCGAGTGTCCCAACAGCCACTATGCACGACATCTCGGGTGGCGCATGTTGCTCCTGACTATGCGGGAGGGGCGACCGGGTTGGCCGCCCCTCCCGCATGCGCTCGGATTGTCAGCGATGCGTCACCGATCCCACGAGAAGCCGCACAGCTCGTTGAGCTTCTCGCCGTGCGCCGAGAGTTCTGTGGTGAGGTCCAGGACCTCGTCGGATTCGTAGAAGTCGGCACCGTTGTTCATGGCGTCAGCGAGCTTGTCCATGTCGGTGATGACGTCCGCGTACGCCGCCTTCACGTCATCGTTGGTGACCTTCTTGGCAGCTTCCTTGTGGTTGGCGAGGAACACATCCAGTTTGTTCTTGAAGTCCTCGGAACCAGAGAACGCGGACAGCGCGTCCACTTGCTCCAGGGCCTTATCGCGGGCGTTGTTGATTTCTTTGCAGGCATCGGCCTTGGACTGGGATCCGCAGGCAGCCATGCCGAGCGGGAGCAGAATGACGAGGCCGGCGGCGACGAGACGGCGCTTCATGAGGTTTCTCCTTGATTGAGTTCGTAGATGCCGCGAAAGTCTATCGCTTTTCCACTTGGTAAGCAGGGACCGGTGGTTCCCGTCCCCACGCTCCACGAGGAAACGTCGGTTAACCTTCGGCTCACGCACGAAGCGTGGTGAAAAACGACGTGTCGCGGAACGCTTCAGGGCGCATCCGCATGCAAACCCTCTATCCCACACGTGAACCCGCTGCTCCGCACGTGGGCAGCCCCGCCGACGCTCCGATGAGCGGGTTTACGTGCGCAAGAGACGTCCCCGCCTCCGACTAGTGCACGCAGCGACCTATAAACCTCACCCTGTTCACTCGCTCATCGAGCGCGCGCAGATATGCCGAGGGGCCGACCTTTCGGTCGGCCCCTCGGCGTATCCCATCAACACAGTGCGAGTTCTCCCAGATGACTCCTCAAACGTAGCTCGTCGGCATTATTCGGACCCGTGTGGCCCGCGCCGTATTCCCATGCGATGACGCCTACTGTATGGAGACAACCTTGTGGGACCCCACAGGCAACCTGGGAAAAGCCTGGGACTTTATGTGCTCGCGTCCCGACGCGGTGTTCGGGGCGCGAGCGAGGCGCGAGCCTTAGCACCATGGCAGGGACGCTACAGGAGCTGGCCCGTGTCGGAGAAGTGGTACCACTTCCACCCGATGCGTACCCATCCCGTCGCCATAGCTCCGGTGCCGGGTTGCAGGTAGTACCAGGCACCTCCGTCTGTGATCCAGCCGGTGGCCATCGCACCAGTTGTGGGATCCAGATAGTACGTATCCGTGCCCAGCGTCAGCCATCCGCTCTGCTGAGCACCCGTCGAGGAGTGGTAGTACCACGAGTCCCCGTCGAGCACCCACCCGGTCTTCGCACACCCATTCGCGCCGAATCGGTATACCTGCGCGTCGATGGTGAGCGTCGAACTGCGTTCAACAGTGCCATCCGCGTACCGGTAGCTCCAGCAGCTCCCGTTGTGCGACCACGATCCTACCTGCGGGGTCGGATCCGGCTGAGGGCTGCCCGCGAGCGCCACCGTCACCGGGTGACGCAGATGCGTGGCGTCGCGCACCTCGATGCGCAGCGTCGTATCGCTGCTTGACGGGTTCCACGACAGAAGCGCAGAGGCAGAGTCAGCGTTGGCCGTCATGTCCGCCCAGTCGAGCACAGGTGTTTCGGTTCCATCCGCGCTGACCTGCGTGGCTCGCATCTGGTATCCGCCCGGAACGCCACCGGTCACGGAGGCGGTGATCTGGGTCGGGGTACCGACGGATGCCGACAGCTCGTACCCGTCATCGGCCTCGGTGATTCCCACGCCGGACACGGTCACAGTTGCGGGGGTGTACCGATGGATGCGCGCGGTATCGAGGCGTGCTTGCCGCAGCGTGTTCTCAGCCGTGGCCCATGCGGGCGATCCCTGCGCGTCAGCGACATACACGTCGATGTCGTCAGGTCTTCCCCCAAGCAGGTAGGAGTACAGGGCGAATTGTGTGGTTGTGGACGGCAGGACGAGGACTCTCGGGAAGCTCCCCGAGAGGGTGATGTCCGTTATCCCTTCGCCGAAGAATGCACTCATCAGAGATGTATCCGAGGCGCTCTCTTCGTAATCCACGACGCCCTGGACCCCACCTCGCACGATGAGGTGCTGGGGAGCCGTGAGGCTTGTGCCCCTCGACGAGATCTTCCTGATCTGCGTTCCAAACTCAACCGTCTCGAGTCCCGTATTCGCCAGTCCGCCCGAGTATTGCACGGAGTCGGGAATCTCCAGTTCCGTCAACGACATGGCACCGTCAAATGCGCGGGCACCGATGGTCGTCACCGCACCAGGCAGGACAATCGACGTCAGGGCAGTCGACGCGAACGCCCTCTCCCCCACCGTTGTCAGCTGCGAAGGATAGTCTTGCGTGTCGTCGAATGTCACCGAGGTCAATGCGGTCGACGCAAACGCGTCTGCTTGAATCTCTCGGACGCTCGCGGGAATACGAACGCTGCGAATCACCCGACGTGCCTTATCAAAAGCGGAGGGTGCGATCACCGTGACCGTATCCGGAATCGTCACGTCGGGCGAGGACCCCTCGTAGCTGGTCAAGACACCCGACGCATCGATCACGAAGTCCCTGGACGCTTCGCCTTCGATCGTGACCGGGATGGACACGCTTCTCGCTCGCCCATACCGATTGCTCACCGTCGCACGCAACGTACCACTTCCTTCCGTGCTCGACGCCGTCACCGTCGCCGACAGCGTGTCACGGCTGGGCGTGACCGTTCCAAGAGAGGCAGGCACCAGCTTCCACGTCACCGTGCGCCCCTTGAAGGTTGATGCAAGGAACGCCTCAACTGTCGCCGCTTGCCCCGCCTGGAGAGTAAGCGAGGAAGTCGACAGCTCGATACCCGTCCATGATGAGACCGCGCGGACGCTGACCTGCGCGCTCGCGGACACGCTCGATTGCGTCGCGTCGGCCGCGGTGATCGTCGCGCTTCCGGTTCCCACCGCCCGCACGTGTCCGTGATCGTCAACGGTCGCCACGGCCTCGTTCGAGGAGGACCACACGAGGCCGGTGACGGTCGCGTTGGCGGGTTCGTAGTCCGCGCGCAGGGTCGTCGTCTGCCCGACGATAAGCGAGGAGGACTGCGGGGTCAGGGACAGCGCGGTCATCGGGATCCCCGCCAGGTTCACGTGTGCCGTCGTCCGATTCTTGCCCGCGTCCCAGGCGTACAGGGTCAGGGCGGCCGGGTTGGTCGCCGTCAGGGACTCGGGCAGGTCCTTCCACGCGATCTCGTAGTGGCTCGTGTATGTGCCGTCGTCCTGATGTACGTCCGTCAAGCCTTCCGTCACCGAGTAGGCGGGTTCGTTCTCGGTTATCGCGGAGAACCCGTACCCGGCCAGCGGCGACGAGTCAGTGATGTCGATGACCAGTGTGCGTTCCCCTGCGTCATCCCTGACGTCGAGCGTGGTCACGACGGGAGCTTGGGTGTCCAGCATCAGCTCGTAGCTCTGCCGGTGCGTGGTCGAAGACGGGCCGTCCGATGCTGCTTCAATCGTGAGGGTGTAAGGTCCGTCGGGCAGCTCTGTACCCGACGCGTCGAATCCGTCAAAGACGGCCGCGTCCGTGTGAGGGGTTTCGGCAGTGTCAGCCTGGGCGTCGACGGTGTCAGGAACTTGCGCCTTCCCGTCGAAGGGGTACTTTCGTGCGCGGTGGCGCGTGTACGAGCGCACAACTGTACCGGCCTCGTTCTTGTAGGTGTAGGTCACCACCGGCACGTTTCGCAGCAGGACAGTACGAGGTGCAATCGACGTCGGCGCTCCGGGCAGGGGCGAGCGCGAGACGACGTAGCGGGCACCATCGAGTCCCACGCGCGGCTCATCGAGCGGAGCGCGCGTCGCAAGGTTGATCAGGGAAGACCGGTCGGCGTGGAAGTCGCTTCCCTGCGCGTCGAAGACGCTGGGGTCTCCCCAGGAGCCGTAGAACCCCATGTAAGGAACCGTCAGGTCGGGTGCCCCATCGGCGCTCGCGAAGGTGACGGCGCCGTCAATAAAGGTTCCCTTAGGCGCGTTCGCGGCGGCGTACGAGGCAAACTCAGCCTGAGGGGTCACCGTGACGGTCACGGAGGCGCTCGACCTGGCGGGCACGCGTAACGCGTTCGCCGAGAAGACCAGGGAGATACCCTGATTCGCCCAGTTCTTGGAGTGCTGGGTGAAGTACCCGTTTTCGGTGATCTCGGAGAGAGCTTGGCCTCCGAGCGTGTAGGTGTGATCGTCGCCGGACAGGTTGGTCAGCCTCACCGTGAAGCTCCAGCCCTGCGTTCCATCTCCGAGGTCTGCCTTCGGGCGAGAGGGGTCGGACGCTCCTTCCACGGTCGGATAGACGGCCGTGGTAGTTGCCGCGACCGCGTCGACGAGGCCGGCACCGACTCTACGTGGCGAGTAATAGGTTCCGTTGCGTTGCTCAACATCTTGGAGCGGATGAGCGGTGCCCATCAGGATATTCGCGACGACAGCGTCCTTCTCTGCGTGGCTCATGCGCGCGAACAACGAATCGCTTGCGATGCGCTCACGCACGAGGGCGGCCACGCCGGCGACGTGCGGGCTTGCCTGCGAGGTGCCGGTCATTCGCACGTACTGGTCAAGATATCCAGCGGAGACGACATTGCCGCCGGGTGCGGTGATCTCGGGCTTGAGTGTGAGGTCGGGTGACACACCCCAGGAGGAAGTGGGATAGACCATCGGCATATCGGTCACGGGAACCTGGTCGGAATACGTGAGGGTGATCGTCACGCTCCCGGAGGCAGAGGATCGTAGCGCCTCGGCGAGGGTGTCGTGGTCTTTGTTCGTGATGGTGACGGTCGGCAACGTTGCGTGCTCGTCGATTATTGCCGCGTAGGGAACCACGCCCTGATCGGGGTCTCCGAGCATGAGCGCTGCTGGGCGCGCTGACAGGGACTCAGCCGCACTCACTTGCCGCCAGGCACTGATCTCGTTGTTGTATTCCCCGTTCCCGCCGCCGTTTTCCAGGAGAATGACATCGGAGAGATCGCCCTGGTTGTCGGCGACGAGTCGCTCGAGCGTGCTTGCATCACCCGCGCCGGCGTCAATGACGCGGTAGGTTCCCTCTGGGATGGCACGCAGGTCAGCCTTCGCCTGATCATCCCAATCAACGGCGGCGCGGTAGAAGATCCGCTGGCCCTCGTACGTCAGATAGGGCAGGGCCAACACGTTATCGACCGAGGCGACGGTCAACGACGGTTTGAAGGAACCTGGCTCGGTCACCGTGGAAGTATCCGGTTCGGTCGCGTAGGGTGCAGCGCTGCCGTTGAGGGTTCCGTACGCGGCAGACCCCTCATTCCCCGCGCACACGTTGACGGCGATACCTTCATCTGTCAGGGCTTTGAGCACACCATCGTAGACGCTGCCGGCCTCGCTGCTCATGCCACCGCCTCGTACAAGAGACAGGTTGATGATGTCCGGTTTGAGGATGGGGCGTCATCGAGCGCATCCAGCACTGCCCTGTCCTGAATACCGCTGCCATCTCCGGCCACTTTTGCAGCGATGATCTGAGCGTTCGGCGCGACGCCCCGCAGCTCCGGCGCGTTGGCAGCGGCGATACCGGCGACGTGCGTCCCGTGCAGGCTGTTGAAGATATATCCGGGATTCGGGTTGTCATCCTCGTCGGCGTAATCGTAGACAAAGGGGATCTTTTTGCTCACGTAACGTCCCCCTTTCCCGTGCGGGAGTTTACTGGTCAAGGCCTCGACGTCCGCTTGACTCATGCGCACGTCAACGCCGTCCATGGAGCCGGCAAAAGCTGCATGCCCTATCACCAGTCCTGTGTCGATGATTTCGATAACCTGGCGGTCGCCCTTCAGGCTGGTCTGGTTGGCGCGAATCATCTCGAGCGTGGAGGAATTGAGCACGCTGGGGTCAATGGCGGTGAGGACGGCGTCGTCTGCCTCCTCACTGATCGTCGTAGGATCGTAGGTTTGCTCGACGAATGCTGCCTTAACGCCTTCGGTGGCACGAATGGCCTCCAGGGAGGAGGCCGGTGCTTCGAGTGCGAAGCCGTCGAGCGCGTGGCTGTATTCGCGCAGGACGGTGACTGCTGAGCCGGGTGCTACCCGGTCAACCTCTGACTCGATGCGGGCTTTCATCTCTGCGTGTTTGGTATCCGTGCTCAGCCCGAAGACACGCTTATCCCAGGGGATTCCGACGTCTCCTTCCTCAAGTTGGACGATGATCGTGGTCGGCGTGTCGTCGCTGGCATACCCACCAACGTCCGAGGCCGTGGCAGGGTCCTGCGGGATGCGCGGCTGGGCATCGCCACCGGACTGCGCGTCGTCGCGCTGGGCAGCGAGGGTGCGCTGCTGGGCGTCGTCGGTGACGGCAGCCGCGCGTGTCGATGGGATTGTGACCGGGGTAAAAACGAGGGCACCTGCCGCTATCAGCGCCAGTGCCATGACTTTTCGTCGGGACATCTGTGGCTCACTTGGTCGACAAAGGGGTGGAGGTGAGGGTCGCGTCGCTGCTTCCCTCACCTGTCAATCATAAACCGATAGAGCTTAGTCGATAATTGATAATGTTTGACAGACAATCCTTCCAATAGTAGACCTCCGCTATTTTAGCTGACATAACAACCCATTCCGATAGCCTTTAATTGTTCAACAGCACCTGACACCCCAGCATTTTACAAGGCTATATGGGGGACATGGAGACGCACTGTAATAAACTAACAAACTTTCATCCACGCCGAAAATTGTGACCAGCTCTGCAGCTGCGGACAGGTGTGCGCCCCTGGGTGGTGTCCCAGGGGCGCACACTCGGGCGCTCACACCCGCATCAATCACTCAGATCAGCTCCACTGGCCCGAATCAGAGAAGAAGTACCACTTCCATCCGATCCAGACCCAGCCGGTAGCCATCGCGCCCGAAGGCTGCAGGTAGTACCAGGAGTCGCCGATCTGCAGCCAGCCGGTGACCATCGCACCATCGGCCGGGTTCAGGTAGTACCAGGTGCCGCGGATCATCATCCACCCCGTGGCCATCGCGCCGCTGTCGGGGTTGAGGAAGAACCACGATCCGCCAACCCTGACCCAACCGGTTGTCATAACACCTTCGGGACTCATGTAGAACCACGATGAGCCGAGGTGCAGCCAGCCGGTGGCCATTGCTCCGGTGGTCTCATCGAGGTAGAACCACGACATACCTTGCTTCACCCAGCCCACAGCCTGGGCGCCCGATGCCTGGTGGTAGAACCACGATCCCTGGTCCTTGACCCAGCCGGTGCGCATGTAACCGAACTCGTCGAAGCGATAGACGGATCCGCCAATCACGAGCGTGGTGTCCTTCGGGAAGGACCCATCGGCCTGGCGATACCACCAACCACGCGCGTCACTCATCCACTCGCCCTCCGCGGGTGCCGGATCCGGATTCGGAGCGGGACCCGGGTTCGGTGCCGGATCCGGATTCGGATTCGGTGCCGGGTCCGGTGCCGCCGAGCCGTCCAGGTGCACGGCCTGCTGGGCCGGGTTCAGTCCCCAGTCCCACGCGACCAGGTATGAGGACACGGGGGCCTCGCCTTCGTTACCTTTCTCGGCCCACGCGCGATTCAGGTCCGTGACCGGAACCTCGACGTGGTAGCGGTGCGTTCCGTCGGCCTGAACCTCACCGTCACCTTCGAGGAGCTGGCGGTAGTACCAGGTGCCCTCCGCATCGGCACGCAGCTCGATGCCGGCCAGCGGCGAGGAGTCGGCAACGTCGAAGGAGAGTGTGCGTGCCTCGCCCTCGCCCGTGACCGCCGCAGAAGAGATGACGGGCGCTCGGGTGTCGAGGGTGAAGTCGTAGCTCATCTGCTGAGTGGTGGACGAGGGTCCATCCGTGGCTGCCTCGAGGGTTAGCCTGTAGCGTCCGTCCGGCAGTTCCTTCCCGGCCTCGTCCAGCCCGTCGAAGATGGGATCGTCGCCGGTGAACTCGCCCGGCTTCGTGTACCCGGTTTCCAGGTCGTAGAGGGACTTGCGCACCCGGCTCAGCGTGTACGAGCGGACGGTGTCCCCGGCCTCATTCGTGTAGGTGGCGCTCATCTGTGGGACGGCGCGCAGCATGCCCGTGCGTGGGGCGATGGTGTTGGGGGCTCCGGGGGCCTGCGACCGCGAGGCGATGAGCCGGGTCGGATCGACCGTGACGACCGCATTGTAGTCCTGCTTATCGGCCAGCGGGTTCAGGCCGCCCAGCGGAATTTCGGTCTCGGTGTCCATCAGCGCGGAGCGGTAGACGTGCGCGGGATGTGTGTCTTCGTCGGACCACTTCTCGTCAAAGATCGCGGGCGCGCCCCACGCGCCGTAGAAGCCTACGTAGGGAACGGTCAGGTCGGGTGCCCCGTCGGTGCTCGTGAAGGTGACAGCGCCGTCGATGAACGTCCCCTTGGGGGCGTTTTCGGCGGCGTACGAGGCGAACTCGGCTTCGGGGGTCACAGTGACGGTGACGGTGGCGCTGGAGGACGCGGGAACGGTCACGGAGTCGGAGGAGAAGGTCAGGGAAATACCTTGCCCCGCCCAGTTCTGCGAGTGTTCCAGGAACACGCCTTCTTCGACGACCTCGGACAGGGCCTGTCCGCCGAGCGTGTATGTGCGCGCCTCAGGCGCGAGGTTCGTCAGCTGCACCTGGAAGGTCCAGCCCTTCGTGCCGTCGCCCAGGTCGGCCTTGGGTCGCGAGGGGTCGGAGGCCCCGATCACGGTCGGGTACACGGACGAGGTCGTGGCGGCGACCGCGTCAACCTGTCCTGCGCCGACCTTGCGCGGGGAGTAGAAGGTGCCGTCACCCAGCTCAACGTCGATGAGCGGGTGGGCGGTCCCCATGAGGAAGTTCGTGACGACCGCATTCTTCTGCGCAGCGTCCATGCCGCTCAAGAGCGGGTCGGAGGCGATGCGCTCGCGCACGAGGGCGCTGATGCCCGCGACGTGCGGGGAGGCCATGGAGGTGCCCGACAAACTCGCGTACTCGCCGTTCAAGATCGCCGAGGTGATGTTGCCGCCGGGGGCCGCGACCTCGGGCTTGAGGCGCAGGTCGGGGGTGACGCCCCACGCGGAAAATTCGGAGGCGGTCGGGTTGCTCGAGGACAGGACGATGCCGGAGTGGGTGACAGTCAGGTAGACGTCTTCTCCCCCAGCGTCGCGTATCGCGTCATGGATCGCGTCACTGTCCTTCTTCGTGATGGTCACCGTCGGCATCTCGCGGCTGGACTCCAGAATGGCCTGGTACGGCGCGCCCGCGTCATCGGTGTCGGCGATGATGAGGGCGGCGGGCGGCGGGGTGGCCTGCGTCAGGTAGCTGGCCTTGAGGTCGTCGGTCATCGGGATGTCAAGACGGGTATCCATGCCACCCTTGTCCTCGAGGACGATGGCGTCCGACAGGTCGTAGCGGTTTGTGCTCCAGTAGCGTTGCACCTCATCACTGCCTCCGGAGTGCTCATACACGATCCGGTAGGTCTTTTCGGGGATGTCGCGCAGGCTGGGCACCGGGTTGCCCTTGCCGTCGATGGCGATCCCGTAGGGGATCTTACGGTCGCCGAGCAGGACGTAGGGCGAGGTGTCCTGCGCGTCGACCGAGGCAACCGCCAGGGTGGATCGATAGGAGGCCGGCTCGCCAAGAGTGCCCGTGTCGGGGTCGGAGGCAAAGGGCTTGTTCTGCCCGGAGTTGTTGCCGTACGCGGTGGAGAAGGCGTTGCCGGACGCGGCGTTGACGGTGATGCCCGCGTCCACGAGCGCCTTATAGACGTCGGCGAAGATGGTCCCGGCCTCGCTGCTCATGCCGGAGTCGTCGCCCAGCGAGATGTTGATGACGTCGGGCTTGATGACCAGGGCATCGTCGAGGGCGGCGAGCATGGCGGCGTCGGACATGACGCCGTCAGCATCCTGGATGACCTTGGCAACGACGATCTGCGCGTTCGGGGCGCTGCCGCGTACCTCGCCACCGTTAGCGGCTGCGATCGCGGTGACGTGCGTGCCGTGGTTCAGGTCTTTTTCGGAAGCGGGTACGACGTCGGCGTCGTTGTCGGCGTAGTCGTAGGCGAAGGGGATTTTGTCGCTGACCCACGTGCCCCCTGTGGCGTGGGGCAGGCTCGGCGCGAGTGCGGCGACGTCCGCCTGCGTCATGCGCAGGGAGGCGGCATCGAGGGCACCGGAGAAGGCGGGGTGGCTCGTGTCGAGGCCGGAGTCGATGACTTCGATAACCTGGTGGTCGCCTTTTTGGGCGGCCTGGTTGGCGCGGGTCATTTCGAGCGCGGACGCGTTCTTCAGGACGGGCGCACCTGCGGGGGCAGCATCGTTCTCGGCCATGGGCGTGACGCTGCGCGCAACGGCGGCGGTCTTGACGCCCTCCGTGCGTTGGATAGCAGCAAGCGCGGCCGCGGGTGCCTCGATCGCGAAGCCCTGGAGCGCGTGGGTGTACTCACGCAGCGTCGTGACGCCCGCGGAGGGGACGGCTTCGGCGACGGAGGCGGCGATCCTCTCCCGGGTCTGCGCGCGTTCAGCCCCGGCCTCGAGCTGGATGATGATCGTGGTTGGCTCGTCACTCGACGAGGCTGGGGCGGGGTTCGCGGGCTGCCCCGAGCTGGGAGGGGTGGGGCCGGAGCGGGGACGCGCTCCCCCGTCAGCTGCGAACGCAGCCGGAACGGCGAGTGTTGTCACGCCAAGGGTGCCGGCGACCACCAGGGCGAGTGCCGACGTTCTGCGGTGGGTCATCTGAGTCTCACTTCGTTAACGACTGTGTTTGACAAGCTTGGCACTAAGAGCGCCTCCACAATTATGGGGAGCTTTTCCCACGTGCGCAGTATGCGTTGTCGGCAACCGAGACGCGGCTTGTCACGCTCCTGTCGTCCTCCCACACCAAGCGCCCCACGAACGCGCGCAGATACGCCGAGGGGCCGACCTTTCGGTCGGCCCCTCGGCACATCCCATCAACACAGTGCGAGTTCTCCCAGATGACTCCTCAAACGTAGCTCGTCGGCATATCCCGGACCCGTGCGGTCCGTGCCGTATTCCCATGCGATGACACCTACTGTAGGTGCCGAGTCTGTGGAGACAGCCGGAGCATCCTGTGAAAACGCTGGGATTATGCGCCGGATCCTAGTGAATCCACTTGCCACTGTCGGAGAACTGGTACCAGGTCCACCCGATCTGGATCCAGCCGGTGGCCATCGCACCGCTGGGGCGCAGGTAGTACCACCCGTCGTCACCGCGCAGCCAGCCTGTGGTCATGCGTCCGGTGTTGACGCTCAGGTGGTACCAGGTTTCGCCGTCCTTCAGCCAGCCCTTGGCCATCGCGCCGCTTCCCGGCGTCAGGTAGTACCAGCCTCCTTCAACGTTCACCCAGCCGGTCTGCATGGCACCGGAGGAGTCGTGGTAGCGCCATGCACCCTCGTCGTAGATCCACCCCGTGCGCATGAAGCCATCCGAGCCGAATCGGTAGATCTTGCCGTCGATCATGATGGTCTGGCTCTTGACATACGTGCCGTTCGGATAGACGTAGCGCCAGCCGAAGAGTGTGCGGCTCCATTCTCCCGTCACGCGCGCGGGCGTGAGTTGAGCTTCCGTCGTCTGCTCGGCGCTCACGTGCGTGACGTCGCGCGTCTGAACGCGCAAGGACGGCGCGCCCTCGGTGGGCGTCCACGAGAATGCCAGGGTCGAGGTGTCCCCGTCACCCGCGTTCATTGCCGTCCAGTCCTGGACGAGGGTCTCAGTCCCATCCGCGCCGACCTGGGTGACGCGCAGCTCTCGGCCCTCGGGCACGCCACCGTTCACGGTGGCGGTGACACTCACCGACGCGTCCTTCCACGCGAGCGCGCCCCCGGCCTCGTCATTGGTAGAGTCGAGGCCTTTCAGCGTGAGCTGGGCGGGAGTGTAGACGTGCAGGTGGGACAGGTCGATACCTTCCTTGACGAGTTCGGCCTTGGCGACCTCCCATGCGGGAGATCCTTCGGCCGCTGCCACGTAGACCTGCGCGTCGGTCTTATAGCCAGGCGAGGAGAAGGGGTCGAGCTGGAAGGAAGTGATGGTCGAGGGCAGGACGATGACCTTGGGGCCCTTGCTGCGCACGTCCACCTTCGTCATACCTTCGCCGAAGAAAGCGCTCTCGATACGGCCGTTGGAGGGTTCTCCGTCGGTGTAGTATTTGCCATTCACGCCGCCGCGCACGATGAGGTGGCGAGGTGCCAGGTTCTCGCGCGTGGGCATGAAGAGTTCACGCACCTTCGATCCGAGGATGACGGTGTCTAGGCCGGTGTTCTGGATGCCGCGAACGACTTCGAGCGACTCGGGGAAGGTCATGTCTACCAGGTTGGTGCACCCCTCGAAGGCCGAGTAGTCGATGGTCGTCAGCCCCTCGGGCAGGATGACCCGGGTAAGCGATCTGGCCCTGTCGAACGCTTGGTACCCAATCGCAGTGGTCCCGGCGGGCACCTCGTACTCGTTGCCAGCTCGGGACGCCGGGTAAAGGATCAGGCTGGCCCCGTCCTTGGTGTAGAGGACGCCGTCTACCTCAGAGAACGAGGCATTGGCTGGGTTCACGGTCACGGTTGCCAAGGCGGTGTCGCCGCTGAGAGCACCGGAGCCAATGGATGACAGGCCCACTCCCAGGTGCAGCTGTGTGAGGGAGGTGTTGCTCGCAAGAGACCACTGCCCAATGGACGTGACACTATCGGGCAGGGTCAGAGAGGTCAGGGCGGTCCCCATCAGGGCACTCCCGTCGAGCATCGTGAGCCTGCCGAGGTCCGGACGCAGGTTCACACTGGCCAGGCTGCGAGCGTATATGAAGGCACCGTCGGGCAGAGACGTGGCACCTCCAATATCGACGCTCGTCAGCTTCTCCGCGTACGCGAATGCCCAATACCCCGCACTCTCGAAGCCGTCGGGCAATGTCAGCGAGGTCAGGTGTGAATGCGTAAATGCCTGCGAGCCGATCGTCCGCAACGTAGAAGGCATCGTCACGGTAGCAACCTGTGCGTTCTCGAAAGCCGACTGTTCGATGGTGGTCGTCCCCTCAAGGACGGCGTAGCTCCCTCCAGGGTTCTTGGCCGTCGGGTACGCGATGAGGCTCGAGTGGTCCTTCGTGTACAAAACGCCCTCGTCACTGGTGTAGTTCGCGTTGTCCGGATCCACGTCGATGGTCGTCAACCTCGGCGTGTACTGGAAGTCCCCAACTAGGAGACCCGGGCCGATATTGGGTCCCAGGTGGAGCGTCTTCAGGCCCGCCATGCCCTTGAAGGCACCGACGACCGTCTGCACAGAGCGAGGCAACGTCAGCGTCTCGATAGGGGTGTTGGAGAACGCTTCGTCGTAGATTGCTGTGAGCTGGGAGGGGTGAGCCGAGTCATCCTGGAAGGTAATTTCCTGCAGGTTGGTGCCTTTGAAGGCTTCATAGTCGATGGTGCGCACACTGGCGGGCACCCACACCTTGGTCAGCTGGGACGGGAAAGCACCGGAAGAGATGCCCGTGACACCCTCGGGGATTTCAACGTCCTGACTCTTTCCCTGGTACTGGACGAGGACACCGTCATCGTCCGTAATGAAGTCACCGCGAGGATCGGGCTGGACCGTCACGGGCACAGTCACAGTCTTAGTCACCCCCGCCTCGCTCGTGACGGTCGCGGTTAGCGTGCCGGTTCCCGCCTGCTCAGCACCCTGAAAGTCGATCGACGATGCATCGTCACGGCTATAGAACTGTCCGAGAGTGGAGGGGTCCATGCTCCAGGTGACTGCGCTTCCCTGGAGGGAGGGGGCGAGGAGCGCGTGCAGGTAGACCTGCCGATTGAAGATGGCCGACACCTCGGGGACGGACAGCTCCATGCCCACGTCCTCGGGGACCTCACGGACCTGAACCGTGGACGTGGAGGTCAGGCTCGAATCATCCTTGTCGGTCACAGTGATCGTCGCCTCACCGACACCGACCGCGCTGACGTGTCCTTCCTGGTCGACGGTAAGAACCGACTCATCCGAAGACTTCCAGACGATGATGCCGGGATCGAAGTTTCCTGAATCGTAGGAGGCGTCGAAGATGACGTTGTGGCCCAGTGCCAGGTCGGTAGCAGTCGGCCACACGTCCAGCCTCGTCGTCGGCACACCGATGCTGGGTGCTTCAACTGTTGCGGGCTGGAGAGCTCCGGTCACACCGGTACCCGCGGCGGTGGCCGCAGGCACGCTCAGCGCGGTCAGGGCCAGGACGCCGGTCGTTGCCAGCGCGACCGCTGAAAATGTTCGATGGGACATGTACACCTCGCTTGGTTGAGAACTAGTGGAGGGGAACGCCCACTGCTATGTGGCGTAATCCGTGCTCAAGCCTAGTATGTTAACCCCTTGATAGACGCTCTTTTTGTCATATTTTCTCAGCATATGTCAAACATGTGACACGTTAGGTTATAGGCTTTTTCACCCAGCTGTTCAGAATGCACATACGCACAACTAAGCCCGCGAGAAAACACCGCTCGATACACGTGAAACACTGAAGAACATAGGATGAAAGTAACGCGAGGGCGCAGCCAACCAATCGGTCGACCACGCCCTCGCGCTAGGTCACTCGACTACTCGACCCACTGACCTGAGTCGGCAAACCGATACCAGGCCCATCCGTCGCTCACCCACCCGGTGGACATCGCTCCGCTGCCGGGCGTCAGGTAGTACCACGAGCCGCCACTGCTCACCCACCCACTGGCCTGCACGCCCGAACGCAGGTGGTAGTACCAGGCACCATTGTCACGAACCCAGCCGACGCGCATATAGCCAGCCACATCGAAGCGGTAAACCCGACCACCGATAGTCACAGCTGTACCGACCGGATAGGAGCCGTCGGCGTAGCGATACCACCAGCCACGAGCACCCCAGACCCACTCCCCTGTCTGCTGTTGGGGTATCGACGTCTGGATCGGCGCGGGACCCGGCGCCTGGATCGGCGCGGGACCCGGTGCCTGGCTCGGCACGGGACCCGGCGCCTGACTCGGCGCGGGAACAGGCGGCTGGCTCGGGGCGGGACCCGGCGCCTGACTCGGCGCGGGAGCGGGCTTGGGATCATCGTCGGTGATCGGCGAGGGCTTGGCCTCGGCGTGATCTGGATCCTCCACCGGCGCAGGAGTGGGATCGCCGTTCGGATCGGGCAGGGGCAGCGGGGGCAGGACACGGTTCACGGTCACACTCACTGTGACCGACTGTTGAATACCTGATGCGTCGCGGACGTCGACGCGCAGCTCGCTGTCAGCCAGAGACGGCGTGAATGTGTAGGTGAGCGTTGACGCCTTCTCTTCCGCCACATCCGTCATGGCAGTCCAGTCCTGCAGGAGTGTCTCGGTTGTGTTCGCTCCGACCCGCACGACGCGGGCTTCGCGCCCCGTCGCCACGCCGCCGCCTGCTGTTATCTCCACCGTCGCGGGCACCCCCGGGGACACCGTGAGCGCGTACCCAGCCCCGGCCTCGGCGATGCCGGTGCCAGACACGCCCAGCGTCGGGGCCTCGTACACCGACAAGCGCGAGGCGTCGTAGCCCGCGCTCTCCATCGCGGCCGTCGCGATAGTCCACGCGGAGGTACCCTCGGCGGAGGCCACGTAGATGCTCGTGTCCGCTTTGAGTTCAGGGGCCATTCCCTCGGCGAGGGTGACCTGTGTGGCGGTGGCGGGAAGCACCAGGACGCGCGGCATCTCGCCCCAGAAGGTGAAGCTGGTCATCCCTTCTCCGAAGAAGGCGCTCTCGGGACGTCCGCCCTCCGATGTTCCTTCACTGTAGAAGGTGCCGTCCACGCCTCCGCGCACGATGAGGTGACGGACGCTGCGGGCACCTCGCGGGGTCAGCGACAGGTCGCGCACCTGCGTCCCCAGTTCAATGGTGTCCAGGCCGGTGCCTGTCAGCCCTCGGGCGACCTCGACGGAAGCCGGGATCACCATGTCGACGAGGTTCGCACAGCCGTCGAAGGCCTCGTCGCCGATGGCGGTCAGCCCCTCGGGCAGGATGACGCGCCGCAGCGACGTGGCATTCTCGAAGGCTCCGGCCCCGACCGTCGTCGTCCCCGCAGCCACGGTCGCCTCGCTGGCGGAACTCGCGGGCGCATAGCGGACCAGGGTCCGCACGGACAAGTCGTTGTGGTAGAGCGCGCCGTCATCGACAACGAACGAGGCGTTGGCGGGGCTGACGCTGAGGGTGGCGAGGTTATCGTTCTCTCCCAAGGCGTAGTCTCCGAGGGAGTTCAGGGATGCACCGACATGGAACGAGGTCAGGGCTGGGTTCTTCGAGAAGGCTTCCTCGGCGATGGTTGACACAGTGTCCGGTATAGTGATTGTCGTCGCTGAAATACCGACGAATGCACCCTCACCGATGGAGGTCAGACGACCCAGGTCGGGCCGGAAGGTGACCTCGCTGAGCGCGGCATCGTAGCGGAAAGCATTGGTGGACACGCCCGTGGCCCCACCCAGGTCGACGGAGACGAGCGCGGGCATCTGCCAGAACGCCGAGGCCCCCATGGTCTCGAAGCCGTCGGGAAGCGTGAGAGTTGTGAGGGCTGCTCCCTCGAAAGACTGGTCACCGACGCGACGCAGGGTATCGGGGAACGTCACAGATTCGACCTGTGCTCCCAGGAAGGCGAGGTCGTCGATGTCCGTCGTCCCACTCACGACCGTGTAGGCCCCTCCCGCGTTCTTGGCCGCCGGGTAGGCGATCAGGTGCGTGTGATCGCGCGTATACAGCACACCGTCGAGACTCTCGTAGTTGGGGTTGCCAGCGTCGACCTGGATACGCGTGAGTTCGGGGGTGTTCGCGAAGGAGCCGACGAGCTGGTCCGCGGCGACCTTCGGCCCCAGGTGGACGGAGGTCAGCTTGCTCATGTCGACGAAGGCGTCGCGGTTGATGGTGACGAGGGAGCGCGGCAGAGTGAGCGTCTGGACGTTGGTGTTGGAGAAGACGCGGCTGCCCAGCACTGCGAGTTCAGAGGGAGCGGCCTCATCATCCTGGAAGATAATCTCCTCCAGGCCGGTCCCGTAGAACGCTTCATCGTCGATGCGGCGGACGCTCGCGGGGATACGGACCGTACGCAGGGTCGTGTCGGAAAAAGCGCGCGAATCGATTGCGCTCACGCCCGCAGGGATGTCTACCTCGGCGTCAGCTCCCCGGTACGCAATGAGGACGCCACTGTCGTCCATGACAAAGTCGCCCGTATCGTCTGCTAGGACATCAACTGTCACGGTGACGGTCTTGACAACGCCCGCGGGGGTCGTCACGGTTGCGGTCAGCGTGCCGACGCCCGCCTGCATGGAAGGAGTGAAGATGGCTGTGGGCTCCCCCTCGTCGGGAGCAATGGAACCCAGCGATGCGGAGCTAAGCGCCCACTCGACGCGGCTGCCCCGCATGGAGGGAGCCAGGAGCGCGTTGAGGAACATGGGTTTGCCGACGGTGGACACCATCGACGAGGCAGACAGCTCGATTCCGGCCTCCTCGGAAACAGCGTGGACCCGAACGGGAACGGAAGCGACGTCAGTTGGCTCGGCGCGACGCTTCACACTAATCGTGGCCTCACCCTCACCGATGGCCGTCACGAAGCCTTTGCCGTCAACGGTAAGGATCGAGGTATCCGACGACGTCCATGTGAGTTCGGAGTGATCGACCGGTGACGTGTCAGACAGCGCCTCAAACATGACGGCTTGTCCGGGAACGAGCGCGGTACTTCCCGGCCACAATCGCAGATGTTGCGTCGGGACATCCCGGCTCGGGCTGACAAATGCTGAGGCCCGCACGTTGCCCTGATGGGCGGCCACGGCCGTCTCCGCCGCGAGTGCGGCGGGGGCGCTTAGTGCGCCGACGGCCAGGGCACCGGCCAGCGCAAACGACAGGGCTATATGAGTTCGATGGGACACTAGTTCTCCGTGTATTGACAAGCGTGCGTGAGGCTACCGTGTCGAATGATGACACCGCAGTCTGTCACACATAATCCCAGGAAGTCTAAGCGTGTACCTGCTGGAAGATATCTCCGCACTGCCATCACATTACTCAACGCCACCTTTCTAATCAATCATTACCTGCAATAACAATGAAAAACGAGGAACTGTTGACTGTCACACTTACCCCGTCTCCTGCCGACAAAATGGGCCCGCGCCTCCCGATAATCTGACCGGGAGGCGCGGGCGCAGGGTTCAGTGATTCAGCTCAGGCACCTAGCTGATCAACTGACCGTT
>ENA-OWND01000720-OWND01000720.1-metagenome-genome-assembly--contig:-NODE-720-length-22052-cov-6.829931_pt1 | contig 22052 bp, 20 predicted proteins | sample MGYA00245342_ERZ651119 | MGnify/ENA primary metagenome ERZ651119 (study PRJEB26857, sample SAMEA4031756) | metagenome | biome: human; feature: oral; material: saliva | place: Philippines | collected 2014... | reverse complement strand
TCATAGAACCCTCCAAACTAACATCTCTCCATTTTTATAAAATCACAGGTAAAACATATAGCGAGAAACTCTAAGCAGTAGAACCGCGCTTAATCAAAGAAATAGCCATCTTCAATACGCGCTCGCCATTCAGATTTCCATAATCCGCCGATTCGATGACGCCAACAGGGATTTTTGCTCCGTATTTAGCATTTACATCTTCAAAGCTAAAACGCACCTGAGGCCCCAATAAAATGCAGTCTGGAGTGTCGTGCTCTACTTGAAAGTCAATTTTCGTAGAAGAAAAGGCTTCAACTTTTACTTGAATGCCATGTGCATCAGCAACTTCTTGCATCTTGTTTGCAAGCATACTTGTAGACATACCTGCACTACAGAACAAATCAATCTTTTTCATACCTATTTCCTTTCACTGACCATTACCAACAGTTACTTGCTTACAAAGCTCTACGATTTGCACGGCCAAGTCATGTGTTGTAAGAGCGCACATCAAATGATCTTGACCATGGGCCATCAACAAAGACAGTGGCTTGTTATTCTGTCCAATAATTTCTTGCTGAATTCGCTCCATCTGAAACTCATGAGCACGATTCAATGATTCTGAACTCTGTTTTAATAACTCATCTGCCTGGTCAAACTTTCCCAGACGAGCACACTTGATTGCTTCTATTGCATAGCTTTTTGCATCCCCACCATGCACAACCAAGTTGGTAACAATAGCCTCTACCTCTCTTTCGTCCATTACTATCCCCTCTTTCTCAAACCAACCGCTGACGACGTAATCTGATCAACAAAAGTTGAAAAACTTTGATGCTTAACAAGAGAACAAATTGCCTCTTTATCCATAAGAAGTGACGCCATGTTCTTGTTAAATAAACGGGTCTTCTCGTCTTCTGTACAAGAAACTGAAATCAAAAACACAGCAGCTACGTCATGACCATCCCAATCAATTGGATTGTCTAATAAACCAACTGCGACACAGATGCGTTCAGATACAGGACGCGAAGGATGAGGAAGTGCAATCAAATTTCCAAAAGCAGTCATTGCTAAAGCTTCACGGTCAAAAACCAAAGCTCTAAACTCATCTTCTGAAACAGAGATGTTTGTTTCCTCAATTTTGCATAATTGGCTGATCAAAAAATTAAGTACTTCCGCCTTACTTCTGTATGCAAGATGTGGGAAGAAAAGGTGTTCGCTGAAGTGTTTAACAAACTCCGCTCGTTCATCTCGACGAAGCAAGTCTTTAACTACCTGGTCTTTATTAATGTCATCGAGCAAGAATCCCGAATAACACACGGGAACTGGCAAAGGAGATTCAATCTCAACAGTAGAGAACACATAGTCAATATGTGAAAAATCAATCGTAGAAATCTGACTAAGATTGCACGTAGAAATTGATCCGATATAGGGTCCAAATTCCTCTTTAATACGAATTCCCAAAATTTTAGAGGTACCTAGACCTGTTGCACAAACACACAGTACATTCTTTTTTGGGAGCTCGGTACGCTTGCGCTCCAAAGCCAGGGCAAATGCCAGAGCCAAATAAGCTACCTCATGCTCACTTAGAGTTGCTTCGTACTCTTTAGCCAAAATTGTTGATGACTCCATGGCCATCAAATACGCCAGAGGCATTCGATACTGGATGTCTGTAAGCAGCGGATTTTCTATCTGCAGATTATAGTGCAGACGAACTGAGAGTGGCACAATATGCCTAGCTAAACCCATATGTAGCTCAAGATCATTCCTAAAATCAAATCTAAAACTACTCCACACCAAATCAATCATTTGACGCGTAACTGCAAATACGTCATCGGTAATTACTAGATTTGGAGACTCAGAGATATCTTTAAACATCTTTTTAGATGCCAAGTGAATTGCTATATAAGCAACCTCTGTCTGAGGAAACTCAACGTCAAACTCAGATGACAAGCGATTTACCAGCTTTTGTGCCACGCTATATTCATACGAACACTGAATTCTCTTAAGCGAGTCTTCTTGTCCTGCAATATAGCATTGCTGTTTAATTCGATTAATTGCAACCACAATATGAATAACAAGATTTCTAATTGCAAAGTCATTCAGGCTGACGCCATGATAGTCAACACACTCAACCACCAACTTTGTTACGTCAGCAATAAGTTCATTATTCTCCACTGTGGCATGGCGACTACCAGAATATTCTTCATCTGTCACCAAGCTTGCTAAACACAACCTCTTATTAAATTCAGTGCCTTCAACTTGAATTCCATAATGCGATTTTCGCATTATGCGCAGGTCAAATCTGGCGAGAAACTCTTCAACTTGTTTTAAATCAGCCGAGATAGTCTTACGAGAAACATAGAGAATCTCTGATAACTCGTCTACCGTAACCCAATCACTTCGATTAAGCAGGTCGTCCAATATATATGCCACACGCTCATTAGAAGTCTGCGGTAGCTGATCTTCTTTATTAAGCCAGCAATCCAAGAGCTCAGGATTAAGAACTTCAAGATGATAGCCCTGACCTTTTATTGTTGTAATTTCAGCAATACCTGAGAGCAATTCTTTTGCACGCTTAATATATGCACGCACCGTGCGCTCGGAGACGCATAAGGACTCAGACAGCGTTGATGTAGAAACATCTTCCTGTTTTGCCAAGCACGTTATGAGACGAACAAGTTTGTCATCCATGACGCACCCTCCTTATAAAAAATTATAAAAAGGGGCCCTGACGTTTCCATTTCCAATTCCGCCAACGGTAAAAGGAAATCAACTTCACATAACATTATTTAAATTTGTTATTAAAAAAAGGCACTCGATTAACGAGTGCCTTAAGAAAGCAAAACCGTTGAATAGCCTACAGACCAATTCTCTCTTCTAGCGCGCTTTCAATAGCCGCAAGGTCAATGAAGTTATTCAGCACAATGGTGCGCTCTTTAATTCCATCAGGGAAGTTATCAAAGAGCTCATTGGTTGTGACGTAATAATCGCCATCAGCGCCTTGAACGCTACCAAGGTCGATAGTCTCAACAACAATATCTTCCCTATTCCTCTTCTGAAGGATGCTCTCAATATTCATTTTGGCAATGATTGAAGATCCAACACCAAAACCACATACAGCAACAAGTTTCATTATTAACTCCTAAAAGGGCTAGTTATGCGCCAAGCACAAGCATTCTAATGGCCTTGAGCAGATACATCAAAGGCATCCATACCAGTGCATAGTCAATGTTGGACCAAGTCACGCCAGAACCAAACATTACGCCGGTCAATGGATAGAACAGGATAGCTGCTGCAGAAGTGATTGCACCAGTTACCAGACCTGCTGCAAGAGCACCCTTCCATCCACCTGCCTTGTTACCAAAGACGCCCATGACATTACCGTCAAAGTACATGATGATTGGGCTTGGGAAGACAATAACTGGAGCGTGAAGAACAATGGTCAAAATGCAAACAAGAATTGCACCAATTGAAGATCCAAGGAAGCCAAACATTCCTCCCATTGGAGAGAATGGATAGAACGTTGGAGCGTCCAGCGCTGGAACAGCACCAGGAAGGAACTTATCAGAAATGCCCTTAAACGCTGGAACAATTGAGCCAACAAACATACGGACACCCTGAAGCAGAATGACAATACCCGCAGAGAAAGTCCACGCACGAATGACCAGCCACAAAATCCAGTTAGTAGCCTCAGGACCAGTACCGGACAGAGCCTCGATACCCTCCTGACCAACAGCAAGACCCATTCCAACAAAAATAATTGGCATCAAGAAGAACAGGACAACGGTGTTATCCCTAAACATAGATGCCCACTCAGGAAGCTTCAGCTTATCTGCATCTTCATCTGGGTTAGAGGATCCAACAAACTTACCAACAAAGTGAGCAACAACGGAACCTACCTGATCCATAAAACCAAGAGTAATTGCATCCTGCGTCCACTCCTTTGCAAGCTTTCTGGTAATTGCAGGAGAAAGTGCATAGTAAAGTGCGTTGAGAATAGAGCCAACTGCAATAATCACAACACTATCATCGGTGTTCAGGATTCCTGGAAGTGTAATAGCCATGAAGCATGCGTGGAAAAGCGCAAGGTGAGCTGTTAAATACACATTCTTAAAGTTGTTGTTAGGAACCAACTTAACAATTACCAAGTGAAGCAGGAATGCAAACAGGAATATCAGTACGGAATTCCTGCTGAAGCCCTCCATGGAGAGAACCATTGCACCGGCCGCATCATTAATAGGAAGAGTACCTGCAACTCCAAGGCTGTTATTTAATGCAGTAACTACCTCAGATAGAGAGCTGAAGATGATTCCTGCGCCAGATGAGAGGACAAGAAGACCAATGACCGTCTTGACAACACCATCAATTACCTGTGGCAACTTTTTACGTTGAAGTAAAAGACCTACAAGCGCAAGCAAACCCATAAAAATGGTTTGATTTGTAAAAAGCTGAAATACAAAAACGTTCAAGATGTCCATACTATGCCTCCCCATTAATAACTTTAGATACGTTTAGTGCGTCTTCTTCTGTTCTTGCAGAACGGAGCAGATCAAAATTTGCCTCACTATTGAAGAAAATTACAATCTTCTGAAGAAGTCCAATATGAGACTCGTCATCTTTTGCTGCCAAAATGACAACGATATCCACAGGGTCATTATGCTTGCTACCAAATTCGATTGGCTGCGCAAGCGTTGCAATTGAAATTGCCGTCTGATGAACTGCGTCACTAGGGCGAGAATGTCCAAGTGCAAGACCAGGAGCCAGAACAATGTAAGGTCCAAGCTCGTGTATTGCTGCAATCATCTCATCAATGTAAACAGAAGTAATTGCATCGCGTTTTACTAGTGGAGCTGCAGCTACTTTAAGAGCATCCTCCCAGTCTTTAGCCTCAACATGAAACTGAAGATCTTCTGGATGAATCTGCAGCTGAGAAATACTTTCATTCATACTAGGCTTCCTCTGCTACATATGCATGGCCACCAAAACCATTGCGAAGTGCTGCGGTAACCTTATTGGAGAAGTTATTCTCACCAAGCTTTGAAGCATTTCTCTCAAACAGAGATTGGGCAATTACTGGAACCGGAACATCCTCTGCAAGAGCAGCCTCGACAGTCCACTTGGCCTCACCAGATGCATCAACAATTCCCTTAAAGTCCTTAAGGTTAGGATGAGCTCTGAGCTGCTCTTCAATTAAATCGATTAACCATGAACGGATAACGGAACCGTTCTGCCAGTTGCGAGCAACCTGAGCCAAGTCATAATCAAACGGAGCCTTCTGCATAACGGCAAAGCCTTCGCCGATTGCCTCCATCATTCCGTATTCAATTCCGTTGTGAACCATCTTCATAAAGTGTCCAGCACCTGCAGGACCTACATAGTCGCAACCGTTTTTAACAGCAACAGACTCAAAAACATCCTTGAGGTACTCATAGGCGCTTTTATCGCCGCCAGCCATCAAGCAAGCACCATAACGAGCTCCAGACATACCTCCAGATGTTCCTAAATCAAGGAATCGAACGCCGGATTTTGCTGCCTCTTCTCCATGCCTGATGGAGTCCTTATAGTTTGAGTTACCCGCATCAATAAGGATGTCATCCTTCTCAAGCAGTGGAAGAACCTGAGAAATTGTTGATTCAGTTGCCTCTCCAGAAGGAACCATCATCCAAATAACTCTTGGTGTTTCCAGTGCTTCAACAAGCTCTGCTAAAGACTGAACAGAAGAAATACCGTGCTTCTCTACTTCCTGACGGGCATCCTCAGAAACATCAAAGCCTTTAACTTCTACTCCGTTGTCTTTGAGATTCAAGGCAAGGTTAAAGCCCATCTTTCCCAGTCCGACCAATCCAACTTTCATGTTCCTTCTTTCGACGAACTTTCCGTATGAATTACTATAAAAATAATTTTCTACTAGTCAATATTAAAAAAGAAAAAATTTTTTCTTTTCTTTTAGTGGTAAATTTTTTAAAGTAGAAGGTGTCTTATTTCATCGTTTAGCTTTGATTTGAGGAGAATCTCATGGAGTCTTCATACCGTGTAAGGCTGAAATCGTTTGAGTCTTCACTCTCAAAAAAAGAAAAAATGATTGCTTCCTATATTTCTTCTCACTCACGCACAGCTTCGCAGATGACCATTAATGAGATGGCACAGACTCTTGGAATGGCTGACTCCACAATCTTTAAATTCACTAGAAAGCTCGGCTATTCAGGCTTTAAGGATTTTCACAATGCGCTGATTTCCGAAGAATTTGATCCCGCAATCTCAATCCATGAAAACATCTCCGACACCTCTTCCCCACTAGGTGTGGCTATCAGTGTTTTTAACTCCTCAATTGATTCCCTCAGTCACACTAAAGAGATGCTTGAGTCCGAGAATCTTGAAGATGCAGTTAACTTGATTGTCTCAAGCAAAACTGTATTTCTCTTTGGACTTGGTGGAAGCAATATTATTGCTGCAGACGCCTACCACAAGCTGCTCCGATCGCCTCTCAACGTAAAATACGCGTCCGATTATCACCTGCAACTCATGGAGGCCAGCCGAGCCACAAAGGACGACTGTGCAATCATCTTCTCTCACACTGGTAGATGCAAAGAAGCTATCCAGCTTGCCGATTTATTCCAGCAAATTGGCGGTCGTGTGTTAGTCATTACCAGTGATAGAAATTCTCCTCTGGCGAGAAAAGCGGATGTCACGTTACTGACTATCTCAGAGGAAACCTCTTTTAGATCAGAGTCTTTAGCTTCAAGAATTGTTCAGCTAGCTCTTATCGATTCTCTCTACACGTCGGTAATGCTTGCTAACCCACGCAAATCCAAGAACTCTTTGCAAAGCATTCGTGATGCGATTGAGCTGACGAGATAGCTTTAACTGAATTCATTGCACAAACGTAGGTTGTGTCCCGAAAAGTGGTGTAAGAGAACATTTCAGTCATTTAAAAGAAGTGCGGTTATTTCCTAAAATATAGTCACCACAACCAATTCAGAAAGGAAATAACCGCAATGCAAACTCTACACGAAACTGAGCTCACCTACACCCAAGATCACAAATTAGATTTAAACGGTATGGCACGAACATTGCTTGAAGACCTAGTAAATACCGTAATGGTCGATGTGATATAAAAAGCAACACGGAGGCTGCATAACAACCTCCATGTTTTCTAGCTAGTTAAATGCTTTTAATTAATTCCCTGAAACCCAAACGTCCTTAGTCCAATATACTGTATGACCCTTAGTCTGAGTTTCACCAGCATTGAAACCACGACCAATATTGCCAGGAAGAACACGCTTGCGCCTAGTCTGCTGAGTAAATACTTGGTGCTGTGCATTGTCGTAAGCACCATTGTAGACCTATGGGTCACTACCTTGTCTTTTGTTGTTACACCAACAATGAGAATTCTAGATATCATTGTTGCATCAAATAGCGTTTTGCTCACACTTAACTCAACATCGTAGCGTTCATTACTATTTTGATAGATTTATGAAAACTTACGCTATTACCAGGTAGAAGCATCTACGTCTTATAATCATTATCGATACCTAAATGTATAACTTTTAACAATTTCGAAGAAAGGTTTCTCCGATGATTTACGATAAAGAGACTTCTTTTGAAGAAGCTGTCATCACCGTGTTGAAGCAGCACGGATGGGACGATGCGGACGGCGTCCTGCGCTACCCCACCGAGCAGGACCTCATCGAGAACTGGGCGAAGATTCTGTTCCAGAACAACGCGGACATCGACCGCCTGAATGGCTGCCCGCTCACCCAGAGCGAGATGGCACAGGTCATCGAACAAATAGAAACGCTCAAGACCCCGCTCGCGCTCAACGGATTCATCAACGGAAAGACCATCGCCATCACGCGCGACAACCCCGACGATCTGCTCCACCTGGGCAAGGAGGTGAGCCTGAAGATCTACGATCGCCAGGAGATTGCAGCCGGCCAGAGCCGCTACCAGATAGCTCAGCAGCCAATCTACCCTGCGAAGAGCAAAATCTTGAACGACCGTCGCGGCGACCTGTGTCTGCTCATCAACGGCATGCCCGTCATCCACATCGAGCTCAAGCGCAGCGGCATCCCCGTCAGCCAAGCCACCGGCCAGATAGAGAAGTACGCCCACGAGAGCGTGTTCACGGGGCTCTTCCGCCTGGTCCAGATCTTCGTGGGAATGACTCCCGATGAAGCGCTGTACTTTGCCAATCCTGGCACGGGCGCGTTCAACTCGAACTTCTATTTTCACTGGGAGGACTTCAACAACGAGCCCGTCTGCGCGGGCGACAAACCCGGAACCGGCGAATGGAAGCGATTCACCTCCGCGATGCTCTCCATCCCCATGGCACACCAGCTCATCGGCTTCTATACCGTGGCTGACAGCTCGGACGGCTGCCTGAAGGTCATGCGCAGCTACCAGTATTACGCGGCCGCCGCCATATCCGATAAGGTGCGCAGATGCAAATGGGACGAAAGACCCAAGAGCAGCACCCCGGGACGTCCCGGCGGCTACATATGGCATACCACCGGCTCCGGCAAAACCATGACGAGCTTCAAATCTGCCCAGCTCATAGCCGACTCGCACGACGCCGACAAGGTGGTCTTTCTGATGGACCGCATCGAGCTGGGCACACAGTCGCTCTCCGAGTACCGCGCGTTCGCCGACGATGCTGATGACGTGCAGGGGACCGAGAACACTCAGGTGCTGAAGTCGAAACTCGCGAGCGACGACCCCAAAAACCGCCTCATCGTGACCTCTATCCAGAAAATGAGCAACATGAAGGCCGGCGAGAGCAGGATCACCCAGGCGGAGCTCGACCGTCTGGCCTCCAAGCGGATTGTGTTCGTCATCGACGAGTGCCACCGCTCCACCTTCGGCGAGATGCTCCAAGACATACGCCGCGCGTTCCCCAACGCGCTGTTCTTCGGCTTCACGGGCACGCCGATTCTCGACGAGAACCAGAAGAAGGGCTCCACCACCGCCATGGTGTTCGGCGAGTGCCTGCACCGCTACAGCATCGCCGACGGCATCCGCGACGGCAACGTCCTGGGCTTCGACCCATATATGGTGACGACCTTCGACGACCACGACGTGCGCGAGGCCGTGGCTCTTGAGCAGGCTAAGGCCTCAAACGTCGTCGAGGCCATCTCCAACGAGCATAAAAGCAAGGTCTTCTACCACTACATGGACCAGGCGAAGGTCCCCATGGGCCCCATGGTCGACGGCGCCGGTAACCGCATCAAGGGCATCGAGGACTTCCTGACACGCACCCAGTACTGGCCCGACACTTCGCACCACAGCAAGGTGGTCGAGGACGTTCTGCGGCGCTTCCCGGTGCTCTCCCATGGCGGCAAGTTCCACGCGATCTTGGCGACAAGCTCCATCCCCGAGGCGATTGACTACTACCGCACCTTCAAGATGGAGGCGCCGCAGATGAAGGTGACGGCACTTTTCGACCCGAGCATCGACAATGACGCCGGTTCCACCGTGAAGGAGGATGCCCTGGTCGAACTTATCGAGGATTACAACAAAGCATATGGCCAGGAGTTCACCATTCCCACCTGGTCCGCCATGAAGAAGGACATCTCGGCGCGCCTTTCACATAAGAAGCCCTACGTCAACGTCGACGCCAACCGCGAGAGTCGCATCGACCTGCTCATCGTGGTGGACCAGATGCTCACTGGCTTCGACTCCAAGTGGCTCAACACGCTCTACCTCGACAAAGTCATCGACTACGAGAGCATCGTCCAGGCCTTCAGCCGCACCAACCGCCTGTTTGGCCCCGACAAGCCCTTCGGCACCATCCGCTACTACCGCCTTCCCCACACTATGAAGGGCTACATCGATGCTGCGGTGAAGCTGTACTCGGGCGACCGCCCGCTCGACATGTTTGTGCAGAAGCTTCCGTACAATATCGCGCTGATGGACGCGCGTCTCCAGGAGATACTCATGGTGTTCGAGGCTGCGGGCGTTGGCGATCTCTCGAAACTTCCCGCATCGCAAGAGGCTAGGCGAAAGTTTGCCAAGGAGTTCGTCGAGCTCAACAAGTTCCTTGAAGCCGCGAAAGTGCAGGGCTTCACGTGGGACCAGGATACCTACGAGTTCGAGGAGGAACCGGATGAGGGAGGGCGACGCGGCAAAACCTACTTCGTGCAGCCGGTCATCGACGAGCGGACCTATCTCGTCCTCGTGCAACGCTACAAAGAGCTGTTCGTGGGAAGAATCGGCCCCGGAGGCGCCCCGGAGGCGCCTTACGAGCTCGATGGTCATATAACCGAGATCGACACGGGGCTCATAGACAGTGACTACATGAACGCAAACTTCCAAAAGTGGCTGAAATGCCTTGAGCAGGACGACGAGGGGCTCGCCGCCGCGTACGAGGAGCTCCACCGATCATTCGCGTCTCTGAGCCAGGACGACCAGCGTTTCGCCGAGCTGTTCCTTCACGACGTCGAGCGAGGGGACGTCGCCCTTGAAGATGGCATGACGATGAGGGATTACATCACGTCCTATGCACACAAGGCGAAAAACGCCCAGGTCGATCGAGTCGTCGAGGCGCTCGGCGTAGACGGCGAGCTTCTTGCTACCATGGCTGCTCTCGACCTGATGGAATCGAACATTAACGAGTTCGGGCGCTTCGACGATTTGAAGAACTCGGTAGACAAGGCGCGTGCCAAGACCTTCTTTGAACAGAAGGAAGGCAAAACGCTCTCTTTGTTCAAGGTGAACTCCCGTGCGGCGGCGCTGTTGAAGAAGTTCATCCTGGAAGGCGGCTTCGACATCGACGAATGAGCGGCGATTATGAACAGGTGAAATTGAGGGTTTGGCAATCCGAGGGGCGTATTTGACCATGCGTCCCCTCGCTTCATCTTGGGAACAGCGTAAGTTCTCAGAGCTAGCTTCTTTGCGGAGAGGGTTGACGTACTCACCCGTAGACATTCGACCATACGGTCAAGGTATTCGCGTGCTTAGATCATCCAATATTGATGAGGATGAGTTTACCCTCAGCAATGAAGATGTATTTGTGGACGAGACTGTAGTTGGGATAGAGCTGGTGCAAGAAGGTGAAATACTCATCACTGCCGCGAATGGCTCTCCTAGACTTGTTGGCAAACGTGCCATTATCGATGGTTTAACTGGGAAGACAGTCCATGGCGGCTTCATGCTTTGCGCTCATGCAGAACAGCCCGACTACGTCGCCGCACTTATGGGGTCGCGATGGTACCAGCACTTCTTGGCGACTGGAGTGGCTGGTGGCAACGGCTCTATTGGCAATCTTGATAAAGCTGCCCTGGAAGATGAGTATGCATTTGTACCTTCCATCAGGGAGCAGGAGCTAATCGGCGCACTCTTCTCTCGCCTTAGCGACCTCATCACCCTTCATCAGCGTGAGCCACCTCACATGATGAAAGAGGGTAAAAATGCCAATCAGTATCAACGAAGAATCCCTTTTTTGTGATTACTACTCGCAATGGATTAGCGTCTACAAAGAAGGGGCCATCCGTGAGGTCACCATGGGAAAGTACCGGCTCACGCAATCTTGGCTCGCCAAGCTGATTCCAGACCTTAAGATAAAAGATCTCGACCGGACCTCGTACCAGCAGCTCATCAACGGCTACGCAGTGCACCACGAGCGCCAGACAACCATGGACTTCCACCATCAGCTTAAAGGGGCGATTCTTGACGCAGTTGACGAAGGACTCATCCCTCGCGACCCTACGCGCAAGGCCATCATCAAAGGGAAACAGCCGCGTACGAAAAAGATCAAATATCTCAACCAGTTTGAGCTTCATGCCATGCTCGGCGACCTTGATTTATCAGGCGAGCCGAGCTGGGATTGGCTTATTCTCATAGTCGCTAAAACAGGTCTGCGCTTCTCCGAGGCTCTTGGGCTTACTCCCGAAGACTTCGACTTCGCCCATCAAACGCTCTCGGTGAACAAAACCTGGGACTACAAGAACGGTGGCGGATTCGTCCCCACGAAAAACGCCTCATCGGTGCGAAAGGTTCAACTCGACTGGCAACTCATCATGCAACTTTCTGGGCTGCTTAAAGATCTTCCGCCGACTGAGCCCATATTTGCGAAGGGAAAGGTCTATAACTCGACGGCTAACAGCGTCTTAGCGCGCCACTGCAAAAATGTTGGCGTGCCCACCATATCCGTCCACGGGCTGCGTCATACACATGCATCACTCTTGCTGTTCGCCGGCGTCTCCATCGCCAGCGTATCCCGAAGGCTCGGGCATGCAAGCATGACCACCACACAGGAAACCTATTTACACGTCATCCAAGAGCTCGAGAACAAGGACATTGACATTGTCATGAGGGCTCTTTCGACTCTTATTTAACCTGTATCAGCAAACCGTGGCTCACGCTGATGAAGGGTGATGAGGATGTCAAGGCATTTTAGACAATCGGCTATCGCCCGCTGTTCATCAATGGTCGGTGGCACTTTAGCCACTATCTCCGCGAAGCGATCGTATCGCAAAGTTTGTGTGTCTTTGGAATTGCCCTGAGAGTCGCAGAGGTATTTGTAAAGCATGTCTGTTCGTTTTAAAAGATAGCTAAAACAGATCGAGTCAAGCTCAACTGCAGGTCTTGCAACCACATAAGCTGGACTTACGATGCCGTTATATTTACTTGAGTCAACCGCACCCTGCCACATGCGCATGCTGTTATATACAATGTCTCCAACGCGAACAACCTTATAGTTGGCGATACTCGCACCAGGATTCGTGTCTCTGCCGGACTCGGATGCCGGATAGATTCCGTTGGCCACGCTAACCGACAAAATCTCTTCACTCGAAGAACGCTCGTTGCTTTCAGTAAACAGCTCGCCCAACTTACGCTGTTCCCAAGATGGAGTCATCCAATTTGGATAACCGCTTGGGAACAGCGTAAGTTGGGGGAGATTGCTCCTGTAACAATGGGGCAATCCCCAAATGGAGCTTGCTATACGGACAATCCAAACGACGTGGTTCTCGTCCAGGGAAATGCCGATTTAAAAGATGGTTGGGTTTCTCCTCGCGTTTGGACAACGGAAATCACAAAGACAGCCAAGTCCGGAGATCTAATCATGAGTGTTCGCGCTCCTGTCGGCGCAATGGGGAAAACCGCTTATGACGTGGTTCTCGGCCGTGGTGTTGCCGGAATTGTCGGTAATGAATTTCTGTTTCAAGCCCTATCTAAAAAAGAAGCTGAGGGTTATTGGTCTACCGTCTCCGCTGGTTCGACTTTCGATTCTATCAATGGAGACGAACTCAGGAGTACGCCGATTGATTGCCCTCGCAGTGAGACAGAGTGCGAGGCAATCGGAAACTGTTTATCCAAGGTTGATTATCTCATCACCCTTCATCAGCGACAGCGGTAAGAAGGCTGAAATGTCTTGTAACTCGGTCGCAAATTGAAAAAAATCGTCGATTCGGCTAATGCGAATCGACGATTTCGGAATTCTAGAGCGATATCTATGTTGAAAGAACTAAACGAACATCTTATCCAAAAGCGATTTCTTCGTATTCTTCAGTAGATTCAACTCACGCTGATGAAGGGTGATGAGGGAGTCGAGGCGTGCGAAGAGAGAGCCGACTCGCCTCTGTTCCTCTTGCGAAGAGGGTAATGCGAGTACAGTATCAAAGAAGTCGTTAGGTGCGATGTTGAGTAGGCCGTGGTTCCTCGCGCCTTCGGCGGCAATCATCTGGACGCCCTTGTGCCAGCAGTCCGTCTCATAGTACGTGACGAGATAGTTTGGGTCGGTGCCATCAAGCCCAAAGCAGATGTATAGGGTCGATACGCAGCCCTTTTCATAATTAACGAGGCGTTTTACCGCGCCCCACGGGCTGTCCCCAGATGTGCTCTTGTTATAGGCAAACTCTCCCTTGCGCAGGAGATAGTAGCTACTCATATCCTTGCTCGCGACCTGGTTATTAAAGAAAGTACGCTGATCTACGAGGCCATGCTGGGCTGAGATGGTCAGGGGCAAATCTGACTCGCCCTCGTTCTTGCGGGTGACGCGGGTTGCAATGTCTCCCAACTTACGCTGTTCCCAAGGGTCAGTAAAACCGGCGAAACGGATTTCGGGCTCGGTCTCGCCGGGTTTCGGAAACATCTTATCGAGCATTGATTTCTTCACAGCGCATAGCTTATCGTACTTACGCTGATGAAGAGTGATGAGGTTGTCAAGGCGGGCGAAGTATTGACCAATTTGCTTCTGCTCTACCGCAGACGGAACTGGAACGCTCAGCTCCATCACCTTGTTCTTGGAGATGTTAAATCTAGAGATTCCCTGAGCCAGCAGGGCAAGATTGGAACGAATCGAACTTGACCTGAGCATGTAGGCTAGGTAATGCGAATCAAACGTTGAATCTTGCCTGTATCCAAAACAGAAGCTGTTGAGGTAAACATCTTCCTGATCAGAGAGCCAAACGGAGGACATACCGACTTCATCTGGCGTTTCGGATGACACAGTAAAGAACACGTCACCGTATGCAATTTTGTTTTGGCTCGAATCTATTTCGACTGCTTCGAGACGCTTTGTGTCCGTCAGGGGATTGTCGAAGACATTGGTATACGGAACGAACCTAGCACTGCCATGGCCGAAATCCTCTTTGGTTTTACCACTCAGACCGCTATAGGTTGTCCCACAGTTACCCAACTTACGCTGTTCCCAAGGGTCAGTAAAACCGGCGAAGCGGATTTCAGGCACATTGGTTTTTTCCGCCACACTATTCACCTCCCAACAGTTTCCGCAGCTCAGCAATGCCCGCCATATCGTGCTCGTTACCCGTGAGCTGGCCCAGCATCGCCGCCAACTCATTTTCCGCCTCAGCAATCTGGTTGCATACGTCCGAATAGGTTGTCGCGTACTTTGCGTTCAATGCAACGACCTTTGCGATGAAATCGCTTACGACAGCATTGGACAGCTCGAGCAAATCAGATATCAACGGGTCAATCCACTTCGCAGCAAGCAATTCGTCGCACTGGGCGTCGGACAGGTCCTCGACGACCTCCTTGGTCTTCTCTTCAAGCGCATGCTTCGCTTCCCTACTTGCTGTCTTGAGCGACTTTTCCTCGTCGAGGAGTTCCTTCGCTTGCGCAAGGACATATTCAAAGCTATCAACAGGAAAGCCTACTGCCAGCTTTAACTTCCCTATATAGGACGCAACCTTTGCTTTACTGTATGTTCCGTCTTTGTTTGACTCCATTTCCTGCCAGGAAACATCAGAGTGGTTTTCAATGAAAGCTAGCTTTTCTTGTTTTTTCGCTTTTTGATCAAGAAGTTTCAGATATTCTTCCAGGTCACGAATCTCTGGAGAGGAAATGTATTTCATTTCGCTGTTAAGATGGGCATTGATTTCTTTGAGGACGAATGCATCATTTGAGTCATTAATCGCTGGAGAGTCGAGCTGCTCAGCGTCAAGGGAATCGATTAATTCAGAACAAGACGAGGATATGACGGACAACCTTTCCTCCATTGAGTTAATTTTGGCAACATCGGCTGTGAGTATGTGACTTTGCACTAGTTCGAATGGAAGTATATGACCAATCCAGCCGTCCTGAACTTCAGTTTCCTTTCCGTCTTTCTTTTTTATCACCATATTCGGATCGACTTTGCGTACGGCCTCGCTGCCCTCAGTTTGAATAACCTCGAGGTCGCCGGAAATGCCCGTCCACGCATCATCGAGAGCCTGGTAGGCATCGTACTCGTCGACGAGCGCAACACCAGAGAGGGCGTCGCGGAGCTGCTCCGCGATATGATCCTCCTCGGCTACGGCGTCGACCTGCAACAAGCCGTCTACCAGTCTTTTCCGCAGTTCCGCAGGCAGGTGCGACAGCGTATCCCGATAGCCGCCCAGAAATGAGACGACGTCGACGTTGTCCTCCACCGTTGCCGCCACGTCATCCGTCAAGGCAGCAAGGCATGACCCGCCGCCCTCACCGTAAAGCTGACCCTCCAGGCTCGGCCACACCTTCCAGTAGCGGTCGAGGGCGTCTACCTCGGCCTTCGGAACTCCGCCGAACATGGTGGCGTACACGTCCCAGTTCTCAGCAGCTTCGGACGAATCAACATAACGCGGAATGTTGAGGTTGTAATCGTTGGCGCGTATCTCGTTGATGGTCACCAAACGGCTAAACTTGTCGACGGTCGCCCCAGCCATGATTGCGTCCACGATGCGACGTATATCGCTCGCGCGCAGCTTGTTGTTCTTGCCTTCCTTCACAAAGTGCTTCGACGCATCCACAACCAGTACGTCACTGCTCTCGCGTTGCTTGCGAAGCACCATGACGATGGTCGGGATGCCCGTACCGAAGAAGATGTTCGCGGGAAGCCCGATGATTGCCTGAATATGGCGGTTCTCCACCAAGTTTTTTCTGATGGTACCCTCCTCGCCACCACGGAACAGCACGCCGTGTGGCAAGACGATGCACATGATGCCGTCGGGGCGCAGGTGGTATAGGTCGTGCAGCAAAAAGGCGTAATCGGCCTTGGACTTGGGCGCCACGCCGAACTTGAAGCGCGGGTCAAGCTCCTTGTCTTCCGGGTCCCAGCTCTGGGAATACGGAGGGTTCGACACCACGGCATCAACGAACAGCGGGTCGTAGGTCTCATCCTTATTCTCGACCGTGTCGAACCACGGCCAGTCATCCTCGAGCGTGTCGCCGTTTCTGGCCACGATATTGTCAGGGAGTATTCCGCGCATAACCAGGTTCATACGTGTGAGGTTGTAGGTGTTTTCCTTGAGCTCTTGCGCATAATACTTGATGGAGTCCGGGTCGCCGTTACGGCGCGCCACGGCCTTGCCGATGTTGATGAGCAGCGATCCCGATCCACTAGTGGGGTCGTAGATGGTGATGTTCTCGCGTCCGGCCAGGTGCCACGAGACGATCTCGCTCATGAGCATGGACACCTCGTGCGGGGTGTAGAACTCGCCGGCCTTCTTGCCGGCGTTGGCGGCGAAGTTGCTGATGAGGTACTCGTAGATGAAGCCGAGCACGTCGTAATCCGCCCGGCCGTCCATCGGGATATCCTTGATGAGGTAGATGAGATCACGAGCGGCCTTGGACTGGCTCCGTGCGTCAGTGCCAAGCTTGGAGAGACCGGTCTGCAGCGTGTCGAAGATTCCGTCAAAGACACGCTTGCGTGCCGGGTCGATATTGCGGCTAAAGGCGGAAAGCGCGTCGCGCACGTTCGATATCTCGAAGTCGCCGCCCTTTGCCACCCAAGTGGAGAAGAGGTTGTCGTAAGCGATAAAGTAGCCGCACTCGCCCTTGACGAACTCGACCGTCTCCTCGTCGTCTTCCACCAGGCTGGGCAGGTCCTCCTCGGCGAAGTCGCGTGCCTTCAGGCGGGCAACCTCGGTCTCGGACAGGAACTTGTAGAAGATGAATCCCAGAATGTAGTCCTTGTACTCGTTAGCCTCGATCTTTGATCGCATCTTGTTGGCGGACTCCCATATCTTGGAGGCTAGCTGCTGCTTGTTCATCTAGTTTCCCTCGCTTCTATAAACTTGGTTGAGCGTTTCCTCGTCGTCGCTTACCCATTCGGTCCAGCCGTTCTGGCTGCCGCCGAGCACGAACACCGCCGCGGCGCTGGGTGTCGGGAACTCGAGGTCCTCGGCGAGCTCTGCGATTCTACCCAAATCGCCGAAGATCTCCCTGCGCGCAGCCGCAACGCCCGAGTTCTTCAGCACAGGCCTCGAGAGGTCTACTTTCGAGCCGGCGAGCACGGTGAAGTGCCCGGTGGCTTTGTCGTAGCGCCCCGCTCCACGTATGCCGTTCTTCTTCGTGTGGAAGACCGCTGGCGCACCTGCGGGCCCCTGGTCGACTCTATCGAGGTCATACCCCAGGGCCGCCATCCTGAAGAGAATCCTCTCGTGCAGGCGCTCGACAGCCTCTTCCTTGTACGGGTCAACGTAGGGCTTAGGCGTCGCCGAGTTGTCGGTCTCGTACGAGCCGTGGGTGCGCACGTAGTCGATAGCCTTCGCCTCGAGGACATCCAGCGCATCCTTGCTGATGTTCTGGTCGTCGTCGAGGAACATGACGGCTTTATTCCAGAACTCTTTCTTTGCCTTATGTGTGTCGAGCCGAGAGATGCCCTGGGTTGTCTGACCAGCGTAGACGCGGCTCACATTACCGTGGTCCTCGTCGAGCAAGTAGTAGACGCCGCGCTGCGGGATGTTTGGCAGCGACTTCGCTTCGGCAAGGTCCTCCCTCGGAATGACAACAGTGACAAGCGACTCGCCGTCGATGCGGCAGATGCGGATGCGGTCTGGCTTCGCGTCTATGAGCTGAACTGTGAGAGTCTTGACTGAAATCACGCCTTTGTAACTGTTAGGCACCTGCAATCCCATCACTCGAAATATAAAACAAATGTGGCTACATCATTATAGCAAGGTGAAATCTAGCGATAACGTGGCTAAATTAACAACCAAATGAAGCAAGTTGCAATTGAGCCACGGTAAACGGGTGTGAAATAGTGAAAGTAGAGTTAAAACTAGATTGCCTCATAATGAGCTCAACAATTGTTGGGCACATATTTTTTAAGTATCAATGGTTTCTATCTAAGATTACTTTAATTTCCTTATTAAAGCCCCTTTATGCATGTATATAACTCAATCAGCAGAACTGAACATTTGTGCTTAACATGAAATAATACTCAGTACAAATGTACGATTTTGAAAGAGAATGGCTCTGACTTTAATCGGAATTGTGAAAGACCAGAATGGATACGAGTCCGAGTCACAGGTCATTGCCTATGGCATACCCAGGAGAAAACTTATCAAGGCCGTTGATAAGGGCGAACTTATTCAGGTCGGACGCGGTCTTTATGCTCTTCCAGAGACATGAGAGGATTCATACCTCGTCGCTCAACATCGGTTCTCGCGCGGCGTATTCTCTGACGACACGGCGCTGTTCCTGCACGGCATGACCGACCGCGCGCCCTTTTTCCTCACCATGACGTTCCCCAGAAGCTACAACGCCACACCCGTTAGGGAGGCAGGGATAGTCTGCCGCACCTGTGCTGACGAGGTACTTGAGCTTGGACTGGTAGAGCTAACTACTCAACACAGCAATATTGTTAGGGCGTACGATTTAGAGAGAACACTTTGTGACCTGGTCAGAGATCAAAGTACGTGGACTCGAAAGTCGTCATTCTGGCGATGCTGACCTATGTCAAAAGTCCAAAGAGAGACGTAGAGAAGCTAGTTAAGTGTGCACGTAAACTTGACGTCGAAAAGAAAATCCAAAATTATTTGGAGGTATTTCTGTGAGGATTAGTAACGTGATGTAATCTTAACTCTCTCTTGTGCCCGTGAACACAAAGTCTCGGTTAGCAATGTGGGCAATTCCTTGAATGGTGTCACCCTCAACGGAGCCGCCGACGGCAAAGATAACGGGACCCACAAAAGACTCAAGCTTGCCGCCAAAGGTAAACGAGTTGTCGGTAACCTTGCCGTTTTCGATATCAATCTGGACACCCATGGCGGTCAGAGAGCCCGTGAGTTTCTCGCCAGAGGTGATGAGGACAGCAGTACCCTCTTTGGCTCCAACGGGAGAATCCATTTGAATCTTGTATGTTCCGTCGATCATAATGCCTCTATTCTTTCCAGGCGTTGTACCTGGTGTTTTACTGGATTGTAGCCGATGGTTTTGTTGAAGCTCAGTCGGACGATTGTGTTGGAGACAACCGCTGAGCTGCGTTGAAACCATCTGCTTTACACGCCTCTATTCTACCTAAGAAGTGTGAGGGATAGATGTGGTTTCTCGCCAAGGGGTGATTTGTAGGATTTAAATAAAAGTCGAAAATTTTGCGAACGAATGTTTGACGGAGACTTTCTAGGGTATAGGGATGGTAGATAGTTCGCGCGGCACTTCTCGCCACGCTTGTAGAAAGGAACGTCCTATGGACATTTCGCAGGTTAAGAAAGTTGTAGTTGCTGGCGGCGGCGTTTTGGGCAGCCAGATTGCATTCCAGACCGCTTATCGCGGCTACGAGACCACCATTTGGCTGAGGTCAGAGGCTTCAATTGAGCGCGCTCGTCCAAAGATTGAGCACCTCAGAGAGGTGTATCTGAACACCCTGGAGGCTATGAAGACCGATCCTAAGGCTTACGCTTACGGTCTCATTGCTCAAGACGAGATTACTCCAGAGAAGCTCGACCAGCTTAAGGAGCAGGTAGAGCGCGCATACAGCAACCTCAAGCTTACTTCCGATTGGGATGAGGCTTTTGGTGACGCTGACTTTGTTATCGAGTCTGTCGCTGAGAATCCAGAACAGAAGATTGAGTTCTACACAGAGCTGGCTAAGCACCTGCCCGAGAAGACTATTGTTGCAACTAACAGCTCAACCATGATTCCAAGCATGTTTGCTGCAGCTACTGGTCGTCCCGAGAAGTATTTGGCTCTCCACTTTGCTAACGAGATTTGGCGCAACCCAATCGGCGAGGTCATGGGTCACGCAGGCACCGCTCAGGAGAACTTTGACATGGTCGTCGCTTTTGCGGCAAGCATCCGTATGATTCCGGTCAAGGTTCTGAAGGAGCAGCCTGGCTACCTGCTGAACTCTATGCTGGTGCCTCTTCTGGTCTCCGCTGAGCAGCTCTGGGCTAACGGCGTCGGCGACGTCGAGGACATCGACAGGGCTTGGCGCATTGGCACCGGCTCGCCAAAGGGTCCGTTCCAGATTCTAGACATCATTGGCCTGGTCACCGCATACAACGTTGCTCTGATGAACCCTGCAGCTAAGGATCCCGAGTCCGTACAGGGTCGCATTGTTGCCTCGCTGAAAGAGAAGATTGACAAGGGCGAGACCGGCATTGCTGCTGGTAAGGGCTTCTACGAGTACAAGTAAGGCGCATACAGGTTGCAAGCGATTTCAACCCGGCATCCATTTCGTGTGGATGCCGGGTTTCTTGTGCATAAGCGCTGCTAGTGGACGGGGTTTCTCGCCAGGCGGCGGGAGGGCGGCGCGGGCACGGCGTGCATCTGGCGGACGCCTAGCAGGGCGCCTTGAGGGCGCCTGATTTCTGCAAAGAATCTGTAAGTTTTGCCTAAAAGCATCAAAGAAACTGTGGATTTGCCTGATTTTGTAAAAGAATCGGTGGCTCAAATACAGATTCTTTGCACTTTTCAGGCGCGGTAATACTGAGCGATCTGATAGCACTGCAAATTCTCTGCAAGCAAAAAACCCTTCTCGCCAGATGACGAGAAGGGCTTTGTTTGTGCGACGGTAGCATGCGCTGTTGAGACGCGCTGACGTGCGACGGGCGCACGGCGACGTGCGACAGGCGCGCGTACTTACTTCAAGAACTCCTTAACGGATGCAAGGACGCTTGGGGTATCCAGGCCGTACTTAGCAAGAACCTGAAGTGCAGGTCCGGACTCGCCATAGGTGTCCTGGACGCCAATGACCTTAACGGGAACAGGAGTGTTCTCGGAAAGAGCCTGGCAAACGGCACTACCCAAGCCGCCGATGATGGAGTGTTCCTCAATAGTCACAACTTTGCCGGTCTTAGCTGCAGAAGCAGTGATCAGCTCGGTGTCCAGAGGCTTGATGGTGTGGATATTAATGACCTCAGCGTTGACACCCTCGTCTCCCAGCTGCTCGGCAACCTCAAGAGCCACAGGAACCATAAGACCACAGGCCACCAACGTAACGTCGGTACCCTCCTTGAGGACAATACCCTTGCCCAGCTCAAAGTGATAATCAGGGTTGGTGTTGAACACAGGGACAGGAAGGCGGCCAAAGCGCATGTAGACAGGGCCCTCATGGTCGTAAGCAGCCTTGACAGCAGCCTCGGCCTCAACAGTGTCAGACGGAATGATAACCGTCATGCCAGGAATGGTGCGCATAACAGCAATGTCCTCGTTGCACTGGTGAGTGGCGCCGTCCTCTCCTACCGAGAGGCCTCCGTGAGTAGCGCCAATCTTGACGTTCAAGTGAGGATAGCCCACCGAGTTTCTGATCTGCTCAAACGCACGACCAGAAGTGAACATTGCAAACGAAGTTGCAAAGACCTTGTGACCAGTAGCTGCAACGCCAGCTGCCATGCCAATCATATTGGCCTCAGCAATTCCGCAGTCCACAAAGCGAT
>ENA-OWND01000718-OWND01000718.1-metagenome-genome-assembly--contig:-NODE-718-length-22171-cov-6.461612_pt1 | contig 22171 bp, 11 predicted proteins | sample MGYA00245342_ERZ651119 | MGnify/ENA primary metagenome ERZ651119 (study PRJEB26857, sample SAMEA4031756) | metagenome | biome: human; feature: oral; material: saliva | place: Philippines | collected 2014... | reverse complement strand
TAGTGAAAAAATCAGGTCTTTTAGGTTTAACTGAAGTAACCAGCGACTGCCGTTACGCAGAAGACAACTACGATGATGCGTCTAAACCAGAAGCAAAACGTGCATTAGACGTTTACAGCTACCGTTTAGCGAAATACATCGGTGCATATATGGCAATCTTAGGAGACTCTCACTTAGATGCTATCGCATTTACAGGTGGTATCGGTGAAAACTCTGCACATGTTCGTGAATTAGCATTAAATCACCTAAAATTATTCGGTGTAAAATTAGATAACGAACGCAACCTTGCAGCACGCTTCGGTAAAGAAGGTGTGATTACAACTGACGATTCTGCATTCAAAGCAATGGTTATCCCAACCAATGAAGAATTAGTGATTGCACAAGATACTGCTGAATTAGCACTATAATCTCTAAGGGCAGACTACTCTGCCCTTTCATTTTTATATCAACTTGGAAGAAATAAAATGTCTAGAACAATTATCTTAATCCCTACTACCACTGGTGTAGGTTTAACAAGTGTGACCTTAGGTCTTGTTCATGCTCTTGAACAAAAAGGTACCAAAGTGGGTTTCTTAAAACCAATTGCACAACCAATCACAGGCGAAGATACCTTAGACCGCTCTACTTCAATTATCAAAGCAACCCGCTCAACTGAAGTTGGCGAACCGTTTATGTTAAGCGAAGCAGAAGCGCTAATTGCTCAAAATCAAACGGATGTATTATTAGAGAAAATCGTAGAACGTCACCAAGCATTATCAAAAAATAATGAAGTGATCGTGGTAGAAGGTTTAATTCCAACACGTAAAAATGCTTATGCTAATAGCGTAAACTACGAAGTAGCTCAAGCATTAGATGCAGAAATCGTATTAGTAGCAGCACCAGGCTCAGACAAACCAGCACAATTGAAAGAACGTGTTGAAGCGGCAGCATCAGAATTTGGTGGTCGTCACAACCCTAATCTTTTAGGTGTGGTAATCAACAAATTTAACGCACCTGTGGATGAATCAGGTCGTACTCGCCCTGATTTAACTGAAATCTTCGACTCTTTCCAACACAGCTCTCAAAATGTGGCTGAAGTTGAAGCATTATTCGAAAAAAGTCCAATCCAATTACTTGGCTGTATTGAATGGAAAGCTGATTTAATCGCAACCCGTGCTATCGACCTTGCAAAACACTTACACGCTTCAATCATCAACGAAGGCGAATTAAATACTCGTCGTATTCGTGGTGTAAGTTTCTGTGCTCGTAGCCTTCCACATATGGTAGATCACTTCAAAGCGGGCAATTTATTAGTAACTTCTGCAGACCGTCCTGAAGTATTAGTTGCAGCATCATTAGCGGTAATGAATGGTGTAGAAATCGGTGCAATCTTATTAACTGGTGGTTACAAAATCGAAAATAACATCGCAAAACTTTGCCAACAAGCATTCGAAACAGGTGTGCCAGTATTCCGCGTTGAAAGCAACACTTGGCAAACAGCTCTTAATCTTCAAAGCTTCAGCTTAGAAGTGCCTGCTGATGACAAAGAACGTATCAATGAAATTAAAGAATACGTAGCAGGTTCATTAAATGCTGGCTTTATCGAAGAGGTAGCGAGAGGTGCAACCCGTGCACGTCGCTTATCTCCAGCTGCATTCCGTTATCAATTAACTGAATTTGCACGCTCAGCGAAAAAACGTATTGTATTACCAGAAGGTGATGAACCACGTACAGTAAAAGCTGCTGCATTATGTGCAGAACGTGGTATTGCAGAATGTATCTTACTTGCAAATCCAACCGATGTTCAACGTGTGGCTGAAGCACAAGGCGTAACCTTAGGTAAAGGCATTACTATTATCAATCCAGCAGATGTACGTGAAAACTATGTAGCTCGTTTAGTTGAGTTACGTAAGGCGAAAGGTATGACTGAAGAGTCTGCTCGTGAGCAATTAGAAGACACCGTAGTACTTGGTACTATGATGTTAGAAGCAAATGAAGTAGATGGATTAGTGTCAGGTGCAGTTCACACCACAGCGAACACTATTCGCCCACCAATGCAGATCATCAAAACTGCACCAGGTAGCTCAATTGTTTCTTCTATCTTCTTTATGTTATTACCAGACCAAGTATTGGTGTATGGCGACTGTGCGGTAAACCCAGATCCAAATGCAGAACAATTAGCAGAAATCGCAATCCAATCAGCAGATTCTGCAAAAGCCTTTGGTATCGACCCGCGTGTTGCGATGATCTCTTACTCAACAGGTACATCAGGTTCTGGTGCCGACGTTGAGAAAGTGAAAGAAGCAACCCGCATTGCGAAAGAAAAACGTCCAGACTTAATCATTGATGGTCCATTACAATATGACGCAGCAGTAATGGAAGATGTGGCTCGCTCTAAAGCACCTAACTCACCAGTGGCAGGTAAAGCAACTGTGTTTGTATTCCCAGACTTGAATACAGGGAACACTACTTATAAAGCGGTACAACGCTCTGCAGATCTCGTTTCAATCGGCCCTATGCTTCAAGGTATGCGTAAACCAGTAAACGATTTATCTCGAGGTGCATTAGTAGACGATATCGTTTACACTATCGCATTAACTGCAATTCAAGCAACACAAGCTTAATTGTTTTTTCCTAGGTAACTAAGTTACCCTAGGTTAGGTATAATTCAGCCCCTTTGGGGCTGTTTTTATATGCAAAAAAATTCTAAAAAACCACCGCTAGCAGCCTAAAATATCCTTATCCAAATGAGAATTATTCTGTTATGATATTGTTAATTCTTATCACAAGAGGATAACAAAATGTCTGTTCAACAACTCATTTCACAACTTACCGACATCGTCGGTGCTCATCATATTATTACTGACCCAACGAAAACAGAGGCTTATCGAAGTGGTTACCGATTTGGTACGGGGAATGCGATTGCTGTTGTTCGACCTGCTACGCTACTTGAGTTTTGGAATATCGTAAAAGCCTGTGTTGAACACGATGTGATTGTTATCAACCAAGCGGCAAATACAGGCTTGACAGGTGGATCTACACCAGACGGCAATAATTACGACCGAGATATTGTCATCATCAATGCGATGCGAATTGATGGTATTCAACTCATCAACAATGCTTCCCAAGTCGTCTGCTTGCCAGGCTCTACCCTCAACGAATTAGAAAATCAACTTAAACCATTTGGTCGCGAACCACACTCCGTTATCGGCTCATCTTGCATCGGTGCTTCTGTCATCGGCGGGATTTGTAACAACTCAGGGGGTGCCTTAGTGCAACGGGGCCCTGCTTATACTGAAATGGCTCTTTTCGCACAACTTAATGAAAAAGGCGAATTAGAGTTAAAAAATCACTTAGGCATTGACTTAGGCACAACACCAGAAGAAATCTTGACGAATTTACAAGAAAAACGTTATCAGGTTAAAGATATCCAACAAGATTGCGGACGCGGGCACGACCATCACTACTGCAACCACGTTCGCCAAGTCGATGAGGACTCTCCTGCTCGTTTCAATGCAGACCCAGCTCGCCACTACGAAGCTTCAGGCAGTGCGGGTAAACTTGCCATTTTTGCTGTACGTTTAGATACTTTCCCACTTGAAAAAGAGACCGCTGTTTTCTATATCGGTACCAACCAAACATCCGTATTAAACGATATTCGCCGCCATATGTTAGCGAATTTTGAAATTTTGCCAATTTCAGGCGAATATATCCATCGTGAGGCATTTGACATCGCTGCAAAATATGGTAAAGATACTTTCTGGGTCATCAAAAAATTTGGTACGCATTGGCTACCAAAACTCTTTGCCTTAAAAGCCAACGTAGATCGTATCGGTAAAAAATTTGCTTTCTTACCGCAACATTTAAGCGATAAATTTATGCAAACCGTCTCTAAATTTATTCCAGAACACTTGCCGAAAAGTTTGTGGGATTATCGTGATAAATATGAACATCATCTTATTGTAAAAATGGGTGGTAAAGGCGTACAAGAGGCTCGTGAATATTTAAAATCTTACTTTGCGGATAATACAAAAGGCGGTTATTTTGAGTGTGACGCAATCGAAACTCAAGCGGCGATGCTCCACCGTTTTGCGGTAGCTAGTGCGGCAATTCGCTACCGTGCGATTCACGAAAAAGAAGTCGAAGATATTGTTGCCTTAGATGTGGCTTTACGCCGTAATGACCAAGATTGGTTTGAAGTGTTACCGCCAGAAATTGATAGCAAAATCAGCCATAAACTCTACTACGGACACTTTATGTGCCACGTATTCCACCAAGATTACATCGTGAAAAAAGGTTTTGATTGCGAAGAATTAGAACACGAAATGTTGAAATTGCTCGACAAACGAGGGGCACAATACCCTGCCGAACATAACGTAGGGCATTTATATGAAGCTAAACCAACGCTTAAAAAATTCTATAAAGCGTTAGATCCAACTAACAGTTTCAACCCTGGTATTGGTAGAACTACGAAGAAAAAATATTGGGCAGAATAATCTTCTAAATTGCAAACAAGCGGTCAAATTTGACCGCTTATTTTGACAAATTCAAGTTATATGTAATTCAAAAAGGAATATCATCTTCAAATTGTTCTATACGTAATCGTTCAATTAACCTACTATCATATTCGTCTATTTTCATATGATTATGATGATCTTCCTTACTATGGCATAAACGACATAAAGCCCTAAAATTCTCAGGGCGATTATCTCGTTTAACACCATTTTTATGATGAACTTCAAGTAAATATTTATAATGAGATAAGTTTACCCCACAATTTTCACAACAATAACCAACTGATAAACGGTATCGATGAGAAATCTCAGCCCAATTTTCTGCATAACCAACTTTGTTCTGCCCAACATCTTCAGGCTCATTACGGAAAAAAGTTTCATAATGGGTAAAGAATTCTTCTAATGTAAATTGATTAAATACTTCAGTACGATTATAGTGATAGTTTTGATAATTTAGTTTCTTTAAACAATTCTTACATACTGAAAGAGGGACTTCGCTCTCTTGAGCAGAATTGCCAAAAATACGGAAAATACCTGTACGATTCCTCGTTGCGTGGTAACGCTTAAATCGCCCTATACTACGCATATTTTCTAAGGTTGAACAATCAGTCAAATGATATTTATTCCCTAATTCCTTCGGATTTAAAATAACCTCGTCATATTTAAAACTATGATCAGGGATAAATAAGACGATATGCTTGCCTTGATAGGTAAAGACTCCACTTTGAGGATCGATCTCAATATCTTCTAGGGGAACTTCTAACCCCTTTGTGGTTTCTAATTCTCCGACCTCAATTTCAATTAGCTTAGAATTAAAATCTACCGAAAAATCAACCCACTCTTTTACTCCCATTTTCCTCACATTTGCAAAAAACTGACGAAAATCAACCGCTAGTTTCATTTTAACTCCGATAATTTCTGTAATTGCTCTTCTGCATTGGTCATAATTCGGAATGTTACACGCTTAGAAGCATCTTTATCTTCTTTGCCCTCTACATTTCTTACTGCTTTTGAAGAAGATAATCCTACTGCTGAAATATGTGATTTGATCCACGGACGAAACTTTTCTACAGAAGGAAGTTGATAAACGTACGTTAATACTGCTCGAGTTCTATCTTGCGATAATCGCATATTTTCAAAATAAGCTGTATCTTCATCGCTATTCCAATTCCATTCGCTACTGGTATGCCCTTCTATTCTGACCTCATTAATAGAATCTTTATAATCGTCAATCACTTTAATGTAGCGTGGAAAAAATTCATCTAGTGTCGTTTTAAAGCGTTGTTGAAGCGTGGCATCTCCTGTTTTAAATAGCACTTCAGGATCAGTAAAAATAAAGGTAAGCGTATCTTTGTCAATTTTTGCTTTCCAGTTATCTAGTTGCGGGTCAAATTCTGCTTTTAATGCTTGATAAATTTGAGTTTGCGTATCGTGATAATGTTCTGCAACTTTTTTGGTATTTAAAACAAAACTCACTGCAATGAATAGAAACAATATCATCAATCCTGACATTAAATCGGACACAGGTAACCACTGAGAATCGTCATCATTTTGCTTTCTTAATAACGTATCAAGATTTAATTTCATTAGCCTCTACCTTTCGTTGTAATTCTCTGCATTGCTTCGACTAATTTCGTGTAGTCACTAGTAAATTGATGACTAATCGAAGCTAAAGCACGCCCCATATCTGTCATCACGCGTTGTAATTCTTCTTCTAAAGCTTTATCTAAGGCTTGAATTTGTTTATTAACACTTTCACCTGTACGCTTCAACGCATTTTGACTTTCCTCTTCTAAACGGTTCATCACTTTACGGCTATCATCCATTTGGGATTTCATTAACTCTTGAGCTTGCTGTACAAATTGACGTTGTAATTGTTCCGCTTGTTGTTCAAATTTTTGTTGCCACTGTGATACAAAATCGGTAATTTGTTCATGAATCGTTTGTTGAGCTTTATTTAATGCTTGTTGGGATTCCAGCATATTTTTTGAGGTAGATTCAAGCGTAGACGCAGAATTAACTAATGCTTGGTTATTTTGGTTTAAACTTTTAGTAAGATCTTGTGAAGAGGCCACCATCATAGAAGCAAAATTCGCACCTGTTTCTGCGAAATGGGTAGCGAGATTTTCGGCGACTTGAGTACTATGTGCTGCAAACGAGGTTGAAACATCCATAATATCTTGAGCCAATTTTTCACCGCTATGTTTTAAGCCTTGAATTAAACTTTCATTAGCTTTTTCCGTATTATCTAACATTAAAGTAATCTGTTGCTGAACTTGTGGGATTGCTTCAACGGCTTTATCTCTTAATTCTGCAAATGTAGATAGGTGAGATTCTAAATTATCAATTTGCTGTTGGTTCGTTGCAATTACAGCATTTAGACTTTCCATCGAAACAGGAATAGATTGAGTTGATTGTTCAATTTGAGCAACAGATTGTTCTGTTTTTTCAAGTGTTTGGACACCAGTTTGATAAAGGGAAATCATCTCAGAAAGTTGCGTTTTATAGTTTTCTTGCCATTCAACTAAAGAGTGAACTGCACGATTAAGCTCTTTAAAGTTTTCACCAAATTGAGTAGTAAGGTTATTGTTAAACTCAACAATAACTTGTTTAAGTGCTTCAATTACCGTTTCTGTTGCTGATTTCGACATCATATCTGCAAAGTTTTGTAATTTTTCCCATAGTTGGGTTTCAAATGCTTCAAAATGTTCTTTTTGTTTTTCACTTAACTGAGATAATGTAGATAAATATGCCTCAATTTGTGTAACAGGTGTAGTCAAATTTTTATGTTGGTCGGATAAATCACTTCTAAGTAGTTTAACTTGTCCTAAAATACTACCTTCATTTTCATCTCCAAGACGAGCGACTAAGGATTCCAAATGTTGAGCCACTATCTGATTTTGATCATTTTGTACTTTAAGCAAATCCGTTTGTGTATAGAAGTTTTTAACAACACTCTCCGCATCAATTGTTTGCTCTTCTTCCAATTTTTCTTTCTTAACACCTAAAGTATAAATAATCTTTAAACCAATAGAAAAACAGACTCCTATAACACTCGTTAGAAAGGCTGTTTTCATCCCACCTAATAAGGTACTAATGCTAGTATCAATGTGTTCAATATCAAAATTTAATAAACCTGACACAATCCCTGTGAATGTACCCAAAATACCAAGAGAAGTTAATAATGTAGGAGCATAATCAGCGAAAATACTACGCCTTTTGGCTTTATTAGAACGAGAGGTAATAAATGCAAGAAATCCAACTGCCAATACTGCGAGCATCGCAATAAAAAAAGCATCAGTAATTGTGCCAGAAGAGATATTTTTAAGGAAAAGTTCAAAAGAAGAAAGCATAAAGAAAGCTCCACAAAATAGTCATTTTCTAAATTATACTACTATTATCCTTAAAAAAATAAAAGACCGAATATTTTTAATACTCGATCTTTTAAATCTATGAATTTTGGCTAGCTACTGTCCTACCCCCATCAAAATCCGATCTGCAAATTTTCCGATGCTGACACCGAAATTATTTGAACGATTCCAATCCATCAGAGTGCGAAAGTTGTTGGTCACTAAAAATGCTCTACCCACTTCTTTATCAGGGCGAATGAGCCAGAGATTAGCATTTCTCATCTTATCTAGCTTTTCAATCTCTTGGTCGGTCGGGTAAGCAAGATAAATACCCCAAGCCTGCCACTCTCCTAGATTTTTAGCTTTATTTTCCTCAAGCCCTGAGAAAGAGAGATCAATAGAATTATTGAATTTTACCTCTACGCCCCAAGGTAATTGATTATCCCAGCCAACGGTCGAAAGATAAGAAGCAATAGAAGCAAAAGCATCATATTCATTGTTCCAAATATCTTTTTTACCATCATTGTCGCCATCGGCTGCATAAGCTAAATAAGCGGTTGGCATAAATTGAGTTTGCCCCATCGCACCTGCCCAAGAGCCTTTCATTTCTGAGCGTTTAAGCGTGCCGTTATCCAACATCTTCATCGCATTAACAAACTCTTGGGTAAATAATCTCTCGCGACGTCCATCAAATGCTAGTGTCGCTAATACTGAAAGCACATCGAAATTGCCTTGATAATTTCCGAAACTGCTCTCCATTCCCCATAATGCTAAAATGTACTCTTTCTGTACACCAAATTTCTTGCTTGCTTTAGCCAGTGGCAAATGGTAGTCATACCAACGCTCTACCGCCATATTTACTTTGGTTTGGGTAAGCACTTTGTTGAGATAATTCGTTACACCATTGGGGTTAGGTGGTGGAGGTGGCGTATTAGGATTGCGCTTGCGAGCAGCTTGTTCCTGATCTAACTGTACCACACGAGCATTGTAGTTGATCAATCCTTGCTGATTAAGAAGTTGCTCAGGAACACCTGCCCCCGCCGCTTTTTGTTTGAGGAACTGCACATAGTCATTAAAATTATTCAACGTACGTGCTTTTGAATACGTTGCATCCATCACTAACGGTTCGTAATGCACATTATGTTTATTCGTTGAACAACTTACCAACGCCAGTGTAAGAAGCGTTAGCGGCATCACACAAACTTTCTTCAATCTCATTTTTTTCTCAAGTTAAATATTGATCATACGATTAGGGCGAATCACATTATCTGAGGTAATTTCCGCCACGCCCAGAAATTGTTGTGTATTTGAAAAAAGTCGCACAAGTCCATAAATTTGCTCACTATTTTCAAACTTCACTCTTTGACCAAATTTAACCGCTTTAGTTTGCGATTCCGTCAGATTTAATGCTGCCAAACTTGCCACTGCGGTATCCATTGGTAATAACAAGCGGTCTAATTCTTGTTGTGGAAAACTCTCCGCCAATAATTGTAATTCTTCAATTGGCATCATTTCTTTAACAGGATAATCTGCTACCGCCAAACGGCGTAGTACGGATACATGTGCACCACAACCAAGCACTTCGCCCAAATCATCCACCAATGTGCGGATATAAGTCCCTTTTGAACAATGCACTTCAAGCGACAAATAAGGGGCTTGATATTCAACAAATTTCAGCTCAAAAATAGTAATCGGACGAGCCTCACGCTCTACGGTAATGCCTTGGCGAGCGTATTCATAAAGCGGTTTACCATTGTGTTTAAGGGCAGAAAACATCGTCGGCACTTGCAAAATATCACCACGGAATTGCGGCAATGCTGCCAAAATATCCGTTTCGCTTACCTGCACCTCACGGGTTTCCACCACTTGCCCTTCAGCATCGGAAGTATCCGTACGTTCGCCCAGCTTTGCAGTCACAAAATAACGCTTATCCGAATCTAATAAGAATTGCGAAAACTTGGTCGCTTCGCCCAAACAAATTGGCAACATTCCAGTAGCAAGCGGATCTAACGCCCCTGTATGCCCTGCTTTGTTGGCGCAAAACAGGCGTTTAACCTTCTGCATAATATCATTGCTCGACATCCCTTTCGGTTTATCGAGCAAAAATACACCGTGCACATCACGCCCTTTTTTACGTGGTCTTGACACGGTTAGCCCTCTTTATGCTTGGCTTCGTCTTCACGAATGACGTTAGAAACGAGGTTAGACATACGCATCCCTTCCACCAACGATTCATCGTAAATAAAGCGTAACTCTGGCACAATACGCAAACGCATCGCCTTACCCACTAAAGAACGGATATATGGGCTAGCTTTCTCCAAACCTTTCATACCTTGATGAATCGCTTCTTGATCGTTATCAAATAAGAAAGTGACAAAAATTTTGGCATACGCCAAATCACGCGACACTTCCACATCAGACACAGTGACCATACCGATACGTGGATCTTTTACTTCTCGTTGTAAAATCACTGCCACCTCTTTTTTTAACTCTTGGGCAACGCGGTCACTACGTTTAAATTCTCTGCTCATTATCTTTATCCTATAAAATCGTAAAAGTGCGACATTTTACTGGAATTTACGGAAATTAGCACGAAAAATCACAGCAACCACTATGTTAGACAATCCGCCACTGAATCAAAAAGACTTTCTTTTCTTCCATCGTTTGCTGCGTTTTAGCACGTAATGCTTTCAGCAGGTGCATTTCCTCATCTTGAATTTCATCTTGCACATCATCAAGTTCATTGCGTGCTTTGCGAAGCTGTTTGCGTAATTTAGAAATGGATTCTTGCAAATTAATTTGGCGAGCTAAGTCATTTTCCGTCACTAACTCACGTTCTTTTGCTCGCATTTCCTCTTTAATCTCTAAAATCAAATCTTCCACTGCTTGCATTTGATCTTTTGCCCAAGCCTGAATACGCAACATTTCCGTTTTCAATAAAGCATCATTTTCCACCTGAATCTGTTGCTTCGCATGCCCAATTTGTTGATGGATTAAATCTGCAAAAGCAAGCGGTGGATTTTCTGTCAAACTTTGCACTTTTGCAGAAAGAGAAAACAGACGTTGGCTAAATTCGCTATCGGTAATCGCATTTCCATTTTGATCACAAATACTAAACACCAACACATCTTGTTTTTCCACAGGCGATGTGACGCAAATTTTATCTAATTTCAGCCAGCCAGATTGCCCTTGATAACGTTCTAACAAACTGATTTTTTCAGGATAATGGGCATAATCGAACACCAAGGCAGCCTCAGGCGTTTGGGCATTGAGTGCCGTCTGAACACAATATTGCCCCAACGGTTGATGAAGGCGATATTCTTGCCCTGCAATCTGTTGAGAACGGTTTTTCTTCGGCAACAAATAACGCCCGAGCGAAACCCCACCCACAGGCGAATCATTCAGCAAGAAATACCAATCGGAATGGTTAAAAGTGGCTTTATCCGCCAACGCAAATTGTGTTACCCCCCAGAACCACTGCTCCATTGCACTTAACCGCTCCCGTGCCATCACTTTTAAGCGATCAAGCACCGATTGATCAAACCGTTCCATCAAGACTTCTTGCGTTTCTTTCATACGGTCGCTGATTCTATCGGCAAATTTCGCTTGCAGTTCATCAAAGGCATACTGAATTGCTTTTTCTGTTCGACAAGTGGCATAAATGTTAGCGATTTGATTTTCAATATCCACGCCCGATTCAATCTGCCCCAGCACTTCATCAGAAGCCCCTAAAACACCTTGGAAAAGCTTAAATTTCTCCGTGAGTAGCTCCAATACGCGTTGATCGGCAAGATTACGTTTATTCAAGAAATTCACCACAACTACGTCAAATTTCTGCCCATAACGATGACAACGCCCAATCCGCTGCTCTACCCGCTGCGGATTCCAAGGCAAATCGTAGTTAATCAACAGCGAACAGAACTGCAAGTTCACCCCTTCGCTCGCAGCTTCCGTAGCAATCATAATCTGTGCATTTTCGCTGAAATACGCAATCAAGGAGGAACGTTTATCTACATCAACAGACCCTGTTACTTTTTCCGTCCCCGCATTGCGGACTAACCAATCATGGTAAATTTGGGTAGATTGTGCATCGTTATTCGTCCCACTAAACATGACCACCTGATCGGCATAGCCATTTTTTAGCAAAAAATCATACAAATAATGCTGCGTACGAACTGATTCCGTAAAAATAATCGCCTTTTGTGCTGCCCCCAGTTTCGCCATTTCGCCAAAGCCTGTTTGCAAGGCTTTTAATAACGCATTGAGTTTACTGTCGCCGACTAAACTTTCTGCTAAGCGAATAAAGCCTTCAATTTCGCGAATCTCTTTATCTAACGCATTGAGATTTAACGTGTCGCCCGTTTCTGGCGTTTCTTCATCAGCATCTAAATCCTCATCGTTTATGCTTTCATCAGCTAATAATTCATCAACGACAGCAAGTTCAGAAGAAAGCTCACCTGTATTTTTCAACGATAACAAGCGGTCTAAAATCGCACGCAAAGTGCCGAGCACCGCCTGTGGGCTGGAAGCCAACAATTTACGCAAAATCAATGCTGTCAAATGTTTGTGCTGTTTCGGCAAAGCGTAAATCGTCTCTTTATGTAGAAAATCGGAAATCGCCTCATAAAGTTGTTGTTCCGCATCACTCGGCATAAATTCCTGAGTGATGGTTTTCCGCTCCGTATAACGCACATATTCCAACACATTTTTCCGCAACGTCCGCTTAATAAACTTCGCCATTCGGCTTTTCAGCTCGCTTAAGTTCCCTTTTCGCACAAACTCTTTTTGGAAGAATTTTTTATCGCCGAATAAATGCTCATCTAATAATGTTGATAAGCCATAAAGCTCCATCAATGAATTTTGCAATGGCGTTGCCGTCAGCAACAATTTCCGCTTGCCGCCAAAGGCTTGACGCATTGCCTTACCCATTTTGTTATCGATTTTGTAGGCGTTACGCATTTTGTGTGCTTCATCAATCACCACCAAATCCCAATCAAATTGCTTAAAGGTCGCCATCTCTTTGGTAGCATATTGGTGCGAAACGATCATCACTTGTTGTTCTAGATGGTTTTTGCAAAAATGAAGCAATTTTGAACCGCTCTTTTGCCGCATTTCTGCCATCACCACCGTTTTATCAACGACCAATGTCGGCAAATTAAATTTCTCGGCAAGTTCATTTGCCCACTGTTTCCGTAAAATCGCAGGGCACACAATTAGCAGTTTGCGTTTCCGCTCTGCCCACATTTGGCAAATTACTAAGCCCGCTTCAATGGTTTTTCCTAAGCCAACTTCATCAGCAAGTAAAACACCTTCTTGTAGCGGATTTTTAAGTGCAAACAATGCCGCATCAATTTGATGCGGATTCAGATCGACTTTCGCATCAAATAACGATTGCGACAAACGGTTCTCATCGGTGCGGCGGCAACTAATTTCATTGGCGAAATAACGGGCATGATAAGGTGTGATATTCATCATTGCATCTTCTCAAACATTTGCTGTAAATAATTGTTTTCCATAAACAAAATGTGTCGTTCGGCAAGCTCTTCTGCGGTTAATTCCATATTAACCCAATCTTTCAATTTGGTAATCGACAAAATAAAACTATTTAGCACCAAATTCGGATCCGCTATTTTGGTTTCTAATTCTTTCACTTCTTTATAGAGACCTAATTTTGGATCGTGTAAGTCCATCCTAATAATGCTTTTCGGATCAACAAAGTTCAGCCATTGCTTACCGTTTGCGTGATCCACCACCCACAGTAAAAAGTCAGGATAAAAATTGCCTGCTAAGGCAAAACCTAAGCCCTTGTCTTTACGAGCGGCATTGCGCATTAAATAAAGCGATTTACCGCTAAGCCATGTCGCCAATTCACCTGATTTTTCGGCAATCATTAAATCATGGATAAATTTCACTTCACTTTCTGCGTCAAATGGTAACGGGGAAATCTTTATCGGCAAACCTGTTGATTTATCAAAGGAAATAAGAGGATAAAACAAATGGCTATTAAAACAAATCGCCTTAAATTCGGCCAGTGGGGATTGCCAATTCATCGCCTGCTCAATTTTCTTATCTCGAATTAAATCAGCCAATTCTTCGATTTTTTTAACCGCTTGTTCACGCTCATAAGGAACATTTTCTTCCTCACAAAACAACATTTTGTATTCGTCAAAGAATGAACCGTTTTCTTCGGTCACAATCGTTGTTTCCATAAATTGCTGTTCATAGGCGGCTTTCAAACGGCGGTAAAATTGGTCGGTATATTCTTTCAACAGCTGGAGCAAAATATCCTGTTGCGTTTGAACATCGGCAAAACAACGAATCTCCATCGCTGAATCTGGCACATAGAGCAAATACCAATCATCTCGACTCTCGACAAATTTACGCAATCCATCACGGCTAACACGCAAATTTGACCAAGTGCGTTCCATCTTGTATTGCTGTAATGCTAAATAAAGTTTGTCCCAATCGAATAAGGCAAAAATTTCTCGCTTAAATTTATTGCTTTGGCGCTCATCATTATCGCTTTGACGAATCGTTTTAGAACTTAATGCTTCCAATCTTGGATACAGATCCAACACGGCTAAAATCGGCTTAATTTTACCTTGGGCAAATTTAGGCAGTTCATAAAGCTGTACCATTTCTTGGCGTTTAAATCCCATTTTTTGGTTGTCTTTATAGCCATCTTTTAATCGTAAGGTTTTCAACGCAACATTAGTAGGCAGCTTTTTCTGCACAGGAAAATCTAACTGCAATACTTCATCAGGCGATTGAATACCTTCGTCTTGCAAGTATTCGCGGAATTTCGCCATATAATCGGCTTTAATACCGAAAATATTGAGCGTTTCTAATTTATCTAACCCTAAACCTTTGGGCATTTCGTTTATAGGTGTTCTTCGTAGTGAAAAATTACGTCCTTTCAAACGTACGCCACGTCCAAAAAGTTGAATAATTTGCGAACCTTCTCCTCTCCCCATATTCAGCAAGCCCATCGTCGAAACTCGCCAGCTAGACCAACCTTCGGTAAATTTTCGAGAACCAATCAGTAAATTAAGTGTTGAACTGTCTTGATTGATCGTGCCAAACAAGCCGTCTGAAAATTCGCCTTGTTCAACCGATACGTTCTCTAATTCCACCGCACTTTTAAGCAATTCACTGCTGTCGCCTACGTTAATCAATGCAAAATAATCGTTATTGCCCACTTTTAGCGCCACTTCGCCTGAGGCTTTTTTAATATTATGCAAATAGAGATGCGAGGCACTTTCCGTATTAAATAAGGTTTTCAGAATATCGCTATAAAGGGCATTTAAATCACCTTTAAAATTTGCTAGCGGCAAAAAACGATGGCGGAAGATCGCATTGCCTTTGCTATCCAGTAACAGTGGTTCATCACACAGCAAATCGTTTAACCACGCTAAAATTTGCGAACGATTTTTGCCATTTAAAAAATAGGCTAACTGTTCTACGACTGCCCAAATATCACTATTTTCAGCATTTACCGTATTACCCACAAATACCCACAGCGGTTTATGCAGATTGTAAGCGGTCAGTTTTTCCTGATTTTTTGCAAATAAATAAAGTTGCTGATAAAAAGAAAGCAAGCTTGCCAAAAAGTACTTACGGTCATTATCGGCAACACCGTAATCTTCCGCTTTCATATTTAAAATGGAAAACTCTTTGCCATAGCCATCGGCATAGAAAAATTTGTAAGAATAGTCAAACAGCACGCATTTAGCATAAGTTTCAAATACCGCTTTTTGTTTGGCTTCTTGTTTATCCACAAAGCTAGTCGGAATTTTTTGTACGTCTGTTTTCTTGCTTATACCATTTGCTTTACCGATCTTTTTCTGAACATCAAACAAACAGTCTTTCACCGTTTTGCCGTCTTTCACTGCTTGCCCAAACGTTGCCGAATATTCAAACGCAAAACCATCACCAATCAATTTTTGACGGCGAGCAAACCATTGTTCGCCCGAAGATCCACGATGTCCTTCATCCACCAGCACTAATTTGTTTAAATCCAAAAAGCGATCGACTGCCACTGTTAGCTCACCATCTTTATCTGCCAGTTTGTTAATATCCATAATCTGAATATCGTTAAACAAGCCTGTTCCTTGAAAGGGCTTATTTTTATCAAAAAGACTTGCTGGCAAGTTTGAAGCGGTAAATTCCGCTAAATGTTGCTCTGAAAGTCCTTCATTAGGCGTAATCACAAACACCGTTAAGTCTTTGTTTTTTTGATAATGCTGATATTGCAAAATATTGACGTGCATCAACAACGTTTTACCGCTACCAGTGGCATTCCAAAACGCCAATTTGTTTAAATCGCTTAATTCATATAAATCAAAATCAGGAAAAGCATTATCGTTTTCTTTGAGTAAAACCAGCTGTTCATTTAATTGATTTAACAGTTCATTTGGACGGTTAAAATAAAAATCCAAATAAATTTCGGTAAACAACAAAGAAAGATATTGGAAGTATTTCAGTTTTAAAATATGTCCTTCAGCGTTATTACGATGCTCAGTAATTTGTTGCCAATGTTTGACGATATTTAAATCATAACGGCGTAAATCGTTTTCCGAAATCAAATCGCTTTGAAATAACCGCCCGCTTGTAAGTTCGTGAAAAAATTTTGTTTGCCCGTCGTTATCAATGCCTTCAAAGCGATCATCACCCAAGCGTTGCTTGAATTTTTCTAAATTGTCTTGATTAAACAGCGACAACAAATAGCGGTTTAGAATTAAGTTATCATGGAAAGTGCGTTTCATTTTTTGTCCTTTTGACATTGTTTTAAATCTCCCCCAGCCCCTCTTTAGTAAAGAGGGGTTAGGGGAGATTTGTTACCCAAACATTCTGCTCAAAAACTCTGCTTCAATCGACCGCACTTTAAGCGTTTTCACGCTATCATCGCTGTCAGTGAACACGGTTGGCATATTATGGTCGCCGTTGATATAAACCACATCAAATTCGCTGTCTTGTGGGTTAATATCTCGGCTGTCCAAATAGCGGTTGAGTTTGTCGTAATCATATTTTTCACAATCACGCCAGATTACTAACGTTTTTTCACCGCTCGTATTTGTGCCTTGCACCGTGACTAAGCCATTTTCACGCTTATCGTTGATTTCACTGACCCGCAAGCCAATCAAATAGTTAAAGGTTTCCACCAAATCAATGCTTTTCGCTTCATACGCACCCGCAGAAGTGGTGGCGATATTAAGTTGATAATCAAACGGTTTAGTAAAATGTTGCGTGTTAAGCAGTGAATCACGACTTTCTACGTCTAACATATAGTGCAATAAATAATCGTTCTGTAACGCCTCGTTTTGGGCGAATAAATCGCTAGCCGGTTGTTTTAACTCTAGGTTGTTGAGTGTATCTTCGTAGCTTTCCAGTTTTAGTACTTTGACGATTTGAGACACACCACCAAATGCCCCATTGTCCGATTGCGGTTTACCGTCTTTCCACTCTTTTGCAAAAATCACTTTTTGCACGCGTGGTTTTAGTACGCTGTCAAAATACTCACCTTGTTCCACAAGAATATATTTGCGGTTGCCATTATCTTCTCGGTTAAGATTGATTACGGCGTGGGCGGTTGTGCCAGTTCCTGCGAAGTAATCCAATATTAAGCCATTATCTTTTAAACCAATTTGCAATGCTTTTTTAATTAAATTTACAGGTTTAGGAAAAGAAAATTCTTTAAATCCTAAATCACCTAATACTATTGTACCTTGTTCATTAATTACATCATTTTCATACCAAATAGATTTCGCTTTTATTGTACCTTTTCTTGCTTTTTCATATATGTTCCAACCGCCATCTTTTTTAGCTTTGGCTAATACAACAGAAAAATTATCTTGGTTTATTGCCATATTTAATTTATCAATTCCCCAACGCCAACAAGAATACTCTCCCGAGCTATTCAAAGGATAAATTTCCACATTAAATTCATCATTTTTTTCTAATGAAATTAAAGCATACCCTTCACTATTTACACTATTAGGATTTACATAAATCGGGTAGTACAAGTTAGGTCTGTTATGTTTGCCAAATTTAGGGTTTCTATTTCTTAATTCCCATAATTCATAATGTCCTAAATTATCCTTTAGAGCATTTTTATCTATCTCTTTCTCCAATTCAAAAATCTCAAATTCTTTTCCAACTCCATAACAGAAAAGGTATTCATGAGTTTTTGCTATAGATTGATAAGTTTGTCCACGTTTATTTGATTGGATAACAATCTGTGCTTGTAAGTTTTCTTCTTTAAATTCATCATTTAAGCAATGTCTTATGCCCATCATTTCATTATCATCAATACTAGCAAAAAACACTGCCTCGTTATTCATCAGATACTTAGATAAATTTAATCTACTTTCAAAAAAAGATAGCCAACTAGAGTGTTTATATTGGTCTTTATAAATAAACCCATCATTCCCCGTGTTATACGGAGGATCAATATAAATACATTTCACCTGTTCTTTATATCTTTCCTGCAATAAATTAAGTGCTTGGAAATTATCAGAATGAATGAGCAATCCGTTAGTTTTATCGTCTAAATGTTCTATTTCTCTCAATACATCAGCTTGGAATGTCGGTTCAAATAAAGCGGTATCTACCACCAAGTGCGGATAGTTTTTGCAAAGTTCTGCCGCATTGAGACCGCTTGTATTGACATTAAACAAGGCTTGCCATTGGGCGGTTTGTTTTGGATTATCTAATGCAGCTTGCACTTGAGCTTCGTTTAAATGATCGAGCGTAATCAAATAATGGCAGCCTGCCACAAATTTCTTTTTCAGCCACAATTTCTTTTGGAAATTTTCTAATTGAGCAAGAAAGGCGATAATTTCTTTTGCTACTGTTTTTAGCGTTTTAATCGTCTGGAGATTTTGCTCAATATGTGAAAAATCGGTGCTGTCTTGAATATTGTCCAAGTTCATCACTTCATTTTTAATATAAAAATCCAACTCTTGATTTAAAAATTTACCGAGGTTTTTGTGAATAAAATAATCAGCGGTGTTTTTAGCGGTGTAGTCGGTGAGATATTTTTCAAGCAGCGTACGATTTTTATTTTTCTCCGTTGGCATTGCGTTGAAAATGCCTTGAAATTCATCAGGAATTGCAAAGTTTTGGATTTTTTCCACCGCTTGCGTGATGTAATCTGATTGTTTTTCTTTTTTGCTCACCACTTTGTATTCAAAACGAAGAGTAAGTAAATCGCCTTGGATATCAAACGGTAAAATATCCGTTTGGATTTCATCCCCATTTTCATCCATTTCGGTTTTAATTTGAGGTTCAATTAAGGCAAATACTCGAGCTTGGTCATTGTCTTTGCGATTATCTTTTGCAGTATCCGCCTCCACTAGACGGAATTGTACTTTTTTGCCGTTTTCTAATGTGAAAGCATAATTACTGAAACTTTCGCCTGATTTGGTGTAGTACTGGTCTTTATTTGCCCAGTGCAACATCACTTCTTCGCCAGCATAGGGGATGGCGTAAGTGTCGCCTTTATAGCGGCGTTGGCTGATAAAATCGCCATTGTCGTAATAGCGGGAAAAGAAGGTGAAAAGGTGGTTATAAACGGCAGTTTCTTGCTCAGGTTTATCGTCAAGTGCAGTTTGAATTTTTTGCGGAAGTGTGGTTTCTAGAAAAGCGGCAATCTCCGTTGCACGAGAATTGAGGATGCGATAGATCCCGAAATCTAATTCCGGTTGATTGATTTGAAAAATTTCCTTGAGTTTAGATATAAGTTGTGCAAGGTGAGGTGAGGCATATTTTTGTCCTTTTAAAATCTATCTGTCAAGTTATTTCTGATGAAATTAGGTGTTTTTTCTTGTGAAATCAATAGGTTATGTATCCATAAAAAAGCGGTCTCATTTCGCAAAAAATTTGCAAAATTAAACCGCTTGTAGGGTATGTGAACCAAGAATTCACGCACAGAAATTATTTAACTTGCGTGCGTGGAATGTTATTCCACACACCCTACCGATTAAATCGAACGTTTAACCTCAACCACTTCGAATACCTCGATTTGGTCGCCGACTTTTACATCGTTATAGTTTTTCACGCCGATACCGCATTCCATACCGTTACGAACTTCAGATACATCGTCTTTGAAACGGCGAAGAGATTCTAATTCCCCTTCAAAGATAACGACGTTGTCACGTAATACGCGAATTGGATTGTTACGTTTCACTACACCCTCGGTTACCATACAACCTGCGATTGCACCAAATTTCGGATGACGGAAGACATCACGTACTTCAGCCAAGCCAATAATTTCTTGCTTGAATTCAGGTTGAAGCATACCGCTCATCGCGGCTTTAATTTCGTTGAGCAATTCATAAATGATTGAATAGTAACGTAAATCGATGTTTTCGTTTTCAATCACACGACGTGCTGTTGCATCGGCACGCACGTTAAAGCCAACGATAATTGCATTTGATGCTGCCGCTAAGGTTGCATCGGTTTCAGTAATACCACCTACACCTGAACCTACCACTTTCACGCGAACCTCTTCGGTTGAAAGCTCATTTAATGCTTGAACAATCGCTTCTACCGAGCCTTGTACGTCTGCTTTCACGATGACGTTCAATTCTGAAACATCGCCTTCCGTCATATTGCTAAACATATTTTCAAGTTTCGCTTTTTGCTGACGAGCCAATTTCACTTCACGGAATTTACCTTGACGATATAACGCTACTTCACGTGCTTTTTTCTCATCACGTACAACGGTTGCTTCATCCCCCGCAGCTGGTACGCCTGAAAGACCTAACACCTCAACTGGTAATGATGGACCTGCTTCATCCACTTCTTTACCGTTTTCATCACGCATCGCACGCACACGACCATATTCAAAACCGCAAAGTACGATGTCGCCTTTGTGTAAGGTACCCGATTGAACCAAGATAGTTGCCACAGGGCCACGACCTTTGTCTAAGTAAGATTCGATCACCACACCGCTTGCCATACCGTCTTTCACGGCAGTTAATTCAAGCACTTCTGATTGCAACACGATAGCATCTAATAATTCATCAATACCCGTTCCTTTTTTCGCAGAAACTGGTACGAATTGCACATCGCCACCGAATTTTTCAGAAATTACTTCATATTGGAGTAATTCTTGTTCTACGCGGTCTGGATTTGCTTCTGGTTTATCGATTTTGTTCACCGCAACCACTAAAGGTGCACCCGCCGCTTTCGCGTGTTGGATCGCTTCGATAGTTTGTGGCATCACGCCATCATCCGCAGCCACTACAAGAACAACGATGTCTGTTGCTTTTGCACCACGTGCACGCATTGAGGTAAACGCTGCGTGTCCTGGAGTATCTAAGAAGGTAATCATCTTACCGTCGTTGGTTTCGACGTGGTATGCACCGATGTGCTGAGTAATACCACCCGCTTCACCTGCTGCCACTTTCGCTTTACGGATGTAGTCAAGTAGTGATGTTTTACCGTGGTCTACGTGTCCCATAATGGTCACCACTGGTGCACGTGTGACTAATTCTGCATCGGTATCGCGGTCGCTCATTACCGCTTCTTCTAATTCATTTTCTTTACGAAGAATCACTTTGTGCCCCATTTCTTCCGCCACTAATTGTGCGGTTTCTTGGTCGATCACTTGGTTAATGGTTACCATCTCACCCATTTTCATTAAGGTTTTGATGATTTCTGTTGCTTTCACTGCCATTTTGTTAGCGAGTTCTGCAACGGTAATGGTTTCACCGATCACAACATCCGCTTTCACCACTTGAGCAGGTTTAGTAAAGGCTTGTTGCAACGAGGCACCTTTTTTGCCTTTGCCCTTACCTTTTTGATCACGTTGGTTGCGGCGATCTGCACTGCGTTCATTTTTGTCATCTTCACGACCTTTTTTCGCTTTCGCTACGCCATTTTTACCACCACGACGATTACCACCTTCACTACGGCGGTCGTTATCACGCTCTGCATCACGTGCATAGCTTGAAGTAAAGCGTTCATCTTCGAAGTCGTCGTTATTGTTATCGCCCGCTTCTTCACGTTCAATTTCTGCTAAACGGCGTGCGTTTTCTGCCGCACGTTTTGCATCCATTTCTGCTTTCTGACGAGCTAACTCTTCTTGCTTACGACGAAGCTCAGCTTCTTCCTTTTTCTTCGCTTCTTTTTCAGGATCAACCGCTTTCTCTTGTTTTGGTGTTTCCACTTTTGGTTGAGCTGGTTTTGCCACTTTATTTGGCATTACAGGTGCAGCAGGTTTCTTCGCGGCTCTAGCTTCTTCGGCTTTTTTCGCCTCTTCGGCTGCTTTTGCATCGGCTTCAGCTTTCGCTTTTTCCTCTGCCTCACGAGCTGCTTTCTCTG